>Ga0209986_10003776_pt1 | contig 13125 bp, 14 predicted proteins | sample BlataG_FD_183168 | JGI IMG/M metagenome (GOLD analysis project Ga0209986, IMG submission 183168) | Deep subsurface microbial communities from Black Sea to uncover new lineages of life (NeLLi) - Black_00105 metaG (SPAdes) (version 2) | ecosystem: Environmental > Aquatic > Marine > Oceanic >...
ATCGAAGGAACGGTGCATCAAGTCAAGCATCCCTTCCCGGCCGGCAAGTTGCCGGTGAGAGGCCTTTTCCGAGTCGCCTGCATGATGGTTGGATCAGCCGCCATGGCTAATGTGCGGCGAATTCATCATTACTGGGTGGAGAAACAAAAGGATGAAAATCGGAAAGATGGAGCCAAACAGGAAGCAAAAGAAGCTCAAGATCGGCAAGAGTTTTCTTTTTCTATGTTCTTGGCGACACTTATAAGCAGTTCGAAACGATTTGTTGTGCTTTCGGAGCTTTGCTTCGGTTGTTAAAGTACAGTTTTTGCAGTGCAATCATAGGTGACACAAATTCTAAAGACATGGGTGACACTTTGCTTCGAGAGGAGGTGGAGCCCATGCTCTGGAGAGGTGTTACCGTGACCGAACAAAGACAGAGATTCCTCGAAGACTACCAGCTGAACTACTACTCCATAACCGAACTGGCTGATCGGTTTAGCATCTCAAGGAAGACAGCCTATAAGTGGATCAACCGCTTCAAACAGTCTGGTCACAGCGGCTTTTATGAGCTATCTCGCCGACCACATAGCTGCCCCTGGCAGAACGACAAGGCGATTGTCGAAGAGCTGGTGGATCTCTGCGGAAGGCTCACCCCAAATGGAGTCCACGAAAACTGCTCGACTTGATGCATCGTCTAGACCCCGACCGACAGCTTCCGGCGATATCAACGGCAGCTCTGATCATGACGAGAAACGGATTGGTGCAGCGGGTCAGCCGATCCGGAACTATCCGCGTGTTTCACAATCAGGTCTTTGTCAGCAACACATTGTACGAGGATTATGTGGGATTAGAGGAGGTGGACGACGGGGTATACGATTTATTCTTCTGTTTCTATCACATAGGGCGATATGAGTTGCGCACGAACAAGATCCAAAGGTATTGTGTCTAAGGTGGGATTGAGCATGAGGCGGGCGGACCTGGCGAGCAGAGTGTAACCTATGTCCTTAGAATAAAATAGGGCGGCTATCTTCACAAAGTGGGTCTGATCTGGTAAGATTCGCTCCAGCAATGAACCGACCTCGGCGTCTATAGGCCGGGGTCTTTGTTTGCGATACGCAAACGGTTTGAAGGTTTATGGGGATATGAAGGTAGAACGAAAAGAGCTACGTAATATCGCAATAATTGCACACGTGGACCACGGCAAGACAACGCTGGTCGACGGCATGCTCAAGCAGGCCAAGATCTTTCGCGAGAACCAGCAGGTGGTGGAGAGGGTGATGGATTCGAACGAACTCGAGCGCGAGCGAGGCATCACCATCTTGGCCAAGAACACGGCAATCTCTATCTTTGATGAGACGATCGGCGACACGGTGAAGATCAACATCGTGGATACGCCGGGGCATGCCGATTTCGGCGGTGAGGTCGAGCGGGTGATGAACATGGTCGATGGCGTGCTGCTGCTGGTGGATGCAGCCGAAGGGCCGATGCCCCAGACGCGCTTCGTTTTACGCAAGGCGCTGGAGATGGACCACCGCGCAGTGGTGGTGATTAACAAGGTTGACCGCAAGGGCGCAGATCCGAATCGGGCGCTCGACCAGACCTTCGATCTGTTCATCCAGCTGGGCGCCACGGATGAGCAAGCCGATTTCCCCGTGATCTACACCAATGCAGTGGCAGGGCAGGCAGGCCTCACGTTCGACCTGGGGCCGAACCTACAGCCACTGTTCGATGCCATCCTGCGTCACATCCCCGCTCCGCAGGTCGATATTGAGGCACCGTTCCAGATGCTGGTGACCACGCTGGGCTACGATTCCTACCGCGGCGTGACGGCTTCCGGTCGGATCAACGCCGGTAAGTTAAGCGTTGGTGCTCCGCTGGCACGCATCAGCCATAGTGGCGAGATTACACCTGCTGAGGCGCGCTATCTCTACATCTATAAAGGGCTGGAGCGCGTCGAGGTGGAGGCTGCCAGCGCCGGGGAAATTGTTATGGTGGCTGGCCTGGAGGAAGCGGCAATCGGGGAGACGCTGGCCGATCCCGAGCATCCGGTTTCACTCCCCACCATCCATGTTGAGGAACCGACGGTGCGCATGACCTTCGGAGTCAATGCCTCACCCTTCACCGGCCTCGATGGGCGCTGGAGCACGTCCCGAAAGCTGCGTGAGAGGCTGTTCGCTGAACTACGCACCAATGTCGCCCTAAGGGTTGATGAGGCCGATTCGGCAGAAGCTTTCACTGTATCCGGAAGGGGGGAACTGCATCTGGCGATCCTGATCGAAACCATGCGCCGCGAAGGGTATGAATTTCAGGTCTCACGCCCTGAGGTGATCCTTCGCAATAAGGACGGGGTTGTGCTCGAACCCTATGAAGAGGTCAACATCGAAACTGGGCTGGAGTCTGTCGGTGCTGTGGTGGAAATGCTTGGCAGGCGGCGGGGTCAGATGCTAGATTTACAAGAAGACCAGGGCGACGCCGTGCGGCTACGCTATCTGGTGCCAACGCGAGGCCTGCTAGGGTTCCGCCACCATTTCATGGCCGCCACGCGTGGCGCGGGGTTCATGCACAGCATATTCCACGATTATCTTCCCATCTCAGGCGGCAATCTTGGAAGATCCCGGGGGTCGCTGGTAGCATGGGAGCGGGGCATCACTACGACCTATGGACTGAAGAATGCAGCAGAGCGAGGGATGCTCTTCCTTGGCCCCGGAGTCGAGGTCTATGAAGGCATGGTGGTCGGCGAGAATCAGCGACCCGGCGATCTGGTGGTCAACGTGTGCAAGAAGCGGCATGTCACCAATGTGCGTTCGTCGTTTCGCGAGATCGATGAACGGCTTACCCCGCCGCGTGAGATGAGCCTGGACGAAGCCATCGAGTACCTGGGTGATGATGAGTTGCTCGAGGTCACCCCGAAGAGTCTGCGCATTCGCAAGCGCATTCTCGATTCCCGCATACGCAACAAGGAGGTCAAGTGTTCCAAGGAAGCTGTTGACGCCTGAATCTATCGTATTTCGCGGTGGAAATTCTATCTAATACCGATTGGGTGTATTCTCATCGTGGGTAGCCTTTTTGCAGGCTTGTTTTTGCTTTTGAATGTGGAACCAGCTGACGATTAAATTGAGTTTGCAATCGAATGAGGATAATAGATAGAGCTGGAGATTGGATCTTTACAATATCAACGCCATTCAGGGTTGTAGCCTTCGTTGTTTTCGGAATCGGCTATTTCATTGCTGCATTTTTTATGCTCATCATTTTATTGGGTTTTATAATCGACATTCTTACACCCGAAAGTGATGGCGCACGATGGTGTACTACGGCTTTGATTGGATTTGCGCCTTTGTTAGCAGTAGCATCAGTAATTATCAGCTTTGTCGCATTCTGGATTTCTTGTCTTAGGACAGATATTTGGGTGCGCTGAAAAAACTACCTCGAGGAGTGGGGAGGGGTATATGGGGGGGTGCGGGCTGCGCCCGCACCCCCCCCATATACCGGTTCCCTTCTCGCGGTTGACCTTTTTGCAGTGGAGTCATATTATAAAATGGCAAAAGCAACAGGGGATGAGATCTCGGATGCTGAAAGCAAAGAGAAATTTTTTGAGATTTTAGAAGCGGTGATTGGTTCGGAGTTTGATAACCACAACACTACTTGACCATTCGCTGCCCCACAAAGATCGCGGGTGCCGTAAAAAACAAGCGGCACCTTCGGCTTCGGAGTTCAAAGCCGTTATGTGCCGTTTTTTATCTAAGGACTAATCACATGCTGATCGATGCCCATGCGCATGTAGATAGATTCGAAATTGTAGGCGAAGGAGCTTTAGATCGAGCTTTGGCTGAAATTAAAGAACGGAATATATTCACGATAAGCAACTCAATGGACCTGCCATCGTATGAGAGAAATAGGCAGATAGCTGAAGACTGTGAGTATATCCTTCCGATCTTCGGGGTTCACCCTTGGAATGCTAGCCATTATGTGGATCGTTTATGTGAGTTGGGTGGTGCCATCGAGAGTAGCCCAATGATAGGCGAAATTGGTCTCGATTTCTATTTCGTCGAGGATAAAGTGGAATACCCTAATCAAAAGAAGGTTCTCGAGTATTTCTTGGCTGCGTGCAAGAAACAGAATAAAATTGCGATTCTCCATACCAAAGGAGCAGAGGAATTAATACTGAAACTACTAAAGGAGTTCGAGCTTCCACGCGTGATTATTCATTGGTATTCAGGGACAATCGATATCTTTAAGAAACTGGTAGATATGGGGATCTATTTTACGATTGGTGTAGAGTCTATATATTCAACGCATATCCAAGAGATTGCTCTATCCGTGCCCATTGATCAGATGTTGACAGAAACAGATAATCCGGGAGGGGCCAAGGCGTTCATTGGTGGACCAGGTACTCCGAAATTGATCGAGGAGGTTGTGGATAAAATAGCGGAACTAAGGAATTCCAGGCGAGAGGAAATCATCTCATTAGTTCAAAGAAATTTGCTGCGCCTCTTACGTGACGATCCATGGTTTGAGGATACTGTTTTGCCCTTAATAAAACTTGGGCTTTAACGACGTCTAACTATTCGCTGGAACCCTTTCCGCGGAGCTGAAGATCCTGAGCCCCTCGACACAGCTCGGGACATTCGGCAAAGTCGAAGGGCTCATAACCTCTACCCACGGCTTCGCTCGGGACAAAACCGTTAGGCTATACCGCAGCCGCGTGGCTGCGCTACAGGTTCGGTGACCTCTGGTGAGTAATGGCAATAATACTTGACGAGAACCTACACGCCTGGGTACAGCAGGCAATATGACGCCCGATTGGGGAGATCTTGGATTACAGTGCACGCGTGATCCGTTTCTTTGATAGCCTGAAAGAAGAAGCACGGGAGTCGCTGATAGAAGCTACGGAAAAATTCTGGTTCGGTTGATCAAGCGAAGTAAGTAGAAGAGTGGTTGTGGAGCAAAGAACAAGAATCCTAAAATTAAAACATCGACTCCCGGGTTACCTAGCTACCGGGTTGCTGACACTAACAACCACGCTGTGGACTTTTCGGAGTTTCGGCGAGATGTATTACGAGGGCTGGTGGGTTGCCAGGACCAATCGGCTGCCTTATCTGGTACCGGCGGTGGTCTGTTGGATATTCGCACTTACAGCGTTGATCTGGCCGCGCCTTGGAGGTTTGCTCATCATCCTCATCGGCGGAACTTTCACGGCTTGGCGCTGCTCGAATCAATGTAAAAAAGGTAATACTCACCCTCCCGCAGGTTTAGATGTTATTTTGACTTAGAATCGCGTCTCGACCGGATATTCAAACCAATAAATGCTCTCAGTCGTAACCTTCGGGAGGGTGAGTAGTCACAAAAAAAGTATAAAAGGAGAGTAAGAAAAGTGAGAGGTGATGAAGGAAGCGATAGCACATTAGAGTTCTTGATTGGAGAGCGCATCTACTTAAAGCCCTTGGAGAAAGCGGATTTGGTTTACATTCGGAAGTGGGCGAATGACCCTGAAATCAGACGCTTAACTGGCGAGGTTAAACCGATGACACAGGCAGGCGCAGACGATTTTTTAGAGAGAGTAAGAAGTGACAAGAATAGGGTTTGGTTTGTAATCGCCTTGAAAGAAAATGGGAAAGTGATTGGAGAAACCGGACTACTGAGAATGTTCCAAGCATGGCGAACCACAGATTTGAGCATTATCATAGGCGATAAAGAGGAATGGGGAAAGGGCTATGGAACAGAAGCGGTCAACCTTTTACTGGATTACGCTTTTGGATATCTGAACTTTCACAGGGTAGCGGTTGGAGTAGTCGGGTTTAACGAAATGGCGCTACGATTTTACGAGGAAGTGGGTTTCAAGAAAGAGGGTATCCAGAGAGACGGATATTACTACGATCATAAATATCATGACTTTGTTATGATGAGTGTTCTTGAAGAAGAGTTTCGCGATTTACAGAGAGGAAGAAGCTTAAAGAAATTATGAGAAGTCGAAGTCAGGCCGCCTAACCTGTCGACAGGTTGTGTGAAAACTCGGTCTCAGGGATTCCTCGCCGCTACGCAGCTCGGAATAACATCGCCTCCATATACATTTTATTCAGTTGCGTAAAGTAATGCCCATATTTATAGCTCACTCATTCAAGTTTCAGGTGGCTAGAACTTTTAATACAATATCTCGCTAGGGTCCTGAAAAAGAACAAAGATTCCGTCTTTATGCCCCTCCGCTGTGCCGGAAGGTCCCGAGCACTTCGACGGAGCCTGTCCTGAGCAAAGTCGAAGGGCTCAGTACAAGCTCCGTCGAGGGGCTACGGGATGCTTCGCGACGCTCGTGGGACGAACGGTACTACGCGGAGACTGCACCCTTTGGGTGTTCGCTGGACCGCTGCGCTGATGCTTCGCGAGGGCTGCGTGAGTTTTCGACTTCGGGTATACGGTAGCTAACAGTCGATTCAGCAGAGTCGTTAATATTCGGAGAAAAGCACAAGCTTGGCAGAATCAGTTTGATGCCGTTGCGCCTAAGGAGGGGGATCTTGCCCCTGATTTCGAATTGCTCGACTCGAATGGCGAGAACCTCATTCGGATGTCTGATTTCCGAGGTCGTAAGCCAGTTGCACTGATATTCGGGAGTACACCTGACCCCCGTTTGTTAAGGGAACTGTGAGTCTGCATGAGCTCTACGAGCAGTATCATGACCAGATTGAGTTCATGGTAATCTATATTTAAGAAGCCCATCCAGTGGATGGGTGATGGCTAGGCAAGAGCATACCAAGGATGTTTTTAAGGATATCTGGGTCGAAAGCTGCTACCGATCTTTAATATTGGATTGGGACCGTTTGGTTTCAAACCGGAGGAGCTTAAAGCAGCCATCGAAGGGTATCTCGCACAAGTGGATGACGCTGCCGTCTGATCACTAGCTGGAAACCTTAGGCGGGGTTCATCCCGAACCCTTCGGCTTCGCAGCTCGAAGATGTTCAACTGGACGGTGTTATGTTTGTAAACAACGCCAGGGAGGAATGAGTGAGCCAACCAAACCTTCATCCCTGGACGCTGAATCCCGACCAAGCTATTGAACTCCAGGCAAAACTTCGTGACCGCCTCGTGTTGACGTGGGATGAAGGTGAGGTAACAATCATCGGCGGGGTTGATGTAAGCTATAAAGAAGAACAAGCCCGGGCGGCGATCGTCGTCATGGGCTATCCTGATCTTGCACCCATCGAAAGTGTGACGGTTAAGATCCCCATCGTATTTTCATATATCCCAGGCCTGCTGGCGTTTCGGGAAGGTCCGGCTGTCTTGACTGCGTGGAAACAAATGCATACAAAACCCGATCTGATTATCTTCGATGCTCAGGGTATCGCTCACCCGCGTGGAATTGGTCTTGCATCGCATATGGGGCTGTGGTTGGAAAGACCCAGTATTGGCGTCGCCAAATCAAGGCTTTATGGACGTCATGTTCTTCCTGGTCCAAAGCGCGGTAACAGCGCCGAATTATGGGACGAACACGATCCGACCCGCATTATCGGCATGGTCCTCCGGACAAGGACAAGCGTCAGCCCAGTGTATGTATCGCCAGGACATCTTATTGACGTTACCCACTCCGTCCAATTCGTGTTGAAATGCTGCACTCGTTATCGGCTGCCTGAGCCAACGCGCTGGGCACATAAGGTGGCTGGGGGTGAGAGGTTCACGACGGATGTCGGACATCAAGTCCGACTGTTCTGATTTTAGCGCAGTATCTTCTGACGGGTCATAAGATCGAAATATAAGAGATATTTCAAGGCGGATTCGAGGTTGTGCGCTGTCTCTGCAAGACTTGAATTCCGAACCAAAGATGGACATCTGGTTAGGAGGTGGATCATTACTCGTATACTAATAAGACACAAGCTACCCGGTTATATCGCCACTGGAATGGGGATCCTGACGACCAGCTTCTGGACGCTCTGGGGCGTAGGGGAGATGTTTCTCGAGGGTTGGGGGCTGCCATTTCCCAAACCAATGCGCTATCTGATGTTTGGCGCTGCCTGCCTTGCCTTCACGTTGGTCGCGCTGACGTGGCCCCGGCTTGGAGGCTGGTTGCTCATCCTCATCGGCGGAGCCTTTACCGTCTGGTGGTGGGGTCTAGCTGCAGGCCGCGGCTGGCTGACGTGGCGGTGGATTCTGGGCACCTTCCCCCTCAGTAGCTTGCTGATCCTCACCGGCGTGCTGTTCCTCCTGGAAGGTCGCTACCGCCAGCAGCGGCACGACGAAGGGTGGACGCCACCGAAGAGATGGTTTCACCGCAACCTATGCTACGTTATGGCTGTCGGCATCCCGCTGCTGGTGGCCGTCGTCGTCTCGGCCTTCTTTGCCCCTCTCGCCCTGACCCGGGTGGATGACGGTGTCCGGGGCGCACGGCTGATTGAGGGCAATGGCGTGGAATTGGTCTGGGCTCCAGAGGGGCCGGGATGGAACTGGAAGCAGCCGTGGGGCGGGTATCCCGCTTGGGATCACCTTGCTCTCTACGGCGTGCCGCCGGTGGGCTTTGAGGATAAGCCGGGCTATGAAAATAGACACGCTATAAAAGAAGACCTGGAGACGACCGGGCTCTGCCGGTACCTGAGCAGGGATGGCACAACCTTGATGAACGAACCCCAGGATATCTGGCGTATGCCGACAACCGACGAGATCGTCCGCTCGCTCGTCCGAGGTGGTAAGAACGCTGAGTGCACCTGGGATGGCGAGACAGGCAATGCCGAATGCATCCGGCAGCCCAACAAGGACACCCCACTGTGGGCTCCGGACGAAGAGCCCATCTACTACTGGACGGCTGATGAATTCGATGAGGAATCAGCATGGTACGTCCCGTTTACTGGTGGTGGTCGGTACGGTGGGGTGATCAGTTACCAACCAAAAGACTGGGGAAACCCTCGCCATGGCTACCGATGTGTGCGTGAGCCGTGAGGAAGGGATGATCTCTATGGCCGCGGATATTCTGATAGACCGGATACGATCTATAATTAGATGAAAGGAGATTATCATGGGAGAGAGTGTATACAAGGTCATTGAATTGGTCGGTACCAGCACGGAATCTTGGGAGAAAGCAGCCTCTGCAGCTGTGGATATGGCCTCACAGTCCCTGCGGGACCTGCGTATCGCTGAGATTATTGAGTTGGACATGCAGCTCGAGGACGGAAAGGTCCGTGCTTATCGCGCAAAAGTAAAGTTGTCCTTCAAGTTCAGCGGTCGCGATTGACCCGAGCAGAGAAACAAACAGTTTTATAGACAATTCTACCACTGCGGATTAGTAGCCAATTGATACGACAAATCAGCCAGGTACCGGAAGAAGGTGTCGTTCAGGGTCGATGCGTGCTGTGCATCTATCTTTGGAACGAGAGTGGCTTTGCATTCCTCTTGAACAATGGCTATTATGAGCTGCTTGAAGAGCCATATAGTTGACCCTTTCGCTTCTTAATTTGCAGGTGAGTAGTATCGGGGATATAAACTAAGGTCGCTGTAAACTCTTTGATACCCCCAGACCCGAGAGTGCTATGCCACTCGAACTTGGTACCCTCCTATATAACCGCTACCGCATCGTAGCAGAACTTGGGCGTGGTGGTATGGGCGCGGTTTATCGTGGTCTTGATGAATACCTCGCGCACTGGTTCCCCAGCCATCTACTGGGTGTTCAATGATGGTTCGTTCTCGGGTTCAAATCCAAAGCAAGTGACGAGAGATCAACAGGCTAGTTCACCGGATTGGTCGCCAACTGGAAACCTTATCGCCTATGTGGTTGATGATACCCATATTTGGGTGGTCAGATGGGATGCGGTTGGATATGGCGCAAGTAAGCTCACCACCAAGGGACCAAATTGGGTGCGGTCTACCTGGCAACCGACGAACATCTGGGTATTCGATGTGCGGTTAAAGAAAATCTGAGCAGAGTTTGGGATTTTAGGTAGGGCTTTTTCCCACCTGCAATTTAGCCTTCATTGAAAGCCGTAGGGCATGGCGAAAAATTTGACGCACCCGTTCGGCGTCCGAACTTTCTTCCGTTTCCTCCAGGCGTTCAGCGGTAGCTATTAGGGCGCCCAGAAATTGATCGTCGATCCGATCAGGAGAAGCCTCGAGCAAGGATATAGCATGATCTTCGTCTTCGATCGCTAGGATTTCCTGGACAAATTGAATTCCCTGAGGTAGAGATCTGCGAATTAATTCTTTTATTCGAAGGTCGATGTTTTCAAGCTTTGAGAGTCTCTCTTTGTTATCATTCTCTTTCACCGCTTTAATGTTGGCTTGTAGAATATCTATGAATAGGTCATCGATAAGTGGCATAGTGCCCAGTAAAGCTTGATCGAGGTCCTTGGATTCCATCAATGATTTGAGAAGAGAAGCTGCCTGTGCGGCCCTCGCCTCCTGAAGCTTGTCGATTTGATGGGTGAGATTCAAGATCCGCTCCCGCAATGCCATTAACCTTTCTTGATCGTCTCCCTCTGAAGTATCGATTTGCTCGGTAAGTATCATGAAGAAGGAGTAGTCGAGCGCCGGTCGTGTCAGGTTTACCAGGGCCGCCACTCGATCATCGTTAGGGGCTTCGATCAATAATTTAAGAATATCCTCTCGCGTCAGATCTGCGCCTGATTTGCCCAGGCTTTCTACAGCCGCTCGCAGCTCTGCTTCTTGAGCTTGAATTCTATGGCCATAAGAGCTGAGTTTTAACGCCTGCAGGATGTGATGATTGACGGCCTCCCGTGCTTGAGGATCTTTGGTGGCCTGAAGAGTAAAGCTGGCGAGTTGGAAGAACGCCGCGTCTAGCTCTTCATCATGCTCAGAAATGAAGGTTTCAAGGTTATCTTCAGTCATGTTTACCAGATCCTCGAACAGCCGCATTCGAGCACGCTGAGCTTCGATTTCATCTTTTGATATCCCGTCGGCCTCCAAAATACGCTCAATCAAGCTCTGCATGGTAAGCACAATTTGAGGTTGGAATAGGTAACCTTTCTTTTTTTCTGGGGGAAGACGATTGACTACTTGTTTTATTATTTTACCGATTATGCGCTCTTGCTCGTCTTTAGGGATGTTTAATTCGATGGGGAAATAAGTGAGCAGGAGCTCATGTTCCAGGTCGTGGTATACCAGTGGTGCGCTTATTTGGCCTTCGAATCCACAGACAGGGCAATGTATTCGATTAAAGCTTCCGGATAGCAGTCGAGCTTTAGCGCTGGCGTCCGCTCCTACATCGATCAATTGCTCGATGGGAGCATGGATCGGTGATTTACATTTCGGACATTGTATTTGGGTCACGATTTTTGTCATAGAGCAAGGCTCATATTATTGCCAATGTAGTTTTAAGATCTTGGGAGGGAGAAGCAGATGCGAGCGCCATCGGTGACTCGATCATCGACCCAGATTCGCCCATTATGCGCCTCAATGACAGCTTTGGCGAGAAAGAGACCCAGGCCGGAACCTTTAGTCTTGCGAGCTGCCTCGTTCGAGCGGTAGAAAAGATCGAATATGCGCGGTACATCTTCAAGTGCAATTCCAGGCCCTTCATCGCTCACACAAACAATAACCTCCTCTGGGCGGACTTGCCCCTGAATGCTAACCTGACCCCCATCGGGGGAGAATTTGACCGCGTTTGAAAGTAGGTTGGAGAGCACTTGCATTAGTCGTTGCTCGTCCCCAATAATCAATGGGAAGTCAGGTGGGAAGTCGACCTCGAAGGTATGGTTAGTTGACTGAGTCTCAAAGCGTTGTGCCAACCTTTGAGCAAGATAATCTAGTGTAACTTCAGACAGATTTAAAGCCAGGGCTCCAGCTGCCAGTCTGGAGGCGTCCAACAGGTCATCGATCAAAGTTGCCAATCGGTCTGATTCCTCTTCGATTACTGCCAGGCTGTCGCGCACGGTATTTGGATGCCAGTTAGCGTCTTCCCGTCGCAGGGTTCCTACGTATCCTTTTATTAGTGCCACTGGTGTGCGTAGCTCATGGCTGATGATCGAAATGAAAGTGTTCTTCATCTCTTCCGCTTCGCGAAACTTGGTGATATCTCGCATATTGGCAACAATACTGAGCAGATGTCCTTCAGAGGATATGGTTGGCGCATAGCGAATTCCAACGCTGATCGCCCCCTCGTACTTAGTGATCAGGTCGCCTTCAACATAAAGCGTCGTCTGAGAGGTAAGCGGCCAGCCACCTGCCTCAGCCTGCTCAAGCGATAAGCCGGGTTCACGTTGAAGCCAACGGATGATCTCAGCGTGTTCGCGGCTGAGGACCTCTTCAGATGAGTAGCCTGTCATGCGCGAACAAGCGAGGTTGAACCTAGTGAAGCGAAAACTAGGATCGAGGATGAATATACCATCGGCTGCCGATTCTAGGATTGCATCCATGTGTTGTTTCTGCTTGGCTACCTCGGTATAGAGGCGGGCGTTGTGGGTGGCGATGGCTGCTTGAGAGGCAAATGCTTGAAGCAGTCTGCGATCCTCAGTGGAATAGCGTCCCCGGTATGAGCGGAAGATGAAAATCACACCGACGACTTCTCCGCGAGCAATCATGGGAAGACCAACACCGGTCAACAACCCGACAGAAGCAGCTTTGGTGATTCTTTGCAGGCGACGATTGATCTCAGGAAGGGCGAATCTGGCTGGGTCGCCATGGTCTGGAATATCTGCCAATAAGGGATCTAGGTTCTTGAGGAAAGCGGGGTTGATGCCATAAGATGAGGCGATGCGCCAACCACCGCCTTCTTCGCGCAGTGCGATCAACCCCGCGTGGCCAGCGAGCAATTCGGAAGAAACGCGGACGATACGGGTCAGGACTAGGTTGAGGTCCAATTCTTCAGTAATCACTCGCGAAATCTCGAGCATGTAATCTCGTTGGCGAACGCGGAAATCGGGGAGCATCACCTTATTCCAATCCTTCTTCCTCGGTGTCGTTGATCGCGGCTTCGAGGATCTCCAGGCCTTCATCGATCAAGTCTCGAGAGATATTTAACGGTGGAGAGATGCGGATCGCGCTTTCTCCGCAGCCCAAAGTCAGTAACCCGTGTTGGAAGGCTTGTTCTAAGACCAGGTCACGCAGGTTATAGGTTGGTTTGCGTGTTTGGCGATCCTCCGCGAATTCAACCCCGATCATCAACCCCTTTCTTCGGACCTGGCCGATACTGGGATGGCGGACCTGAATCTCGCATAACGC
>Ga0209986_10003777_pt1 | contig 13125 bp, 11 predicted proteins | sample BlataG_FD_183168 | JGI IMG/M metagenome (GOLD analysis project Ga0209986, IMG submission 183168) | Deep subsurface microbial communities from Black Sea to uncover new lineages of life (NeLLi) - Black_00105 metaG (SPAdes) (version 2) | ecosystem: Environmental > Aquatic > Marine > Oceanic >...
GGCTGGAACCGCCTTTGCTACCGCCCCGCTTGATGAACCGATTACCACGGGCTTTTACCGCATCTCAAGACATCCTGCGTATTTCTCTGGATTTCTGTTGTATCTGGGAATAGCCATAGCCTGCGCTTCCTGGATTTTTCTAGTATGCGCCCTGGTATGGATAGTCTCGATGCACTTCGGAGCATTTCCCGAAGAACGTGAACTTCTCGAGAAGTACGGGGACGCATACCGCAAGTATATGGATAGTACTCCAAGATGGATAGGAATACCGAAATCGGGGGAACGTGATTAATTTAGATACAGATCTTGGATTATCAGAATTTGCTGATCTTAAAAAAGAAAACATTCAATGGCAGGAAAGAAGGACTGTCCCCATTTTAAAATTACCCCTTCAGGAATGCCCTTAAAACACACGGAAAGTGCCTTTTTTGAGGCCTCAATTTTCGAAAAATCGGCAATTAAGTACCCCATTTTTGGGGTATTTTGACCTCTGCGAAACTGAGAAACCCTTATAAATAGCCACTTTCAGATTTTGAATGGGTGAAATTTTAGACGAAAAAGAGCTATTTTCGAGGGTGAAACCATAGCTCGAGCAAAAATTTACTCATATAAGCGTTATTTCGCATTCTACGCCTGAAAGCCTTATAATATAAGGCTTTCCTGGAGTTCAATATTAAGCTTGTTTATCTTTTTCTAACTTATAGCTTTAGTTTATTTTTATAAAAAAAAGAGGATTTTCCAAACCTTTTGTAGAATATAATAATCATTAGCAGTCTAAAATCATGTTGTAATATTAATGATGAAGAATCCGATTACACTATATAGATGATATTGAGTTTAATCGCGATAGAGTTTTATGAAGAGCACATAAAACTTTTAGTTTAATAATAACATAGTATTAGGAGGTAGTAGAAGGAGAACATGGAAAATCAAAATGTTGAATTTAAACCAACCTAGAGAGATGAATATCTTAAGGTTATAGTTGCTTTTGCCAGTAAAGATGGTGGAGAATTAATAATTGGCGTAGATGATCGTGGTAAACCCATAGGGGTAAAAAATTCAAAAAAATTATTAGAAGATATCCCTAATAAAATTAGAAATAAGTTGGGAATAATCCCTTCAGTTAAAATTGAAAATGTGAAAGGCAGAGATATAATTCATATCTTTATCAATCCTTCTTCTGTATCTATATCTCATAATGGAAAATATTATATTAGAAGTGGAAGCAATAGCTTCGAATTAAAGGGAGAAGAACTTACTAATTTTCTAATAGAAAAATCTGGCAAGACCTGGGATGAATTTGTAGAGGCGAAAGCAGGTTTTAATGATATTAACCTAAAGACTATCGATGAATTTAAAAAATATGCGGTAGATAGAATTCCTTCTATTGTTAGTAAAAAAGATTATCAGACAATTCTTGAAAAATTAAACTTACAGGAAGATAAAAAATTAAAAAAAGCCGCAATTTTGCTTTTTGGTAAAAATCCTCAACGATTCTATCCTGCTGCTTATCTAAAGATTGGAAAGTTTCTAACTAAAACCGAAATTCAGAGTAGTGATATTGTTGAAGGGAATCTTTTTGAGCAAATTACCAATGCCTTAGAAATTTTAAGAACCAAATATTTAATAAGTAAAATTAAATTTGAAGGAATTCACAGAAGAGAAATTTTAGAATATCCTTATGAAGCCCTAAGAGAAGCAATTATAAATGCTCTAATCCATAGAAATTATTTAGGAGCTTCTTCCATTCAGATAAGAGTCTATAAAGATAGATTAGTCATAATGAACGAAGGAAAGCTTCCCCCTGAAGTTCCGGTAGAAAAATTAAAGACAGAACATTTATCCAAACCAAGAAATACTCTTTTGGCAGATGTTTTTTATAAGGCAGGTTTTATAGAAAGTTGGGGTAGAGGGACAATCAAAATAGTGGAGAAATGCCAGGAGCAAGGACTCCCTGAGCCTGATTTTGAAGAAGAACATGGGGTATTTACTGTAAGATTTTACCAGGATAAGTGGAATGAAGAAAATCTTAAAAAATTAGGCCTTAACGAAAGACAGATTAAGGCAGTAATGTACGTTAAGGAAAAAGGTAAAATTACAAATAAGGAATATCGTGAATTTGCTGGTCTTTCAGATGAGGGAGCAAGAATAGATTTAAATGAATTATCTAAAAAAGATTTGCTTCAACCGAAAGGTAAAGGAAGAAGTGTTCATTATATACTTGGTACATTTGGCAATTAGTTGGCATTTACTTGGCGATTTTGGCGATTATTTGGCAATTATGAGATTAACTGTAAATTTATGGTAGATAATCTGGAGATTTCTTTAGAGGAGTTAAAAGATGTTATTAATAGTTATCTGGTAGATAAACTTTTAGGTAAGATTCGAGATTGCCGAGACCATTTTTTAAATAAACGGGTAACCATAAGGTGTAGAGATAAAATCTCCCCCATTGTAGATGTGGGTGGACATAGAGTAATTATTAATAATTTGGGAAAAGAAAACTTTTCTTATCTGTGTGATGATAAATGTGCCGGTCCCGGTATTATTAAAATTGGTTAATAGATATCCTGAGACTCCTATCCTAAATCATGATTGGATAGAACCATTTTTCCAGAAAGAAAGAGTTATTAGTGAGAAAGATGTAGAGAAAATATTTGAGCATGCAGAAAGAGAGATAGGTATTTTATCTGAGAAACTTTGTACTAAATTAAGAGAGCGATTTAATCAATTTTCCCAGATTTCAGGAGATGCGGCTTTTATCAAGTTAGACATGAAGGTAGTCTCATCAGTTTTAGAGGAGATTATTAGTGAAATGCCAGAATTGGTTATCCCGGAGAGAAGAGGGATTGTTGATTATATCAATATCGAACATGATTATTATGAGATATGGGAAAGGATTCTAAAAAAGTTAGGAAGAGAATTTGTCAATATTTTAAAAGAGACTTCATTTTCTCAAGTTAAAAATACTGATTTAAAAGAAGATTTATTGAAGATGTTGAAGGTGAAGTAGTAAGTGTGGGCCTATAATAAAAAAAGTTTTTAATTATAGACCTTGGCAACTCATAAGATAGATCATCTGCCAGTAAGGGGAGAAGTACGTTGTTTTTGGGAGATAACAAATCTGTATGAAGAAAAGAACTTTTTTGAAAGAGAGAATTTAATATAACAATCGGTAAGAAAACTCGGTTTATCAAAAAGGAAGATATCCATTTTAATTGGGGTAAATCGAGAAGTGGTTACGAAGTTGTTAAAAGAATCACCCCCTTGACATCTATATATTTAAATATATGAAGAGAGTGTTGTATTTTTATATAGATATCTGGAATAGCATACAGACAAAAAAAAGGAGGATCAGGAATGAAAGGAAAAGCGACAGTTCTTTGCGAAAATTGTGTATTTTCTAATGTTGGAGCAATAGCGGAACATGGATGGGCAGTGTTTATCGAGACCAACCAAGGCAATTTTCTTTTTGACACAGGTCAAGGTAAGGCCATTATCAATAATGCCCGATACTTCAAGAAAGACTTATCGACGATTCAAGGTATTTTCATTAGTCACCATCATGTAGACCATACCGGAGGGCTTCTAAGTGTTTTGGAAGAAATTGGAAAGGTAAAGGTGTATTCTCATCCGGATCTTTTTAAAAATAGCTATAGTATCAGTAGGGGAAATGAAAGACTTATTGGAATCCCTTTTCGTCGTGAAATATTGGAAAGCAGGGGGGCTGAATTTATATTTAATACTGATTTTAAAGAGATTGTACCTGATTTAATGTTAAGCGGAGAAATCCCACGTGAGACTCCATTTGAAAAAGGTGATAAAAATCAGGTACTTAAAACCAAGGAAGGTTATATTAAAGATCCTATTTTGGATGATCAAACATTATTCATTAGTACTAAGAAAGGTCTTATTATTATCTTGGGATGTTCTCATGCAGGTATAATTAATATTATTAATTATGCTATCCAAAAGACAGGCCAAGAACATATTAACACCATTATTGGAGGAACTCACTTGGGACCTGCAAGCGAAGAAATAAGAGAAAAAAGTATCCAAGCTTTAAAAAAGTTTGATATTGAAAAAATTGGAGTTTCTCACTGTACTGGATTAGAAACATCAGTGCGATTGTTTCAGGAATTTGGAGATCGTTTCTTTTTCTGTAATGTAGGAACTGTGATAGAAATATAAAAAAGATTTTAATCTTTCTTAATATTTATTTTGGAATTAGGAAAAATAATGAGGTAAGAAAAGTCCCCACAAGTTCTTGATACCAATTGAACTTAAATATATAATTGACATTTTATAAAATATAATATATTATATAAACATGTATAAAACAAAAACTATCTATACATATGAAATTTTAAGAAATGATATTCTTACAGGAAAATACACTCCAAATGAAAGACTGCTCCTAAAGGATTTAGCTAATTATCTTAATTTAAGCATAATTCCTATTAGAGAAGCCTTAGGGCATTTAGAGAGAGATGGATTAGTAAGACAAATACCTCATCAGGGGTATACTGTAGCTCCTTTTTCTGTAGAAGAAATTGAAGAACTGTTTACTCTTCGTATTTCTTTAGAATCTTTAGCATTAGAAATAACAATTAAGAAGAGCAAGGAAAATTTGATAAGCAAATTATACTCTTTAACTAAGGAAATGGATAAGTATATAGAGTTGAATAAAAAATTTAAAGAGAAATTTAGTTCACAAAATCCGAGACGCAAAAAGTTTATGTCGATAAATAGAGATTTTCACTTAACTATTGCAACCTTTACCGGATTTATTCATTTGCCTTCTATTTTAAATAATATTTTTGACATGAGTGAGCGATACATGAATCTACTGGAATTTGTAGTAGGGCTAAGCCGCATTGATTATCTAGAACACTTAGAAATACTTAAAAGCATAGAGCGTAAAGATGAAAAAAGTGCTAAGGCAAAAATGGAAAAACATATTAGACGCGTACTGAATGAATTAAAAAAGTATGTTATTACAAGAGGATGGCTATTAAACAGAAATATTTCCTCTTAAATATTAAAATTATAGATAATGGAGAATATGATGAATAAAGGCTTTACAGGGCTTCCGATGAATATATTTAGAGAGCGTATAGAAAAAATAAAACAAGAATTACTTAAGAGAGATTTAGATGCTCTATTTTCTTTTTCTGATGAGTATCGACCAGGTTATACAGTTTATTTATCTGATTATTATCCGATAAATATTATAGAAGAATCACCGCAAGGAGTATATATTTCAAGAAATGGAGATGTGGTACTCTTTCTAGGTTCTATTAATGCTCAAACTGCCAAAGGTATTTCATGGATTAAAGATATACGTTCTATAGAAAAAATGCCTTTATTTTTTAACAAGTTAAAAGAAAAGGAAGGTAGAAGATTAAAAATTGGTCTAGTAGGTGAAGCTTTACTGCCCGTTAAATACTATTACAAACTAAGATCTTGTCTTGAAAATCATGATTTTATCAACGCAGATGATATTATAAACAAAATGAGACAAATAAAAGATCTTGATGAAATAAAATTAATGGAAAAAGCAGCTCAATTAGGAGATCAAGCTATTAGGGAGGCATCAAAGAGGTTGAGAGAAGGGAATGTTAAAGAGGTAGAACTTGCAGCAGTTGCTGAATATACTATCAGGTCAAACGGTGGTAATATTGGCAGTGCTACAATTCTCTCTTCAGGCATAAATACGATGAAACCAACCTGGCGACCATCGAATAAAAAAATTATGCCAGGTGAAGCAGTACTCATAGACGTAAACCCTTCTTTGAATTGTTATTGTTCCGATGTCTCAGTAACTTTATTTAACGCAAGAGTTTCAAAAGAAAAACAGAAGCTTTTGGATCTAAGTAAAGAGATTCTTCATGGTGTTATTAAATATATTAAGCCTGGAATGCCTGCTTCTGCCATTTACGATTACTTTCTTGAGAAGGTTCAAAAAATGGGATACGAAAAATATTTTACCCCATATGCAAATGGTTTTAGAGCAGTAGGGCATGGAGTTGGCTTAGATGTGGTGGAATGGCCTAATTTGGATTCTAAATCAAATTTTATTCTAAAACCTGGAATGACCCTTGCGGCGAAATTTGATTTACACGGATTTAATTTTGGTGGCATAAGGTATGAAACAGATGTTCTAGTAGAAGAAAATCGGTGCCGCTCATTAAATAATATAATTTATGAAGACTTATAAAAATTTTAAATAACTAAATCTAACTTAATTAGCAGTAAAGCACAGATGTAACTTATATGTGAAAGAAAGAATAAAAAAGGAGGTGGATATTTATAAAAAATGATTTCAAATTAATACTCAATGAAATACTAAAAATAAAGAAAGGGGTTTAATAATTATGAGAATTGCATTAAAGAAATTTTTCTTTCTAGGTTTTCTTTTATCTTTACTAATAGTATTTTTTATTTTTTCTGTCTGCGCCAGCGGAGAAGCGGAATCTAAAACAATTGTTTTAAGAATAGCAAGCGTTTCAGGACCAGCACATTTACACAATATAGTTATGAGAAAATGGGCTGAAAAGGTAGAAGAAGAAACAAACGGACGATTAATACTTAAGGTCTTAGATAGTGCACAATTGGGGGGCGAGCGTGATTATATTGAAGGAATGCAGTTAGGGAATATTGAAATGACTCAAGTATCTGTAGGAAATATGGGTGGATTTTTTCCTCAGGTTATGGTATTTGCCTTACCCTATGTTTTTCAAGACTATGAAGAAATAAAAGCGGCAACAAGGGGTCCCGCCGGGGAAAAGATTTTCGAAATATTAGAAAGCAAAAATATTAAAGGATTAACCTGGTTTACTAATGGATTTCGTAGTGTATTTAATAGCGTAAGACCCATTTATAAACCAAGTGACCTTAATGGACTGAAGATACGTGTTATGGAAAGTCCACTTATGGTAGGTACACTAAACGCTATGGGGGCGTCAGCTACTCCAATGGCTTATGGCGAATTGTATACGGCCCTACAACAAGGAGTTATGGATGGAGCTGAAAATGCCCCAGGAAACATGCTTAATGATAAATTCTATGAAGTTTGCAAGTACCTTTCATTAACTGAGCATTTTTCTCCTCCTGGTATTGTTGCTATAAGCACGCATGTTTATAATAAACTACCAAAAGATTTACAAGACTATCTTGTGGAATCTGCTAAGTGGCTCGGGGAATATGAAATGAATAAAGACAAGGAAATGCAAGAACAAGCAGTGGAAGAATTAAAAAATAAGGGAGTTCAAGTAAATAAAGTAGACAAAGAACTTTTCACAAATGCCGTAAAACCAGTTATTGATGAATTTAGTGAGCGAATTGGTCAAGATATTATAGACCTAGTTTTAAAGTAGAATTTAGTAATTATGAAACCGCCATCATATGATGGCGGTTTCATACATAACTAAAAAATACATTTTTTCTTAAATAATTGATAGGAAGAAAACTATGTTTAAAAAGATAACAAAAATAATGGATTGGATTAGTTATGCTCTTTTAATAATATTTTCATTTACAATGGTAATAAGTACGTTTCTACAGGTAATTTTCAGATATCTATTTAATAGTCCGTTATTTTGGTCTGAGGAGCTATCAAGATATTGTTTCGTCTGGATAGTCTTTGTAGGAGCTGCTATATCTACGAAGCAAGGTGCTCATATAGGTGTCGATTATTTTGTAAAGAAATTATCATTACGATTCAAAAATTATTTGGGAATAATAATAAACATCCTCATAATCTCTTTTTTACTTATTGTAATAACTCAGTCAATATTTGTAGTAAGAGTAAATATGTTACAATACTCTCCTGCAATGAGAATTCCTATAGGTCTAATTTATCTTGCTATTCCAGTTGGTCTATCTTTAATGCTTGGGTATATAATCATCACGAATTATAAGCTACTAAAATTAATTCGATTTTATCAAGGTAAGAAATAAAATAATGTTGACAATATTATTTATATCTTTCTTTATATTATTATTCATCAATACACCTGTGGCTTTTGCAATGGGTATAGCCTCATTATTAGCCGTCTGGTTAAAAAGCGATCTTCCCCTTAATATGTTAGTTACTAGAATGTTTGTTGCTGTGGATAAATTCCAACTTTTGGCTATTCCCTTTTTCATAATGGCAGGCAATATTATGAATGCAGCGGGAATTACAAAAAGGATAGTGGATTTTTCAAGATCTCTAGTCGGCTGTATCAGGGGAGGGTTGGCACATGTTAATATTGTAACCAGTATGTTTTTTGCTGGGATTTCAGGCTCAGCTACTGCAGATGCATCAGCTCTGGGCTCGATGCTTATTCCAATAATGATGAAAGACAATTATAGCCCAGAATTTAGTGTTGCAGTAACCGCAAGTTCTTCAACTATTGGCCCAATCATTCCGCCCAGTATTATGATGGTAATATATGGCGTTATTTCCAATGTTTCCATTGCCTCATTATTTTTAGGGGGGATCATTCCTGGTGTATTGGTCGGTATTGCACTAATGATTATGAGTTATTTTATTTCTGTAAAAAAAGGTTATGGTACCGTTTGTGCTTTCTCAATAAAAAATATATGGACAAATTTTAAGAAAGCCCTTATCGCTTTAATGATGCCTGTCATTATTCTAGGAGGAATACTCTCAGGAGTTTTTACCGCCACAGAAGCTGGAGTAGTAGCAACAGTGTATGCCATTATTATTGGCCTATTTGTATATAGAACCATCAAATTTAAAGATTTACCAAAACTATTTATTGATTCGGCAGTCATAACTACTATTTGCTTATTTGTTATCGCTACTGCTTCGATCTTCGGATGGTTACTAGCGTGGGAAGGATTCCCAGAAATAGTTCTAGGTTTTCTATTAAAAGCTAGTGAAAATCCTCAGGTTATTCAAATACTTATTATTGTATTTATTTTATTTTTAGGACTCTTTATAGAAGGTATTCCCGTACTCATTATTTTTGCCCCTATTTTTATACCAGTTATGTCACATTTTGGGTTAGATTTACTTCATTTTGGAATAATATTAGTTATGGCTATTCTTATAGGCTCTGTAACTCCTCCGGTTGGAATTCTTCTTTATATCTCTTGTGCAATTGCAAAAATACCGGTATCACAAGCTAGCAAAATTATTTGGCCCTTTGTGTTTATGATGATTTTGGTTCTCTTTTTGTGTATTTTCTTTCCTTCTCTAACTACTTTTATCCCGAAAATAGCAGGATTTCGATAACATTATACCTAACTCAGTAAAATTTAAGTTATAAATCGTTAGAGTATAAATACGAGTATACGGGTCAGAGTACATATACGGGGTCAGGTCTTGAAATATAACAAAAGATATGTTATATTGGCAACATGACCAGACCATTACGGATAGAATTTAAAGGAGCAGTTTATCATATCACCTCCAGAGGAAACGCCAGGCAGGCGATCTTCCTTGACGAGAAAGACTTTTCTGATTTCCTTAGAATCTTATGTTCGGTGGTAAAAAGATATCACTTCATATTACATACCTTTTGTCTGATGAATAACCATTATCATCTGCTTATTGAAACCCCTTATGCTAACTTATCCAGAGGGATGAGACAATTAAATGGTCTATATACCCAACGATTCAACCGAAGACACCAGAGAGTCGGGCATCTTTTACAGGGCAGATACCAAGCGATTTTAGTGGATAAAGATAACTATTTACTGGAACTTTCTCGCTATGTGGTATTAAACCCGGTAAGGGCAAAAATAGCAAAAGACCCCAAAGACTGGGAATGGAGTGCTTATCGGGCAACTACAGGCTATAAAGGGATTCCCTGTCTAACCACCGATTGGATACTATCTCAATTTGGTAGAGAGCAAAAAGCAGCCTCCAGACAATATCAAGCCTTTGTCGCTTCCGGGATAAAAGCAGCATCACCCCTAAAGGAAATAAAGGGACAATTATTTCTTGGTCAGGATAATTTTATCGATAAGATAAAACACTTGATGAGCGGTAAAGAAAATTTAAAGGAGATAACAAAAAAGCAGCGTTACGTAACCAGACCACCCTTAAATGAAATTTTACAATACCAAGACAAAAAGTTAAGAGATCAAACAATGTATGAGGCTCACCAACAGTATGGCTATACCTTAAAAGATATAGCAGAATATCTTGGTGTGCATTATACTACAGTGAGTAAAGTGATTAAAAGAATCGAAGGGGAAGATGAAAAGTAATATTTCAAGACCTGACCCCTTAATATGTGACCCCTTAATATGTATGACCCCTTAATATGGCAAAAGTCCATTAGAGGTCTTCCCCCGATAAAACGGACAGTCAGTTAAGTGACCATAGCCATTTTTTCGTATTCCTCAGGGCTATTATACTCGGGAAAAGAATGTAATCTTTCTCTATTATAAAATATTTCTATATATTCAGATATATCTCTTTTTGGTTTCGATTATCGTTTTATAATTTATCATTTATCTCCTTTAATTACTGAACTTACCATCAGTCTTTCGATTAATTTCATGTATTCCTGGGCAATTTTTCTTTTAGAGTTCCACGAGACATACTCTTCCGCCAGCCTTATTGTTTCGTTGACGATAGGCTTTTCTTCAATTACGCTAATTAGTCTATCTTTCAGTTCTTCCATATCCGAAAATTTCATGACTGCTCGTCCGAGAGGTTGGATATGAGGCGATTCTTTCGCTAATATTGGGGTCAGTGTTCCAAGATAGGAAAAGATAGAACTCGAAACCATAATTTCATCTGGTTTAAACTCACATTTAGGTTTATATAAAATATAAGCATCTGAAGCGTAAAAATATTTATCGAGCTTTGAACTCGGGGGGAACTCATCTCGCCATTCTATAAAATCATGTCTTTCTATCTCTTTTAAGAGTTCTTCATCAAGATACTCATGCGCAATTACTAATAAGAGAACAAAGTCGTATTGCTTTCTCAGTTCAGCTAGATAGGGTACAATAGGGAAGATGTGAGTCCTGGGATACCATCCATACATCAACACGATTTTCTTATCCAACGGTAAATTCAGCTCCAGTCTGCTTCTGTTCTTATCACCCCTTCTCACAGGGTTGCAGGGATATGGAATTATGTGTATTTTTTCCTTTGGATATACTCCACTCCACATTCGCTTATACCTTTCATCAAAACAGACAACTGCATCCCATTCAAATTTCCAAAAAATGGGATTTTCTGGCAATTTGCTCTCATGGATTACATAAATGACTTTTGCTTTCTCTTTTATCTTCGGGTATATTTTTAGCAGCTCTTTTATAGGTATCCATTCTATTCTTTGTGTAATAAAAATATCGTAGTTTTTTTCTAAAAAAGGCTTTGGATCAAAAGCCCACTGCCCTGATGATGTGCCTTGAACATTGCAACATCTAATAACATAATCTTCATCCGTCATTCCTTGCACTGGTTTGACATCATTAATAGGCGCAAAGATGGTTAGATTATATTTTTTTACCAATTCCCTACCAATTAGTTCAGCAAGAATAGAAGTTCCATCAGCAGCATTCCATTTTGAAAAAATCGCAACTTTAGTTTGCTTCATAGTTTTGGTCTCCAATTAATTTTTTAAATAATTTTATAAATTTTTCCGCTACCCTTTCCGCTTTATCTTTTTTATAAATTAAGACTAAAAATTAGATTTTTATTATATCTAATATCTTATTCTATAAAAATCTCAAAAATCCTCTTTTTATTCCTTTTTCTTTTCTATTTATGATGAAGGACTTTTAAAGGAATAGTAGGACAGGCGTCTCGCCTGTCTGTAATGTAATTACGAGCGACCGAAGGGAGCGTGGCAATTTCATATAATGTTATTGTGAGCCCTGATATATCAGGGCATGGTAATCTCGTAATTTTTGAGATTACTTCGTCGTTACACTCCTCGCGATTTAAAAAATGTGTCAAAGAACCGTTGTACTAGCTCAATAATTCGGTAAATTTTTCTAACTTTTTATAAGGGGTTAGATGTGTAACAGGCACCATTCCTTGGTCAAGCTTTTATCATACCTTCATCATATTTTAAGAAATTACGGTTTGTCAAATGTGAAGATCTGTGACCTCCTATATTATTAATAATATATATAATAGTTAGTGTAAACTTTAGTTGGGTAGTTAGTGCCTTATTTACCCCTTTCTTTTTTCGTTTTGATGTGGTAATATTTGTGGGAAAAGTTAGATGGGGTTGAATTTATTTATTTATTCGTCCAACAAAAATAAAAAGGAGTGACGATATCTATGTCTGATTTAGAATCTGTTAATGGTATTGTTATAATGGGTTCATGGAATACCGATGGAGGAGTTTCTCGTCATATCACACCACTTGTAGAATGGTTACATTCTCAAGGTTATAGAGTGAAGGTCTTCACTCATTACAAAAAGTCTCCTTTTGGAATGCCATTGAATGTAAAAGATGAAGATTTTGTTACCAGATGTTATACAACTGAAGGAAAACGTGTTCCGGGATTAAATTCCTTTAATTTTAATCCCTTACTTGATGCTATAGAAAAAGAAGGATACAACATATTCCTGGCTGAAGACCTGGGAATGTTACCTATGAAGGAATTAGTTGAAGTATTTTCTCGGATCAAGAAAAATGCGAAGACAATATTGTTAAATCATGATAACGAACCAAAACCTAACGATAGTATTTTTTGGAAATTCAATTGGGATGCAGTGATAAACTTCTTATCCAGCCAAAATGAATTCATGGTAAAACACTATCTTGCAGAAAAAGTCTATCTGACGTCTTTTCCCTGTTACCCTGTGCTTAATATGAAGAAGAAAGAATCTTGTGAGAGTTTAGATTTACCCACAGATAAGAAGATAATCTTAACCTTTGGTGAGTACGATTTTGTTGCTCCTTTTAATGCCCTTTGTAGATTGAGAGAAGAGGACCCTTCTATCTATTTAGTTGCCCTGGTATATACCCAAGATATGAAAGATATTTTGGAAAATAAATTAAAAGAGAAAGGCTTCGATAAAGGATATGATGAGATAAGGGTTGAAAGGTCTTCCTGGCAAAGGCGAGCAGAATACATATCGGCTTCTCAATTGATTGTACTGGATAAAGGTAAAATAACTATTGGAAAAGGAGC
>Ga0209986_10003778_pt1 | contig 13124 bp, 14 predicted proteins | sample BlataG_FD_183168 | JGI IMG/M metagenome (GOLD analysis project Ga0209986, IMG submission 183168) | Deep subsurface microbial communities from Black Sea to uncover new lineages of life (NeLLi) - Black_00105 metaG (SPAdes) (version 2) | ecosystem: Environmental > Aquatic > Marine > Oceanic >...
ACTGACACTACATGTACAGGTCCCTCTCTGGAGTATATTAACACCTGCAAAAAAGGGTCTTCGATTCACTATTCATCTAAGAGATGTCCAGCTTCGTACAGGTTTTCTGCAGCTGTTACATACCCTCAAACCGATATTCCTCCGTCATAATGCTCTGAGAAATTCTTTTTAGGACGATTGCTGACTCATGCTTAGTTCGCCCTCGATGAAACACAGGTGTCGCTGATGGCGCAAGGGATGAAATGGCTGCAATGCCCAGTCTGCAAGCAGACAATTCGCTGGAAAATCCCTGAAGCTGAATTGAAAGACGTGAAGCGATTCCCTGCCGCAATAATCGTCAAGCATGATGATCACTACCTAGTTGTGTACGTGGATAGCCACCTTCAGCTAGCAGATACGGAAATAGCCAGTGCATTCGTAGAAGGATTGACGCAGAAGAAGGAGTAGTTGAATTCTCTTCGCGGGCATCTAATGCTGAACGCCGAATGGTACAGCAAGTCCATTGTCGTAGGCCCACTCAAGCACTCTGGATGCCTGCGCACTTGCCATGTTCCAGATCTTGAGATAAGAAACAAGGCGCTCGACCCCGGTCACCCAGTCAGACAACAATTCTTCAATTCTGCGTCGGATGTTTGGTTCTTTGACCTCTTTCAGTATGGGAAGTAGACTGCTAACCAGACTTTGCGATAGCACGAGTATTGTTTCCAGTCGAGCGACCCACTCTTCCCGAGGTAAGCCTTGTAAGGTCTGAGCTACCGCGAGGTGGTAGTCGTATTGTGCGGTGAAATACCTCAGACGCCAGCCGAGAACCTCTAATACCAGTGAACGGTGAGCAGCGGTCGGTGCAGTCTTCATCATTAGTGAGAGAAAGCGTTCATGCATCTCATCGGCAGACTGGCTTGCCTCGAAGAACAGTGCCATCGCCTGCTGATAGTCTTCCGTAGCAAGGCATGCTTCTGCTTGTTTGGATGCTTTCCTAAATTGCTCGAGAACCCTTCGAGTTCTTCCGGCCATGTCAGGAGTCGATTTGCTATCATTGGTTCCCGTCACTTGTTACACCAGCTAACTCATCCGTCCGTTCGGTGTTTCAGCTCGTAGATTTCAAGCCAATAATCACCCTAAAACAAATCTATGATGTCCTCGCTCATCGCAGCTGCCCCAATCAGTTCAGGTCGAGTGACAAGGGGGGCTTATTCTTCCGCTTGTACTCCTCAGTTGCCTTGGTCCAGTTCATAAATGCTTCATCCGGGGGATACTCCATGTAGAGTTTTTCGCGCTTCGCTTCAAGTGGTCGATTCTCAAGACCAGCCAGCTGTGCCATGGTGATGAGCTTGTTGCCAGCCTCTGAAGCCACATCTATTGCTGGTGACAGCCAAGACTCCCAATGCGAGGACCTCAACAAGTGATGGTCTATCACAAGTGTGGGGATTTGCGACGCAAGCTCGGTTATGGCTAGGAGCGCGGAGGCTTTGTCGCCTTCCTCAAATTGACTGAGATAGATGGGGGGGCCTCCGACTATGGCAAGGTCGGCACGAGAGGTTATGCAGTAATCAAGCGCCTGTTGAGCTACTGGACCTTGAACATCAGGCGCAAACAGGACTTTTTTCCCGCCGTGGTTAATTACCGTGGCAATAACATAGCCGAGGAAAGTTGATTCTGGACCGTGCGGCAGTGGTTGAGAGTATGTGACCAGAGTGTCACCAAAAGACCATGATTGACCATCAGCCCATCGAATCTCCCCTCCTATTCCATCCAAGTCTTTCTGAAAGGAGTATGCTCTGCGCTTCTGAGAGTGATTGATGTGTGACCTGGCGTCTTTCGCAAGAACTGTCTTCCCCTCGAACATGCGCTGAAGCTCTTCCCGGGACCCGAGCGTGTACATGAAGTCGGTGAACCCCGGTCGCACATGGTCATAATGATAGTGAGATACAGAAAGCAAATCTGCTTTCCTAGCTGATACAAAGATGGACTCCAGGAATCTCAGAAGAAGTTCATACTCTAATGGGTGTGGCTCGAGTCGATACCTCTTGGAGAGTGCTGCTGACGGGTCAAGAACAATGGAGAGATCCGGAGTTGTGACCTGGGTGCATATGGAACGTACTCCCATACTCTCTGCTGCCAGAGGCGTTATCTCCATCTCACCCAGAATCACGAATCTGCCTTCCTGTAGTAGTTGAGGTGATATCGGGCCCCATCATGCAAGAGCTCTGCTTCGTACATTCCGGACCAGCCAGCTGCGACATTGAAGCTCTGGAACATATGCCAGTCAGATGGAAGGAAATCCGCATCATTCCCAAGAACCTCATCCAATGTGAAGAGATTCAAGTCGCCCTCTCGATGGCTATCTTTGAAATCATCAAGTTCGGCATAACCAACGAAAATCAGGAAGTGAGCGGAGAGCTCCTGATTCGATGTAAGCAGACGTTCTGAAACCATTCCTCGAAATTCATAGTTCCAAACTCCTGTTGCGCCGGTTTCTTCCATGACCTCTCGTACTGCAGCATCATGTATATGCTCCCCGAGATTCACTTTCCCACCGACCATGCTCCATAGATTCTCGTACGGCGGCTTGCGACGCCTAATGAACAGGTATTGATTAGCACACCGTAGAATTGTAATCGCGATTGGCACTAGACTAGCCATCGTGTAATTCACCATCTATTGAACTAGGAAAACGGGAGCGTGGCTTTAAATCTAGGGAAGGTGGGGTTCCACAGCCTCAGATTCATGCAAGATGATGCCTAGGAGATTAGCGGTAACATTCATAGCAACCACATCCCAATTGCAGTCAGGTCTTTGCTTTGGGAAACACTCTGAATGAGAAGAACAGAACTAGGATATTGGCGTTGATAACGCCCTCCAAGAGCGAAATCCTCGCTCAACAGGAACTCATCAAGAAGCTCACCCATGCACTTGAACAACAGGCAAGGGTCCAAGGGCGAATCTACTCATTCATTGAGGCTCAAGGCTCCACAGGTGAAAAACAAACACAATTGAGAGATGCAGCTGACATCGATCTCTTTGTGGGGCTTAAACCAGATGATTACTCAGAAATCCTGACACTCCCAGCGACTGAGCGGCACCGGGCACTTGATGTGACGCTTGACGACATTGTGGAGAAATGGTTCATTCCAGCCGTTCAAGATCTGGACGTTCACGATGCGCAGAAGACCTTCTCGCAACACCCATACCTATCGTTGAAGATGGATGGACTTGACGTCGACATATTATGCTGTTTCGATATCTCCCAAGCCGAGATTATGTCAAATGGACCCATAACCGCCATTGACAGGACAGTTCATCACTCACGTCATATTGCTAGTACCTTGACTGAGAAGATGAGGGAGGATGTGCGACTTCTCAAATCGTTTGTGCGTGCCAGTCATGCCTATGGCGATACGTGTGCAGTAGGAAGAATGGGCTTCACTGGTTACGCACTGGAACTTCTCGTAGTCGCCTCGGGTTCACTTGATGGTGCATTGAAAACATTGAACGCCCTGGATCAAGCCCCCCACGACCCTCTCAGTCGATCGCTGAAGCAACTGAAGAAGATCCCAACTTTTCGTGACGACATCATCTTCATTATAGATCCCGTCGACACTGGAAGGAACGTGGCCTCTAGTTTTTCACCCCGGGCATACAGATGGCTGAAGAAGAGAATCCAAGAGATGAGGAGTGCGGAAAAAGCAGGGAACCATAAAGCGGTAATGGATGCGTTTCTGGAAAGACCAATCCCTACAGGCACTTTGCCTGACTGGCTTGCTCCCCATGCCTTGGCCTACGAGTTTGCATCCGATGGGTCAGTACATTATACTGTTCTCAGGGATAAGCTGTACAGATTGGCACGGAAAGTCGCTGCCCAATTGAAACGTGAACGGACTGGAGAATCAAGATTCGGAAATATCTTGACTGAAGTGTACTTCGAAGATGTCACGTTCTCGATTGGGTTCTTGATTGAGAGCCCTACTGCCGAAGAATCGTATGAACGAAGGGGGCCGCCAGCAGAGCTCGCCGAGGGAGCGAGGGAGTTCAGAAGAACACACAAGGAAGCATCTGAGAGATGTGGCTTCCTGTGGACCATTGAGAAAAGGGAATGGACAAATGCCTTCGCGCTTGCGGACAACATTCTGGGTCGGAGCTCCATAGAAGGGCTTACCCGCTGTCCTGACAAAGGAATGGTTTCTGCTAGAGTGCTGAATGCGCTCTATCTGTACGCGGTTCCTGCGGAAAGTGTTTTACTCGACCAATGGCAAGGATTTAAGGAGCAAAGCGCCAAGTAAGCCAAGTGACCAATCGTGCCATCGGAGATTGCTTTCATTTCCCACCCAAAGTCAATTCTACATAGGCAGCCCTTTCCAAGGCCGCATCTTGAGGCCTTTGATAGCCCTATCAGAGTTCAGATGGCTGAGAAACATCTGTCAGAGAGAGGCATGCTGCAAACAATGAGTAGAGTGAAAGCACCCAAGGCGAGTCCAGAGGATGCCCTGCTCGTTCATTCTGCATATCTCGTTGATACTGTTGGGCTGATGTCAGACTTGGGCAGTGGGGAGCTTGGTGAGGGAGCCTATGCGAGTCCGGATCTTCTGGAAACAACCCTCATAGCAATGGGAGGCTCTATGAAGGCAGCGGAGATTGTGGCGTCAGAAGAAGCTAGACACGCATTCGCATTGTTGAGACCTCCGGGGCATCATGCGAGTGTGTCAACACCGATGGGGCTCTGCTACTTCAACAACGTAGCCGTCGCAGTGAAACACATCATGAAACGCCACGGCATCAAACGTGTATCGATTCTGGACTTCGACGCCCATCATGGAAATGGCACATCCGAGATATTCTACACACATCCTGGAGTCCAGTACATCTCGTTACACGAATATGACTACGAAAACTTTGGACTGGGGCACTATGAGGAGATTGGCTACGGAGAAGGAAAGGGTACAAACATCAACATTCCCTTGCTTGAAGCGTCCCCTGACGTTTCGTACAAGACTGCAATAGAGAGAGTTGTGCGACCCGTTCTTGAATCCTTCAAGCCCGAAGTTATTGCTGTTTCAGCAGGCTACGACCCACACTATGCCGACCCTGTTGGCAATATGAATGTCGACAGCTCGACGTTCTGGGAGTTCGGGCACGCAGTCAAAGAGGTTGTAAATGCACTTGGAGCAAAGGGATCATTCTGGGTTCTTGAGGGAGGGTATAATCCTCTAGTTCTTGGTCCCTGTATTGAAACAAGCCTCCAAGGGTTACAGGGGAAGAAAAAAGAGAGACTTGACGATCAAGTTATCCGAGAAGTAAGAGATGAGCTCGTCAACGCTAACAACCAAGTGATTGACAAAGTCCTAGAAACCCTAGCCCCCTTCATGTGACTTCATTTCCAATGCCCTGCGCCCTGACGATATGAACAAGATTTTAAAGACAATCAGCATGGGCGGCTTAAGAACGAGTTACGGTGGAACATGGAAGTGGCCAAGAAAAGGAAATCTGGCGGACGCTCGAAAGGCAGCTCCGGTAAGACCAAAACTGTCCAGTGTTCGAAATGCGGACGTGTCGTCCCCGTAGACAAGGCGAAACGTCACACCAAGCGGGTGTCTCTTGTAGACTTCCAGCTTGCGCGAGAACTGAGACAGCAAGGAAGCTTCGTACAGACCAAGCAAATCACGCAGTACTATTGTGTAAGCTGTGCTGTGCATACAGGCAGAGTCCAGATACGGCAAGCCAGCGAGAGGAAGACTGTACCGCGTCGTTAACGCTATTAGGCAAAATTGCACGATGTCCGTCTATCGAAGTAACCCTGCAGCACAAGGCCTATAGAATCTCACCTAGCTGGTACTCCAAATGACCCAACCCACTGGATTGCTCAGGTTCATACAGATTTTGCCACAGTCTTCAACTGACGGGAGATTCCTGCTTAGGGACCTACCGGGTTCTGGAAAACGGATAGATATTCTGTGTCGTGGCCTTGCCGCTTGCTTTGACTGGGGCCCTTCTACATGGCCAAAGTCTCAGCTAGAGTTGACAGCTGTGATTGGAAACGAGATCATCTTGACATTTCATCATTCGGGGGAGGATCATGTGAAAGGGGAACCTCAATGGGGCTCAATAATCAGAGATGCAATGAAAGGCCACTTATCTGATAGTGTCATTATCACTCATTCATCTCTACAGAACTTAATCGCTGAGTTGCTAGCATCTGCAGGTTCTCAGCTGTGGGTCCTGGAAGAGGACGGCATGTCCATCTCCAGCTGTATTGGCAATGACCGGGCATCGCAGAGCAGTTTTATTATCGGAGACCATAGAGGCTTCGATTCGGGGACAAAGCGAGTCATTGATAACTGCAACATACCGAGTGTGTCGCTCGGAGCAGCTAGTTATCTGAGTAGCCATTGTGTAGCTGCTGTAATCTCAGAGTATGAAAGGATGACTGAATAATGCCAGAGAGTATTCATTCACAAGAGAAATCTAAGGCCATCAAACGATTAACGGACAAGCTGACAAAGGAGATGCTTTGGGTTTACATTCTTCGACTCCTTCAGGAGAGACCCCTCTACGGATACGAGATAAAGCATCTAATAACTCAGAGATTTGCCTTCTCTCCTGCTACTGTCAGCGGCTATGCAATCATCTACAGATTAGTCAGGGATGATCTCATAGAAGCTCAGAAGGGCGGTGAGTCCCCTAGAAAGTACTACACCATCACAGAGAATGGACGTCAAGCAATGAGAGAAGCGAAGGCCTTTCTTGAAAGGACGGTAGGAACGGTTTTTGATCTGACCGAGTGACTGTTCAGCAGGCATTCAGCTAATATAATTGTGGTCGATCTGCAATTATCCTAACGCGACCCTATAGTTTCATCCCGCATCTACGGCGCTCCCATAGATAATTCAGCCCGCACTATGGAAATACAGTTTGTCAAATAGGTTGTATTGCGGATTCCCGACGATAACGATATCATATGTCGGGTGATTTACTGTGTTCCAACTCCCCGATGACCTTGCGAGCGTATGCAAGACGTTGAACGACTGTAAAATGTGACAGCACGCCCACTACAACGATGCAAATCGTGAGTATGTTCCAGATCTGAAGGGAGAGAAACAGGTCAAGCGCCCACATGGGAATGGAGGAGCTACAACCCATCCAGCCATCGACTGTATCAACCGCCAGCAGAAGAATCCCCGCCACTGTGATGATGAGCTTTTCCTGGCGCTCGGCAATGCCTACAGCGCAATCTTTCATGCCGCCCACAGATTCAGCTTTTGCGCGAGCAAAGCTGGCCATCAGCATCCCGAATAGAGCGAAGTACCCCCAGAACCAAGGCACGAATCCACCCATCATAAGACCCAGCATGAACAGAAACTCAGCATAGCGGTCCAGCGTATGGTCGAATGTTGCCCCAAATCGTGAGATGAGGTCCGCAGCACGTGCAACTGCACCATCGAACATGTCCATAACTACTGTGAGCACCATTAGCGCAAGACCCAGCAGAAGGTCACCCAAATAGAAGAAATAGGCACTAAACAAGGCGACTACTAGCGTCAATGCGGTGATCATGTTTGGAGTGATTCCAGTACGCGCCAATGCTCTTCCGATGGGCGTCATGGCTTTCTGATAGCGTTCTCTGAGTTTGCCTAACATGGAATTCGCCTATCCAGATGGAGGGTCGGAATCGTGCAAAGTTGGTGTGTTAATAAACGTGTTGTGGGATTTTCACTCTACAGAACGCTCGCAATTCGATCGGCCACCCATCCTCGTCCCAGAGTGTTGATGAATGGAGCAAGACGTGGTCCCGACTTGCGAGAGATGAGTATGCGATATATCACCACAAACGCCCGTCGATCCTTTATTCCAACTCCCCGGGCGGCTTCGAATATCGCTGATTGTAAGCTATCTTCGTCCTGATCCTCAAGCCGCAATATCTCCACTACTTTGGCCAGAAACTCTCTGTCAGGGTCAGTCAATGTGCTGAGGACGTCTTGAGGAACCTCCTCCGTAATCTCTATCCTATCGCGTTCGGAACCGTACTCACGAACCCAGTATAGCGCGCGCTCCAATCTGGGCTCAATGAGCGCCTTTGCTTCTTGAGGGACCTTTTCCAAGCCGTACTGTTTTTTCAAGGCCTGCTCGCACTTTTCTAGTGTCGCTTCGTGCCCGAGAATGTCTGCTAGCTGAGATATGACAGTCGCGAACTTGAACGGAAGTTTCGGTATGTATTCCGGAGATAAGTCCCCAGACAGACATAGAGGATAGACTAGTTGTGCAAGCTCGCGCCTAATTTCATTGGCTTCTTCAACACCATAATAGACGCGCTCAAACCTCTCGTACTCATCAATCATATCAGGGATTCGCTCAGGTTGAATGTTGATTGCGCGAGTAAGGTCAGTCTTCAATAGCAGATATCTGTAGAGCTCCGGGGGGGCAATTGATAGCCAGACTCGGGGAGTGAAGACAATGCCCTCGGAGGTGCTCATGTCACGTCCTCCAATACGGACCCATTCGTAAGGTACCTTGACAGGTCCAGGCCAATCAAATACTCTCCGAGAAACCTCAAGCCCAGTGTCGTACGATCCTCCTTTGACTGAATGATCCTTGCCAGCCGGTTCGCAGGTTACATTGAGAACGTGCCATTTGGCGGGCCAGTCGACCCTCCATACCAATTTGACCCGGAGTTTGTCAAGAGTGGCCTCATCTGAGTGTCCACAGGCGTGGCATTCGAATGAAACCAAATCACTTTCAGGATTGTAGGATGTTATTCTGTTCGGAGTTATTGCTCCTTTTGCACCTGCCTGAAGATGTCCACACTTGGGACAGACCACAGATGCGGGATACCAGTTCTTCATTGATTCGATGTATTGCTCTTTCTGCTCTTCGTTGAAATCATTGGCAACATACTCGATCATTATGTCCCTGATTACCTCTGTGTGTTTCAAGCAGATGCGGACAGCATCTTCCATCTCTGGTGTTTCATTCATTTTTGAAGTCCAGATTATCTCAGGATTGACACCGAAAGCTTCGAAGGTTTCTATGAGTTCATTTGCGAAATGAGCCCCGTAGCTGCTACAGCATCCAAACTCGTCAACGACTTCTGAATACGGAATGCCAACCCAATCCTCTAGATTGAGCGAAACCGATGGGGGGAACGAACGTACGGGATCATAGTCGTCCACCACAAACATCGTGCGTGCGTCATTTCCTGTTCGAAGGATCTCTCTCTTGATCACATCAGCGATTATGATCTCTCTCATGATGCCAATGTGAATGCTTCCGCTCGGGCTTTTTCCTGTAGAGATTAAATACACTGCAGCGTTTCTTTTAAGAACCTCTTCAGTCACATCTCGTATCCAATGGATGGAGAACTCTTCCTCCGGAGCTTCGCTAGTCATTGAGGATTCCTGCTGGCACTCACTGACTTTCTCTAAAGAACGTTGTCCCTTAAACGGCGAATTCCGATACTCTGAGGTCTCTACGGCTCATGAATATGAGGAACACAGGCACAGTCGACAGCACCACTACTATGAGCATTGATACTAGCATAGTAGCAATAGCCGCTGGGAGATATAGTAACGAAGGAACCGCAGCTTCGGGCACTAGGAAGTAGATGCTGAACAGTGTCGCCACTAAGACCGCTGGGAGGCCAGCAGTGAGCCCGATTCCAACCCCTTCTGCAATCATTGTCCTTGCAATAAATGAGGGCTTCGCACCAATTGACTTCATAATCACATAGTCCCGAAATCTGCCAAATACTGAAACCAGTAGATAGTTCATCAAGCTCAGGAACGCACTGAGGAGTGCTATCAATGGTAGTGGCTGTAGTAGACTCCAAAAGGCGCCGAGGGTTTTCAAATTGCTTTCAAGAACCTCTTGCTGTAGGAAAATTCCAAATCCGGTCTCATCCGATACACGCGCCTGAATTCGCGAAATCATGGATGGAGAGTAGTCTTCCACTTGCACTAGAACGAGGTTACTCTCAGATATGCCATAGAGCTGCTGCATGATGGAGATATCCATGAGGGTCATGTTGCCACCATTGATAACATCGAAGGCGATCGCCTTGACCTCGAATGAGGCTCCATGAACTCCAAGACTCTGTATGAGAGGGTCCTCGAAAAGCGTGTTCGCTATCCCCCCGCCAACCCACACTTGTTGGGAGGAATTTGTTTCATCGCCGTAATAATACCAATCGGATACTGTATTGTCCCAATCCAAACCGACAACGAGCACATCTCCAACCCTCGAATCCCCGATGAGTTCGTACTGCTCAAGATTATCATTCCAGATAGATTTGGCAATCTCTGAAACGGTTGTATAGTCCACTAGTCGTTGTTCAACTCGTGAAACTCCAGAAAGGGCTTCCAAGTCCGCGACGAGTGTGGAAGGCACCAAGTACGGTGTGTCGATAAAACTGAAGGATTCGTTGAGCATAGAACCTGTCAGAGAATACGCATCATAGTATTGAGCTAGGAGATCTGGATTGCCAACAGCTATAATATTTGTCCCCATAGAGCGTGAAATGTAGGCGTCAGTAGTTGTATCGACAACCCCCCCGCCAATCCAAAGCAGGGATGCCAGAGAAAAGCTTAGGAAGAGCGAGAGGGCGGTTCTTCGCGTACCCTTGATTCGCCGTCCGGTGGTCTTTGTGGCAATCCTAAAGGGAAGCCCGAAGCTATCAAGGAAACCATGCTTCTTGACCTTCATTCCAACGTCAGGATTCAGTGCATCAATGGGAGTTTCATGAACAGTAGAGTAGATAGGTTGTTGAGCTGAAAAGTATCCAATGAGCAGATAGACGCCGCAAAGAAGAGCCACCTGAAGCACTGGATACTGAAATGTGAACTGTGCGTTAGGGAGCACAGAGGCCAGCCAGATAAGCCCGGCGAAGTATAGTAGGGTTCCAGCAGCGACTCCAAGTGCAACCCCTCCAACTAACAGTATCACCGCCTGCGTCATGAAATGGTCAAATATCGTGTCCATCAGGGTCCCGATGGCTTTCATTAATCCAATGTCCTTTCTTCTGCTCACCATTTCCAACGAGATTGTGCTCGAAACAACCACAATGCCCAAAACAAAGACCAGCAGCAAGACCGACCAAATGAAGGTCTCAAAGAATACCCGCATAGATGATGTTGATGGAGTCGATGTCAGGAGTGTTGTTACGTCCAGCAACACATTCCCAAACAGGAAGAGGAACGTTGTCGAACCCATGACACTGGAAATAGAGAGAAGAGCAAGAGCTGTACGAAATGGTCTGCGCCTGAGATCCTGTGATGCATAATCTTGGTCAGACATCGCTCAACAACTCTCCTTGCGACATTCTGAAGCGGCGCGCTCCGGGTATCGAGAAAATCTTCTCATCGTGCGTCATGACTACTACTGCTTTGCCTCTCTTGTTGAGATTGCGCAGTATTGTCCTGACCATTTCCGCACTTACTTCGTCCAGATTTGCAGTCGGTTCGTCTGCAAGAATGATTGGAGGGTCATTTGCCATTGCTCGCGCTAAGGCGACCCTTTGTTGCTCTCCGGAACTCAACTGCCAAGGCAGGTGATCTAATCTGTCCTTCATGTCAACCATTTCAAGCAGGTTGCGAGCCTCAGCATTCAGCTCTGGGATTGGTTTGGGAGATAGCTGCATGGGAAACATGACGTTCTCAATTGCAGTCAATGTAGAGATTAGATTATAGCTTTGGAACATGTAGCCAGTATTCTGAAGTCGGAACGTAGCCCTAAAGGACTCATCATAGTCCTCTATTGGAACATCCATGACATGGATCCGGCCCTCCGTGACTGAGTCTATTGCCCCAATTATGTTCAGTAGTGTCGTCTTTCCCGATCCTGAATGCCCTGAAATAACAACATAGTCCCCAATACCAACCTCAAGGCTGACACCGCGGACTGCATTAATTTCCCTTGTACCCAGCGTGTAGGTTCGTGACACATTCACGAGCCGCACCGCGTGGCGTACTTCGTCCAACCCTTCAACATCAAGCTCATCAAGGGCCTCATCGGCTCCTAGGATAGTATCTTCATCCATTCCCTTTCACGCTCATCACGAATTACTACATTAATGATACAGCTCTGGGGCATTCGCGCCGGGCATCTGAGTTGTAGCTTATATTCAAAAATCCTAAGGGGATGTGAAGATAAGCTTAGAGGTTCGACACGAGATGCTACACCAGAGCGAAGTTCATCAACGCAGAGTGAGCCCATGACGCCAAGATCATGGGCCTTTCGCGTCCAAACACTCGAATCGTGTTCAGCACTCCTACTGAGAGAAGATTGCTGACATAGTACGAAACCAGGCTCTTGTCAAGAGATAGTGTCCTGCTCAGCTCAGCCTGGGTGACTCGACCATTCCTCATGCACTCAAAGAGAATCGAGGCAACCGTCGGGTTCCTTGACACAGCTGTCAATCGCAGGACCTGCTCATCGTCGGAGAACTCAGGTAGGAAGAAGTGTCTGGAGTTGCCATTCTTGAGAGAGGTTATGTAGTCATCCCGTTCCAGATGCTTCAGATGATATTGAAGCGCCCCCATGGCGCATCCCAGATAACGTCGCAACTCACGCAAGTGTATACCCGGGTTTGAGGCGATTTCATCAACAACGCGGTCTCGCAGCTTTGGTATGCTTTTCTCATCTCGTCGTGAGATTGACACAGTGCCAGCAGCGAGAACAAAGATGCAGGATGGAGTGTAGAGCTTAGCGATGACTCCGGGGAGGAGTACTGCCGTCCCGCCGCTCACTGGTGCGGCAAGGACGTGAAAATCAATGAATACTGATTCCGAAGATCCAGAGAACGAGAGGTCCTGGACTGCGACATCCGGACCAACTGGGTATGAATTGAAGAGAAGCATACTAGCGACTCCAGTAAGAACAAGTGTTAGAGTCACAGCCAGTACGGCTTTTCTAGTACGGTCTCCCATGATTCTGCCCATCTGGAGTACGCTCAGAATCCAGTTAAAGACTGTGTTTGTAGTAAGGATGTACTAGCTCATTTGTTACCGTTCATTGTAAGTTTCTATGAGTGCAAATAGGACAACTAAGTGACTAGGACACTCTGTTCATCCTCTCTCAGTGCTCTCTTGATCAGTTGTCTAAACTCTTCTGATCCATAGACTCTGCTCAGTCGTTTCAGT
>Ga0209986_10003779_pt1 | contig 13123 bp, 21 predicted proteins | sample BlataG_FD_183168 | JGI IMG/M metagenome (GOLD analysis project Ga0209986, IMG submission 183168) | Deep subsurface microbial communities from Black Sea to uncover new lineages of life (NeLLi) - Black_00105 metaG (SPAdes) (version 2) | ecosystem: Environmental > Aquatic > Marine > Oceanic >...
GATGGTTCTTCTGACCTTTCTGAAAGTATTTCTGCAAGAAGTGGAAGTTTGGATACTGCTGGAAACGCTGTGATTGGTGAAAATACCGTAGGTTTTGGTTATTTTAATGGTTCTATAGATGAATTACATCTTTGGAAAGGCTCAGCACTTTCAGCTCATGAAATCAATTTAATGTATAACAATTCAAAAGCATCTCACGACGAGAATTGGAGTTCTTCTTATACAACTAATGGTTCAATAAACGGAATATTAAACTTAACAAGTCCATACAGATATATTCAGTATAGAAGTTTATTTGATACTTTAGATACGAATGTTACTCCTATTCTTGAATGGGTTAATATAACTTATACAACTAATAATACCAGAATAGTAGAATATTGGGATGACCCTATGAATGTAACACAAATATATGCAACTTCTTCAGGAGAATTATATATAAAAAATAGTTTAACTAATGGAAGAATATGCACAGAAGATAATGGTTATTGCCAGTCAACTTACAATGCAACTTACAATAAATGGAGTTATAATCAAACATTAGGAGGTTTTTGGCAATCATCACCTATAACATCAGGAAGCATTTATTATTCTGGTGGAAAATTAGGCATGGGAATAAATGAACCAACAACCATGCTTGATGTTGCTGGGAATATTACATTCCATAATTATAAATTAACAAGTTCTTATGGATTAAGAGTCTCAAATAATATGCCTATCTTTGTATCGGATAGTTCTCCTTCAGCAGGATTATACTTAACAACAACAGGCGGAGCAAGATATAAATTCACGGAAACCGCCAACAAAGAAGTATTCTCAGTAAGGCTTGACAGCACATTTTATTTATCACCTTTGGATTCTGCACCAGCAACATGCGTTATAGGTGATCATTATGTTGATACATCAGGAGCATACTGCGTATGCAACGCTACGAATATGTGGGGGAATATAGTAAGCAATGGAGCATGTGTTTAAGATGAAAAATAGAATAGGAGGATAAAAAGATGAAAAGTTTAATGCAATTAGCAGAAGATTGGGAAAAAATGAGAAAACCAATCATCGTTAGAAAAGGCAGGCATAAAGGTTATGGGAGGAAAGAATGGTGAAATATACAAAAGAGGATTTGAAGAAGGCAAAGGATGATGTAAAGTTAAAAAAACTTGAAGTAAAGAAATTAAGACTTGAAGCCAAAGCAGAGAGAGAAGGAAAAATAGCAGAACAATATGAAAAAATAGCACAGACTAAAGAGAAATTAAAAGAATACAGAGGCAAGAAACCAATAGTAAAGACAGCAAGAGCATTTGGAGAAGGCGTGATTGTTGGAATAAAGAAAGGTGCAGCAGCAATAAAAAAAGAAGCACCAAGGTCAGCAAGAGCTTTGTCAGCAGTGGTTGGACAAACAGGCAAGACAAAAGTAGGTGTTCCTTCTATATTTGCTAACGAAGGTTTTAGTCCTAAAACTTCAGAATCATACTTTGGTAGTGGAGGACTATTCGGTGGAATGAACATTAGAGCTAAACAACCTAAACAAAAAGAAACAAGTTACTTTGGTAGTGAAGGATTATTTGGCAGAGGATTATTTGGAGAAGTAACAATAGGGAAACCAAGAATTAAGCGATATAAAAGAAAAAAGAAACGGAGGTAAAAGGAAATGGCAATAAAAGAAGTTTGGAATAGGGGTTCTAAATCTAAAAGGGGTGAATTAGCAAGAGCACTTGGATATAAAAAAGAGTGGTCTAAATTAAAGTATGATGAATTAGGACAAAGAGGAGGGGGAATGTTACAAAAGGATTTACAAAGACTTTATGAAATAAGAAAACTAAAAAGAAGGAGGATGTAAACAATGAACGGAGAACAAATACAACAACCTGATTTACAAAGGTATAGGACTGATGAAGGTTATGCAAGAAGCATGATGCAGCAGACAGACCCTTCTGTATTAATTTATCAGTTGCAAACAGACGACATACTTGAAGAGTTGGAAATGAACCTTAAAGGTTTTGATTATGATGCTAACGAAGGAAAGTATATACCAAAAAGAGACAGGATAATTAACAACAAAGGATTATCAATCATAATGACTTTGCTTAAGATGGAACTAAATAAGACAAAGATACTTTCTTATTATGAAGACGAGGACGTCAAGATAAGATGCAAGGAGTTTGAAGAGAACTTGGTTGACATCTTGAAGGCTAAATATAAGGAATGGGAGATTGATATTAACTTTCTTTCTTCAATAAGAGCCATGCTTGGCAATGCAGTTTATTCAGCATACATGAGAGCATTGAAAGGCGGAGAAAGAGCATTCTTGAAAGGAACAGAAAAGAGAATAGAAACCTATTCAGAAAGAGAAAGAAATAAAGGCATGTTGGGAGGTTTGGGTTTAGGTAAATCCAGAATGTTTTAAATGGTAGTTGAGAATGTCATAATAGCATTTTTAGGAGTGGCAGTCATATTCTTTTGGATTGCATTTCAACTAAAAGATGATCCAAGATATGACATTCTCAAAGGCCTTTTAATTTGTTTAGGATTAATGATGACTGTATTAACAATTTCCATGACTTCGCATTTCATTCAAGCTGACGCAGAACTTTATGGATATGATGCTACTGCTTCTTATACTGCATTAAAAACACACGCAGATACTGCATTTACAATAACAACATACATGCTTTATACAATTCTGGCTTATGTAATAATATATTATGTGTTCTTTGTAGTATTTCCAAAGATTATGGATTTAGCCATGACTATTGGATTAAGAAAGAAATCCAGAAAGAAAAGAATAGATGAAGGACACTCGGAGGATTATGAATGAGACCAATAATATATATTGAAAAGCCAGTTAAGAAGAACGGATACAGAATGCTCAAGGCAGATTTGGAATTTCATTACGGACTAGAAAAACTAATACATAAAGGAATATTCAGGGATAAAAGAGATGCAACAAAGAAACTAACACCTTTGCTTAATCCTGTTCTATGGAAAATAAAGATATCAAAGCCAACAACAAAAACAAGAATTATAGATCTAAATAATAAGAGGAGGAAAATAGAACTTGAATTCCAATAGAAAATTTAATAAGAAAGCATCGGCGTTTGATGTAATCTATATTTTAATAATTGTATTCATATTTATAGTTATAACTTTAATAGCTTTCAAGGTTTATAATGAATGGAGTGCTGGTGGTGCTGCAAAATTAAGTAGTGATACTGCTAACATAGCATTAAGCAAAGCAGGAACAGCTATAACTTCTTTAGATATGGTATTTGGATTCTTAATTGGTATGCTTATTATATTAGTAATCATAAGCGCGTTTACAATAGACACGCATCCAGCGTTCTTTGTCGTAACATTGATATTGCTAATTATAGCTATAATATTAGCAGTAGCATTTTCAAATATTTATGAAACAATATCGCAGGAAAAACTTCCTACAGAAGCAGGAAGTTTTCCAATTGCAAATTATTTAATGGGGAACTTGCCAATGATTGCATTAATTGCTATTATAATTGTAGCAATAGTGCTTTACGCCAAGTTTAAAATGAGTTAAAAATGAAAATACAAATCATACCTACAAAAAATCAAGCATTTATAAAGAAACATAAAAGAAAGTGGATTTTACCCCTATTCTTTTGCCTTATTTTGTTCTTTGGGGTGGGGTATTTTGTCTTGTCAGGCGATTTTTTAACTGGGAAATTAGGGGATATTCAAGATATAAAATATAATTCATATGTTGAGGAATTAACATATAAAGGAAATAATCCTGAACCTGTTTTTACTTCAGGCGGAAACTTGAACATAACTGTTAATCCAGAAGTTGCAGTTATATTTCAAACTTCAAATGGATTAAGTTATGGAAGGCATGACATTAAAGTTTGTAATACACAAACATTATCTATAACACCATTAGATAATAGTTTTGGTTTAAGATTCAATCAGGAATTACAGGACTTAAAGATTAATGAAATAGTAAACGAGCCTGTATTCTCATATCATGTTTATGATTGGCAACCTAAGATAATTGGAAGTTATCCAAATTCAAGCAACATGGTTGTTTATGAAGATAAAGGTTATGATGTTTATGAAAACAAGGACGTATTGCATGACATAACTCCAGAAATAACTCAAACAACATTATTACAGCAACAGGTTTATTATATTCCTACAAGCATAAATGCAAGTGGATGCAAGGATTATGTTTTAGAATACAAACCAAACGAGAACGATGAAACTTTAAAATGGGATGTTTACTTATGGCAAGGTAATATGTTAAGTCCTTCAAGTTCATTATTATTAGATCCTAACTGGGTGTTGAGCAGTTCTGAATTTCAGATAAGTTTAGGTAATTTTACTGGCTCTATGGGTGATGATGGTGCTAATTTAAGTTTGTCTAATATTACTTATTATAATTACACCTCTGGTTATGCAGAATCAGTAAAATATTGTCCTAATGAACAAAAAAATAATTGGAGCTTAGTAACATGGAATGTTGCTGAACCTAATTATGGTATTTCTCAAATAGATACAACAGGCATGCGTTATTATTTACAAATGAATGAAACAGGAACTGAACCTTTAATTGAAAATATTACTAATATTGGTTGGAATGTTTCAAGTCCTGCTGAAACAGCATCACATAACACAACGGGATGTATTATTGGAAATTGTATAGTTATGTGGGATTCTACTAATAGAGATAGATGGGATAGAGTTGTTGCTGATGATAATGCAGTTGAAAATGTAGATTTAAGTTTGGAAGCTTGGGTTAAATCAAATGGTATTGGATGCACATCTGCAAATGGTGATTGTGCTATTTGGGGTTACCAAACAACAGATGACACTAAAACATTCTGGATAGGTGGAACTGGTGGAAGTGGTTTAACAAGAGTTTATGCTTCAGATACAACAACAACATTAGATGTTAGCGGTTCTGTAATTATTATGGATGGTAATTGGCATCATGTATATGTTCAAATAGGAAGTCTTGGAGTTAAAATGTATGTTGATGGAAATTTAGATGCAACAGACCCAGATACAAGTGTTATTGCGTCGGCAACTTATAATTCAAATAAGATAGGCAACCACAAATCAACGAATGCAAGAGGATGGAAAGGTAATATAGATGAGTTTGTTTTAAGAACTGGAGCAAATGCTTATTTAACTCAAACACAAATTAACCAGCATTATAAACAAGGAATAGGAAAATATGATATTGCTGTAAGATTTGGAAGTTCAAATGAAACAATAATAACTATGCCTTATAATAATATTAGTGGTAATGGTTCATTATCAAAAACAGAATTAAACAGCTCAATAGAATGTATGCAATATAGATATTATGGATACAGCAACGGCAACGGAACAAATGCTAATGCTTATGACCCATACTTAGAATACATTAATTTTAGTTATTTAAGTGTTGATGTTTCTAGTGCACCTTCAGGAATAATAAATGTTACAAATTACAAAATTTATACAACATTAGGAACTAATTTAACAAATGAGAATTTATTAACTTCTTTCATTCCAATAACAAACAACACAGATACTAATATGCACGGCAATGTTTCTTTCATAAAAGATTATGATAATTCAACAATAGATACAAATAGTTTAGGTTATGGTTTGATTTTTGGTTGGCATAGTTCTAATACGACGGATTATATTAATCAAAAATTAACTCTTACTGAAAATGGTGGAGTAGTTGCTGGTGGAAGTCAGGGATATTTGGGGAAAGGAACTGAGTTTGATGGTGTGAATGATTGGATTAATGTAACTAACAGTGAAATTAGTTTGAATATAACAGATGTCACAGTTTGTGCTTGGATAAATCCAAATCTTAACAAATCTGGAACAGTAGTTATTAAAGGTTATACTTCTTCATATATTTTAGCGACATATTGGATGTATTTTGGAGCTGGAAGTTTACCAACAAATAATATTATAAGAACAATATGGGGAGATGGAACTAATTATGTATATTATAATAGTTATGGAATTGTTCCCATAAATGTATGGAGTCATATTTGTATTCAAAAGGGGAATATATATATTGATGGGAGTAATTCTACAGGTATTAAATATGGAACAGGAATAGAACCATCATCAAATAATATTGCTGTGAGTATTGGTTCCACAGGTAATAGTGGTAGTCCTTTCAACGGCTCCATAGATGAAGTCTATATCTGGAAAAGAGCATTAAACTCATCAGATGTCTTGAGATTATACAACGAGCAGGTTGGTTCAAAAATAAATGATGTTGTTTTAACAAATAATTCAGAATCAACTTCAACATTAAACTCTGGAAATACAACAAAAGGGAATGTCTGGAGAAATGAAGTTTGCATTGGAAACCCTGAAACTAATACCTGTTTTGGAAGTAATAGTCTAACTATTTTAAACTCTGCACCAACGACGCCAACACAAATATCGCCTATTAATAATTTAATAACAGGAAATTATACTGCAAATATGACCTGTAATGGTTCAACAGATGTAGATGGTGATTCAATTAATTATGAGTTTTATTTTGATGCTTCAAATCCGCCAACAACATTAGTTCAAAATACAACATTAACAAAATATGGGACTTTTTTAACAACTGATGGTAATTGGTATTGGAGATGCAGGGCTAATGACGGTTCAGCTGTAAGTAGTTATACTTCTGCAAGAAAAATAACTATTGATAGAAGGAACATTGTAAACACAAATGATTATTACAAGAGCTCAGTTACTGAAGGAGAAACAGCTTATTTTGAAAGCAACATAACCATCAACCAGCATAGAGTTAACAGGATTCCAAATGCACTTTTAACTTATAATAATACAAATTACTCAGCTTCAATTGCTGTAATAAATAGTTCTTATTACAAAGCATCCGTAAGTTTGACAGTTCCACAAGTTACAAATACACCAACGACAAAAACATTCTTCTGGCTGTATGATAATGAATTATTAAACGGAAGTGTGGAAATAAATAGGAGTGTTTCAAATAATCAATTAATCTATAAGATACAATTATTCAACTGCACGGATGCTTCTGTAAATGCAACGCAAGTCATGGTGTTCAATTATACATTCCAAGACGAGCAGGAAGGAACTAATCTAAGCGTTGATTTTGATGCTTCTTATATTGTCTGGAATGGAGATAAAAGCATTAATAGTGTTTTTTCAGTAGAATTTACAAACACAACAAATGTTGGGATTTGCTACACTCCAAAAAACCAAACTTATGTTACCGAAGCAAATTTAAAATATGTCCAGAATACTTATGATACAAGATGGTACTATTATCAAGAATATCCAACAACAAACACTACGCATAACAGGATTTTATATTTATTAGGTCAGTTTAAAGGTGGAATAACTTTAGCAGAAAATATAGGATTTACTGTTTTGGACAATGTAGGAAATCCCTTGCCTAATTATTTAATTTATGTTGATAAATACTGGGAAGGAACAAATACATATTCAACAGTTGCTATGGGCAAGACAGATGGATTTGGAAAGTCATATATTTATTTGGATAAACTTACAACTGTTTACAGGATAAGGGTTGAACATAATAATATTAATGATTATACTGGCTCTCAAGGAATAATCGGAACAACCTCATATCCTGAAATAAGAATTGGTGTAACAACACAGGCAGATATTTTAAGCATAATAGACGGAGTTGGAACTTCATTAACTTACAATAATGATACAAAAACAATTACAGCCGTTTATAATTATTCAGGTTCTCAAATAGTGGATGTTACTTTAGATGTTTATGAAAGAAGAAATGAAAATGATACTTGGATTTGCAGTGAAACAGCATATAATGTTCAATCAGGAGTTATAAACTGTTACTATGGAAATAATACTGGCGGAAGATATATTGCTACTTTAAGTGTTGGAAGTCAAGGTTCTTTAATGGCAACTAATTCATTGGAAATAGATTTAACTTCAACGTTAATAAAAGACTTAATGGGTGGCGACGGATTATGGATTACTGCCTTAATGGTATTGACATTATTCTTTGTAGGATTATGGAAGCCAGAAGTTTCAATTATATTAGGTGTTTTAGGTTTGTTTTTAGCATGGACAATTGGATTCATATATTTAAGCTGGGGCGTTGTGATAGCATTAATAATCATGGTTATATTCCTGATAGTAAGGGGGTCAAGATAAATGGCTAAGCTAAGCGTATTCGTAATAACTGTAATGATATTCTTCGGAATACTTACAGTTTTCTTCACAGCTTACGGAGATATTCAATCTAATTATCCTTCCACTCAACAAATGTCTAATAAGGAAAGTAGTTTTTTTGGAAATGTAAGCAAGTATTCCAACGAGCTTTATGACATTTCAAAGGAAATGCAGAATGAAACAGAAAAAAACCAGCCTAAAGAATGGGAAGCAGGTTCTGGTTATACTTTAATGACAAAAAATATTTGGAATGTAATAAAAATTCCGTTTAAAATAATACCTATGATGTATACAACTGGAACTATGTTAATAGTTTTAATTGGAATACCTGCATGGTTGGCACAAATACTATTGGGAATAATCACAACTATATTAGTATTTTTGGTAATAAGCCTTATATTCGGGAAGGACGCATAAAATGACATATCCAACACCAAGCGATTTGAATGTAACAAGCTGGACAGAATTGTTACAATGGGCTAATCAGGTAACTAATTATATGTTTGGAAATATGATTATATTAGCAATATTTTCAATAGCCTTCATTACATTCTTATTCGTGGATAAGCCAGAAAAAGCATTTGCCTATGCTTCTTTTATTAGCGCAATTATGGCTTTGTTATTTTCAGGCATTGGAATTGTAAGCACTTTTGTCTTGGTGTTATGCTTTGTTTTCACGGCGATAGGAATATTAATTCTAAAGAATAATCCATAAAAGCGGTGTACCAAATGGTATACCTTGGTTTACTTGTATTTATATATGCACTAAAAACTCTTTCTTTTAAAATGAGATTACAAGACCTTGCTGGTATTGCAATAATTTTTGTTGTTGTTGCAATTGTTATTGGTATAGGTGCTGATGTCTTGACCAATATACAAACTGGTAAAACAGTTAGTTCTACAGAATACAATGCATCCCAATACGGATTAGAGGGACTTGAAGAATTAGCTTCATGGTTGCCTACAATTGCTATTGTTGTTGTAGCAGCTGTTGTTATTGGTATAATTGCACTTTACTTCGCGATGAGGTAAAGTCTTTATCCAAAGACTATGCACTAACCAATTTAGGAGCTTAAACTAAATTGGAAGTGATTTAGATTTTAAGTATGTACATTATAAAACCTTAAGGAGGTTTAAATAAAGTGAGAATACAAGATCTTGCTGGTATAGCTATTATATTTGTTACAGTTGCAATTGTTATCGGTATAGGTGCTGATGTTGTAACAAACATTAGAGGCTCAGAAGCTAACTATACTGTAAAATATAATGCAAGTACATATGGATTAGAGGGACTTGAAGAATTAGCTTCATGGTTGCCTACAATTGCTATTGTTGTTGTAGCAGCTGTTGTTATTGGTATAATTGCACTTTACTTCGCGATGAGGTAATTAAATGGAATTAAAAGATTTAGGACAGTTCGCATTACTATTTTTAATAATAGCAATTATAATTGGTGTTTCAAGCAGTGTTCTAACCAATCTCGGAGATAAATGGGTTACTACAAGCACCAAAACCGTAACTAATGAAACAATAACTATGACTGGTAATACTTCTTTTTTATTAATACGATCTTTTATTGGTGATGGTATTGTAAAAAGTCTTAATACTGCAAGTGGTTATTATATGACCAATGGAACTAATATGAGTATTGGAACAAACAATTACCATTTCTTTAGTAACGGTTCTATAAACATTAAAACTGGTATGAGTGTAGCAAACTCAGAAATATTTAATTTTAGTTATCAATATAATGTTGATTCAGGAACTGTAGCAGGAAATTCTACGCAATATGGAAACCAAAGTGAAGAAGAACTTGCATCATGGATACCTACACTAGCGATAATTATTGTTGGAGCATTAATCATTGGAATAGTGTCTTTATACTTTAAATTTGGTTAAGGGGGATTAGATGGCAAAGAAAAAGAAAAAGAGATAATTAGAGAAATTTAGAGAAATAATTCTTTCTTTATTTTTTTAAATAGTAATATTTAAATATATCTTATTCTATTATATATATAATATGGTTAAGTATATCCCAAAATCAGTAACTATTTCTGAAGAACAAGACAAATGGATAAAAAAAAATTCTATTAATCTTTCAAGATATTTGCAAAAAAAGTTGGAGAAAGATATAAAAAATGTTTGAGTTCTTGAATCCAAATAATTTAGCTGGTGCTGGTTCTTCAATAGTTGTATTCTTGAAATTCATTGTGACTGCTTTATTGTATGGCGTAGTTCTTTCATTTTTAATTATATTATTAATAAGACCTTTATTTTTTAAATATCGGGCAATAATAATTGAAAAAAGAGCAGGAGATAATATAGGTATCAGTGTTGATAGAGCAAAGTTTTCAAAGAAACATGGTGTTGAAAAAACTAAATTTGCAAACAGAAAGGGAAGTATGGCAGAGTTGCCTTATAAATATTTATTTCCAACAGTTAAAAAAGGAATGTTTGATTTGTTTGCACCTAAAGATTCATTTATTCTTTATTCTTATGGTGAAGGCCAGTATGTTCCTGTTGATATAACACAGGATACAGGAAATTTTAAATTTAGTGTAGAAGATTCAAATGCAGAGTTCTGGAGAAGCTTGGAAAGGAAAAGCGTTGAAGCAAAGTATGCAGGAAGCTGGTTAAAACAGCATGCAGGAATTTTAATTGTTTCAGCAACGCTAATTACAGGCATGACAATTATATTAATTATGTTTATAATTACTGCAAAGGGTTAAAATGCTGTTCAATAAAATATTTATATCAAACATTATTTTTATGATATTAGCTGTTAATATCTTTATTTATGCACCGAGTTTTAAGGTTGGTGCTATTTTGTTTTTATTATTAGCTTTGCTTTTAGTAATCTTTAGATTGTTTTTTACTGAAATGGGAAAACATTCTGTAAAACATATAAAATTAATCGTTGAAAATATAAAAATGGAGAACAAATTAAAAAATGATTCCAAACTTAAGCAAACTTCCAACCGAGGAAGGAATGAGAAAATACCTGAGAGAAACACTTCCAAGAATTAAACCAAAGAAAAGAAAAATAATATGGGGTATGATCAAGGTAATGTATCGCTCAAGAAGAATTACAAAAGAGCAATACGAAGACGCTGAGAAAGAATTTAAAGCGTTGGAAGGGAAATAAATGGTAAGCTTAACACCAGAACTTGTCGGAAATAGTTTAATTGTATTAGTAATTACTTATGCTGTATTAATTGCGTTTTCCATTTATCAGTTATATCTTAACATAAGACAGGCTAAAGTAGCTAATCAAATGAAAGAATTAATTGAAATTATGAAAGATATAAAAAAATTATTGGAGGAAAAATGAAAAAAAAAGAAAATATATATAAACAATACTTAGGTCATAAAAGGTATTTAAACATAAGCAGGCTTGTGGCTGCACTTATAGGAATATTTGTTTTTGTGTATTTGTTGTCCCTTGGAATTTCAAGTTACTTGGCTTTTGTAGTTTTATGCGCTGTTTCAAGCGGATTATTATGGTATATTGTAATTGACAACAAAGCAGACAAATACGAAGAGAGATTAATAGATTATGAAATGGTTCATAGGATTAAGACAAAGAAAAAATGAAACCATTATTAAATAAAAACAATTTCTTTTGGAGCTTGTTCGGAGCTTCTTGGTTTTTTATATTTAATATATTTTATTGCTCTTTCTTTGAAAATTTATATTTTTTTGTTATAGTTCATTATGTAATTTATTTTGTTTTGGAAATAAAAAAATGAAAATAATTTTAAGCATACAACCAAACACCGAGAATAAAACCAAAGTTATTAAAAAAGTCAAGGCATGTTCCTGTCAATATATACAAAACATAAAAACCAACTAATGTTAATGTTAAATTATTATATATCCTACTCCTAACTATCAAATATCCTGCAATTATAAAAAACCAGTTCATAATTAAAAAATTAAAAAGTTTAAAACTTTCTTTTGAATCTGGATGCAGTTCATAATTTCCTGCTTCAGCAGCAGCAGGATTCATTTCCATAAATTTTGTTTCTGGTTCTGCTTTAATAACCAACACATTAGTAATTAATACGGCGCCTAAATTAAAAACAATGGCGAGGATTATTGCAATATCAAGCAGACAAATTATTCTTTTGTTTTTCTTTCTATACAAAAGTTTCTGCTTCTGATAAAATAATTTTATCTTTTCATTTATTTTTGTTTTTTCTGTTTTTAATTGTATTATTAATTCCATTCTGAAGTAAGTTCAAGGTCATTCGGCTGTAACAAAATATCATGAGATTTTACTTCATCGTTTTCCATGTAATACAATTTATTGTTTAAGTAACATTCTGCATCATTTTTCTCAACACATACAATACATGCATGGTTCTTTACATAGTATAAATTTGTAAAAAAAACATATGCAAACATACTGATAAAAATAAGCAATAAAATAAAACCTGTAGTTATCCATAATGGAATTTTTTTATTTTCTGCTGAAGATTTCTCTTGTGGTTCTTCTTTCTTTTCTTCTTCAACAGCGTCTATAAATTCATTATCTACCATTTTTGCCCCCTTTCATATTTTCCCAATAAAAATATTATTAGATATATCATAGTGCCAAAAGTAAAATACAATCCGCTTATGCTTTCTAATTTTAATAGCATCAACAAAAATGTTGGAATAATTATTATTAAAAGATAAGGAATAAAATCTTTTAATGTTACTTCTGGCTTGTTTATATCCATTTTATGCCTGTTTTATATATTATATTGCATAATATATATAATGTTTTATTCCTTCAAGCGCTTCTCTTTTCATATTTTCTATCTTACTTTTGTCATAACCCAATTCAACAAATGCATCTATCAATGGTTTAATTTGTAGTTTTATTGTTTCTGCGCGGTTTATTAATTCCATTTCAGTGCATGTCTTGTCTCTTTTTCTTTCATTT
>Ga0209986_10003780_pt1 | contig 13120 bp, 12 predicted proteins | sample BlataG_FD_183168 | JGI IMG/M metagenome (GOLD analysis project Ga0209986, IMG submission 183168) | Deep subsurface microbial communities from Black Sea to uncover new lineages of life (NeLLi) - Black_00105 metaG (SPAdes) (version 2) | ecosystem: Environmental > Aquatic > Marine > Oceanic >...
ATACTCCGGAAATTACTGTGATGAAATACCAGTTGACAAAAGCGGCAACATCAAGCGGAGCTAACTATTCACCCCGTGAAACCCTGCGCAGCAGGAGCAACGAAGTTGCTGTTTCACTGGGTAAACCCCGTCAAATTTCATCAAAATAGTGGTTTTCACAAAGTAAATAAATCACAATTGCTCAAATCTTATTTGACGGGGTAAAGAAGCGCAAGCAGCATCATCAAGGGCTTATTTTAAAAATAAAATTACCATTTCATTAAGAGAGATGCAGGAATCAAATTATTGGTAAAAAATATTTAAAGCTCTTGACATTGGAGATAAAGAAACAGGAAAATATTTGGTTAATGAATCAGGTGAGCTTAAAAAGATTTTAGGATCAATTTCAAGCAAAACATCTAAATAACATTTTTTTTAATTTTTAATTTCTAATTTCTAATTGTTTGTAAACCTCAAAACATTGAAATTCCGATACGTATATATACCGGTTTGCTTATTCTTACTGTTTAGTGAGCTATTATCGGGTCAGACATATACCAATTCGCCCTATTCCCGGTTTGGCTTAGGTGATCTCGAACAAATCGGGTTTGGCCGGAATGCTGCCCTGGGAGGAATTTCCGTTGGAATGCGGAATCCAAACTACATCGATTACATAAATCCTGCTTCATACGCTGTACGGGACAGCATGTCATTCCTTTTTGAGTTTGGGTTAACAGGAAAATCCTCGAAGCTTGCCACAAACGATCTTTCAAATACAGTAAATGATTTCAATTTCAGCCATTTGGCAATAGCGTTCCCCATTTCAAAAAAGATAGGAGCAAGTTTTGGAATTGTTCCGTATAGTTCGATGAGTTATAAAGTCTCTCAACAATTAAGGGAAGGCGATCCGGATTACGATACTTCCATTGGAGATATTGACTATTTGTTTAGCGGAACGGGAGGTATACACCACTTCTTTATGGGTACAGCCTGTAAAATAGGAAAGAATCTGTCACTGGGTGTTAATCTTTCTTACCTTTTCGGAGCCATCGACCGGAACAGGGCGATAACCTTTTTGGATTCAATAAACTTACAGATTCGACCTGGTATATTTAACACCAGCATTTCCGAGAAAACTATAGTTGGTGATCTCAATCTTAACTTTGGCATCCAATATACTGCTTTTATCAAAAATGATCTTGAATTTACAATCGGTGGAATTTTCGATAATGAAAGTATAATTAATGCTGAAAACGACATCTATAAAGAAAATATTTTATTCAGTGCCGGAGGAGGAATGGTTAAAGATACGCTTGAATATACCACCGGGGTTAAGAAAACCATCCTTTTGCCTCAAAATATTGGTGCCGGGTTTACATTTAAAAAAGGAAAGACATTTCTGATTGGCGCCGATTATTATAGCCAGAATTGGTCGGAAGCTCTTTTCCTGGGAAAAACCGACTCTCTTGTAAATAGCAATTCCTGGCACTTTGGAATGGAGTTTACTCCGAAGCCAAATGCTCTGCGTAATTACCTTAACTGGATCCATTACCGGATTGGAGGACACTATACTAATACTTATTTACAGGTAAACGGTGAACAATTAAAAGATTTTGGCATAAGTTTTGGACTGGGTATACCGATATCAACTATGCGACCTGATCTTCAAATTAAAATGAAACGTTCAACTTTTAATATTGCTGTCGAATTGGGCCAGAGGGGAACCTACGACAACAATCTTATTAAAGAAAAATATGCCATTTTAAGTTTTAGTTTAACTTTGTATGATTTTTGGTTCATAAAACGTAAATTCGATTAAAACAGATGAAAATGAAGAAAAGAATCACAACATTTTTTTTAGTAATCTTATTTGCAGTTCTTAGTCTTCAGGTATTCGGACAAAAGGGCGTTGAAGACGGATCACTATATGGGCATGGTGAAGACAGTATCCGTTGTATCAAAAATTTATCACTGTACGATCAGTATTACAGACAAAAGAATTTCGAGGATGCATTACCATATTGGAAGATCGTATATTATGAATGTCCAAAAGCAACCAAGAATATATATATCCATGGTATTAACATGTATAAGGATTTAATGAACAGTACAACAGGTAATGAAGTATTGATTTATTCGTACCTGGACACAATTATGACGATTTATGATCAAAGAATTAAATATTTCGGTCAGGAAGGATATGTATTAGGGAGGAAGGCAAGAGACTTTCTGTTAGTAAAAAAAGATAACCCGGATGATATCAGGCAGGGATATGAGGCTCTTTCAAAATGCATTCAGTTACAGAAAAATAAAACTGAAAATTTTGTTCTGGCACTTTTTATGACATCTACAGAACAACTATTTAAAGAGGAGGAATTTACGAACGAAGAGGTCATTAAAAACTATGCGATCGCAAGCGAAATAATTGAATACAAACTTAGCCGGCAGGATACAGAGGACAATCAGGAACTTAAGAAAACGGTGGATGGTATTTTTGCCCGGAGTGGCGCTGCAACCTGTGACGGACTGATTTCTTTGTTTGAACCACGGGTTAAGAAAGATCCAAACGATCTTGAAGTGATTAAAAAATCCTTCCTCTTATTACGGGATGCAAAATGTACCGAAACCGATTTTTATTACCAGATATGCAAGGCGTTCTTTAAACACGAGCCAAAAGCAGAACTGGCATACCACCTGGCGCTATTAAGCAAGGAGCGGAATAGTTTTAACCAGGCAGCCATATATTACAAACAAGCCCTTGAACTCCAGACAGATGCCAAGGAACAAGCAAGATACTATATTGAATTAGGAGATATAACATACAGGAAACTGGGAAATAATTCACTGGCTCGTGACTATGCGCTTAAAGCTATTAAAGCTGATCCTGAATCCGGGCATCCCTATATGCTGATCGGAAACATTTATATTGCATCCAAAAGTTGCGGCAATGATGAACTGGCTGAAAAAGCAATTTATTGGCTGGCAGTTGACTATTATGTAAAGGCTAAAACCATTCAACCAGACCTGTCCGAAATCGCGAATAAAAATATCGCCTCGTATTCACAACATTTCCCTGATAATGAAACCGTATTCTTCCACGGATACAAAGAGGGTGATGCGTACCAGGTGGGATGCTGGATAAATGAAAAAACCAAGGTGAGGGTTAGATAATTCTGTTGGAGATAGTTATAATTAGGATAATAATACGTTGATAATAAGCTTACTTACAAGACTGGTACGTTACACAATTTCTACTTTATCGATAAAAGTCATTACAGTTTTTATAGGAAGTGTAATGCTTTGCTCTTGTAAGAATGATATTGATGTTATCAATACCTTTACCGAAATTCACAATTTACCCACCCAATCAGTAAAAAATCTTGAAACCATATATACTGACTCGGGAAAAATTCAAATAAAGCTACTGGCTCCTAAATTAAAACGATTCTCAAACGTTGAGGAACCATATATTGAATTTCCTGCTGGAATTGAGGTCATTTTTTTCGATAAAAAACAGGAACCTGAGTCGCAACTCACAGCTAAATACGCTATTTATTCTGAAACCAATGAATTATGGGAGGCCAGGGATAGTGTTATAGCCATTAATAACCTGGGTGACACCCTTAACACCGAGCTATTGTTCTGGGATGAAAAAAAAGAACTGATCTATACCAATAAATTTGTCAAAATCACAACTGAAAATGAGGTGATATGGGGCGAAGGACTGGAGGCAAACCAGGAATTCACCGATTGGAAAATAAAAAATGTCAAAGGAACCATTTACATCGATAAATGAAAACCAAACCTTTATTTTTTCTTGAAATCGTATGGTTAACCGTTGCTGTATTTTGTGTACTGGCAGGTATTCGTAATATTTATTTCGAGGGATTTAAAGAAAGTTACCCTTTTTTCATAATGGCAGGTATCTCCTTGTTCATGTATTATTACAGACGAAATCAACGTAAAAAATTCAAGAAAGAAGAGTAATATTTATTTCATGAACGAACTGCTAATGCCGTGTCAACTGGCAATTGACGCTTTAATAATCCGCTAAGCGGTTAATATATACTTCCAGCTCACGTTAAACTTAATGAATTATTTATTTATTATAGCAATTACCGTACTGTTTTATGCCTTTTTCTCAGGTATGGAAACTGCATTCATCTCATCCAATAAACTCAGGATCGAACTTGAAAAAAAACAGAGAACATTCAATTCCAGAGTTCTTTCCATATTTACCAGTAACCCCGGCCAGTATATTGTAACCATTTTGATCGGTAACAATATCGCCCTGGTTATTTACGGTATTTTGATGGAAATCATCCTCGAACCATTGATTTCCGGGGTTTTTTCTTCAGATATCAATATATTGGTCATTCAGACCATTATTTCCACTCTTATCATTCTTTTTTTTGCTGAGTTTTTACCAAAAACGGTATTCCTGCTTAGCCCCAATGTTTTTCTCAGATTATTCAGCCTGCCTGTTTTATTCTTTTACACTATATTTTATCCTGTTAGTAAAATAATAATCTTCCTTTCTCATTTTATCCTCAGGACTTTGTTAAACATTAAAATTTCAGAAAAACCGGAAGATTTGGTATTTGGTAAAATTGATCTGGACCACCTGATTAGTGAGTGCCGTGTAATAATTGATGCTGAAGATGATCAGGCTCTGAATATGAAAATATTTAGAAATGCTCTTGACTTTTCAAACGTTAAATTAAGGGAATGCATGGTCCCCCGTACTGAAATTATAGCATTGGAAGAAAACAGTTCAATTGATGAACTCTGTCAAAAATTCATGGATACCGGACTTTCAAAAATTCTGATATACAGGGACAATATCGACAATATCATCGGGTATGTCAATATGAAAGATCTCTTTAAGAACCTGAAAAGCATCAAATCAAAACTCGTAAAGGTTTCAATTGTTCCTGAAACCATGCCCGCTAATAAGCTCCTTGAACTGTTTGTTGAAGAAAAGAAAAGTATTGCTGTAGTTGTGGATGAATTTGGCGGAACTTCAGGAATGGTAACGATTGAAGATATTCTGGAAGAAATCTTCGGAGAGATTGAAGACGAACATGATTCGTCACAACTGGTTGAAAAACAAATAAGTGCTAATGAGTTCATCTTTTCCGGGCGGTTGGAAATTGATTATCTGAATGAGAAATATCAATTTAATATTCCTGAAATTGACGATTATGAAACGCTGGCAGGTTTTATTCTATATCATCACGAAAGTATACCCAACATGAATCAACACATAAAAATCAATCCATTTGATTTCAAAATATTGCGTGTTAGCGAAACAAAGGTTGAACTGGTAAACTTGAAATTTGCCGGTAAGAGCTAATTCGTCAGACGACTTGGAGTCGTCTGACGAATTTTCAAATTTTTTATATATTTGCTGCCTGAATTTTTCATTCAAATCAATCTTTTTTGATGGCAACTTTACAAACAATCAGAAATAAAGCCGGAATATTGATAGCTGTAGTAATCGGTCTGGCATTATTGGCTTTTGTCCTGGGTGACTTTTTGGGTCAGGGAAGCGGGCCGGCATTTGGATCCAAAAAGTTATTCGAACTTGCTGAAATAAATGGCAAATCCATTTCATACCAGTTGTATGAACAAAAAATCCAGAATCTCATTGAAGTATACAAATTAATAGGAAGGTCAGTAATCGACGAGGCAACCAATGAAAGTATACGTGAACAAACCTGGCAGCAGCTTATCAGAGATTATGTTCTTGCAGATGAGTATAAAGAACTGGGCATAACGGTCAGCTCGGATGAATTATTCGACCTTATCCAGGGAAATAACCCTCACCCCATTATCCGGAATTTGTTTTCCGACCCGCAAACAGGACAAATAAATAAACCTGCCCTGATCCAGTTTCTAAAAACCCTTGATAATGATCCCGGTCAGAAAGCTTACTGGTTATTTCTTGAAAACGAAATCCTTCAGAACCGGACTTTCACTAAATATAATAACCTGATCGCAAAGGGGCTTTATGTTACCCAGCTTCAGGCTGAACAAGAATACCTTTCATCAAACAAGAGAATTGACCTGAGTTATATTGTCCAACGATTTAATTCTGTTCCCGACAGCCTCGTAAACATAACACAATCTGATCTCGAAAAGTATTACAAAAACCATAAAAGGGATTATAAACAAACAGGCTCGAGAGATATCGAATACGTTGCTTTTGAAGTTGTACCTTCCGCGGAGGACATCAAACACGCTGAAGACTGGATCAACAATATCAAAAAAGATTTTGAGGAAAGCGAGGAAACACCACAGTTTATCAATCTTTCGGCCGATACTCCGTTTGATGACAAAAACTATAAACCCGGCGAGCTTCCTGAAACCATTAAAGAATTTATCCGGGATGCAAATGTGGGAGATGTTTTCGGTCCGTATTTTGAAGAGGAAACGTATAAATTAGCTAAACTGGTTGCAATCAACTATTTGCCCGACTCTGTACATGCAAGGCATATATTAATATCGCCCAATCAGAATCGAAATTATGAACAAGCCAAAATAGAGGCGGATAGCCTTAAGAACATGATTGAAGGAGGAATTGATTTCGCTATCGTGGCTACCATAAATTCCGATGACCAGGGATCGGCCCAGTTGGGAGGCGACCTGGGTTGGTTTGAAGAAGGAGCAATGGTAAAACCGTTTAATGATGCTTGCTTCGAGGGTAAAAAAGGCGATCTTACGATTGCCGAATCACAATTTGGATTTCATATTATTGAAATACTGGATCAGGGAACAGCCGTAAAGAAGTATAAAACCGGTATTCTCGACCGAAAGGTTGAACCGGGATCTTCAACTTATCAGAATATATATGCCGAAGCCAGCCGCTTTGCCGGATTGAATGATACCTATGATAAATTCATTGCTGCGATTGCAGAACAAGGCTATGAAAAAAGAACAGCAAACGACATTCAGGAAACCGATAAACAAATACCCGGACTGGAATCCCCGCGGAGTTTGATCCGGGCAGTTTATGAGACCAAAGAGAATAATATTGTTCTCGATTATAATGACCAGGCTATATTCGAACTGGGTAATATGTTTATTGTTGCATATCTCACTTCCGTGCGTGAAGAAGGATTTGCACCCATGAAACAGGTAAGATCCGATGTCGAGTTTAATGTTAGAAAAATAAAGAAAACTGAAAAAATCACTGAGGATCTGAAAGCGGAAATTTCCCGGGCTGAATCACTTGAAGACTTAGCCGTCAGACTTAATTTACAAATCGAAGAAGCCGGTTCAATTAGTCTTAATTCATTTTCGATCCCCGGGGCAGGTATTGAACCTGTTGTTATTGCCACTGCCGTTAATTCTCCTCTTGACACTATTTCAAGCCCTATTGCAGGCAATAATGGTGTTTATATTATCCGTGTAAATAATATTTCCGAACCTGAAGGATCGGACTTTGAAATCGAAAAAGCAAGATTAAACAATAACTATCAGGCAAGGGCTAATTATGAAGCTTTCGAAGCACTGAAGAAAATCGCCAATATTGTTGATAAGCGGTCAAAGTTCTACTAGATTCTGGGTGCTGGGCCTGCCCCGTGAAATGCGACGCTTGCCCTGTGAAATTTGAGGTACGAAAATATTTCACCAGGGAAGGAGCATATTTCACTGGGGTTCTCGATTTCAGCCTAATGAAATTCGGCTCTACTAAGCTTGGTTCCGGGTTCAAGGTTTCGAGTTTCAGGTCCTGAGTTCCGTGTTCTTTGTTTATTGATTATTCGTTTCCAATCTACTTTTCAAAGATTTTCATACAGTATGTTTTTAAAACAACCAGTAAAACGACTTTCCAAAGTCGTTCATACAGGTTGCTTTAAGCATGGCCTGAGAAAAAACGACTCGGAGAGTCGTTCTACAATTATCATTCCGACTCCAGCTCGGGATACAAGTCATTCAAGTTCCATGGTATTGCCTTTGGTAGAATTTTTTTCTTGGTTGATATAAATCATTCTACTACAATAATCCGAGGCCGATGGCCTTATTTAATTACATCAGAACACCATCGGTGTTCGATTATTGTAGAAAATATGATCCGGAAAAAATACCGGTCCAACTACAACCGCTCATCATGGAGAAATCGCTGCATGGACCGGAACAGGAAAAAATTTAAATTAACCTGGTAAATGAACTTCTTCGATTTACATGCCGGCGTTTCTCATTTTTGTTACCACCTCTATTCAACCATCATTACTCCTAAAGCCAGGATTTAATTCTTCTGCTAATTGATTCTGTTCTGTGACTTCCATCTTTTTTATGGCATAATTTAGTCCGGTTATCTCAAAAATATGAAAATCTTTAAGTTGCAGATTATCAGCAACATTTATTTTGAATGAATATAAATTACGCTTTTGTTGAAAAAAAGTCGAAAAAACGGTATAACCTTTTGCGGTTTTTCGGAATTAAAGTATGGGGAAATGATTTTACCGGATAGAAAGTTTAGAGTAACAAAAATTTTCATTATGAAAAATCACAGGATTGATATTAATGATTTCAAAATTGAAAAAGATATAAAAATTACGGTTCTTGGAATGATCAGGCAGATAAAAGAAAATCTGCAAATAACTGAAAAGCTTAGTCCGAAAGAAAGACGTAGTATGGTCTCCTGTGGAAAAAAACGTAATGCTTTTGTTGAAAAAATTATTAAAGTTACTCAGGAAAACGCTCAACTTTTACCCAGGACTTTCAATTTAAATGAATTAACAAAAACTCATAATATTACACAAAACTTAGCGGATATAATTCATGAAGTAAAGAACTGTAAATAGAAAAATAAAGTAAACACTTTTTAGAAAAATAAAGGTAACACTTTTGGTAAATTTTCAGTTGATTTGGGAATTTCTAAAATCAACTGAATATGAAGATTTCAAAATCAAAACGTGTTATCATGTATTATAGAATTAAGAAGTATTTAAGTGACGAATTTTCGATCTCGAAGATTAGTCGCGAGTTAAATGTAAGCCGAAAGACTATTTACTTTTACAATTCCATGAACGAGCAGCAGTTTATGGATTGGAATGCCCAGGCCAATAAAAAGGAGCTAAAACTTTCCGGACACGAAGAATTCGTAAGAGGTCTTTTAAGCAAACAACAGGATTTTTCGGCAGCACAAATACACGATCGTTTGTTGGAACTGGAACCCGATCTGCCGGTTACAGAAAGAACCACTTTTAATTTTGTGCAATATATCCGGCAAAAGTATAACCTGCCCAAACCGCCGATAAATCGCAGAGTATATGAAAGTGTACCGGAACTACCTTACGGCAAACAAGCCCAGGTTGATTTTGGTGAATTTACCATGCAAACCCAGGAAGGGAAAAATCAAAAGGTTTACTTTATGACAATGTCTCTTTCCCGTTCAAGGTTCAAGCATACTTATTTCCTGACTGTTCCTTTTACTGCGCGAACTGCAGTTATTGCACACGAAGAATCATTTAAATACATTGGGGGCATCCCCGGGCAGATCGTTTACGATCAGGACAGTGTTTTTGTTAGCGATGAAAATAAAGGAGATTTTTTACTAACTGAAGTTTTTCAAAGATACGTAAGTGAAAGAAAGTTTTTACCCGATTTTCTCCATAAAGCAGACCCTGAAAGCAAAGGGAAAATAGAGAATGTAGTGAAGTATGTAAAATACAATTTTCTACGAGGGAGAATTTTTATCAATAATGATGTTTTAAACCAACAAGCCATAGCATGGCTGGAAAGAACGGCAAACAAAAAAATACACGGCACAACAAAAAAGTCTCCCGTTAAAGAACTTCAAAATGAATTGGAATATCTGAAAACTTATTATCCGGTCAGTCAAATAAATCCTTTAAAACAATACACTTTAAGAAAGGACAACAAAGTATGTTATAAAGGGAACTTTTATACTGTGCCGACAGGTACTTATAAAGGACGTGGCAGCAAAGTTTTTTTAATGCAGGAAAGCAGAAAACTGAAAATTTACCTTAAAGAATGTATAAATGGTAAAGAAGAAAAGAAGCTTATTGCAGAACATGTTATCTCTAAGGAAAAAGGCAAAACCATCATCAATACCGATCACCTGCGTGATAAAGAAAAAAGCATCAGGGAAATGATCACACAGGTAACAGAACTGTTCTCAGACAAACAAAAATCCGGCTTATTTTTAAATGAGATATATGCTGTCAAGCCAAGATACATCAGGGATCAACTGCAAACAATTCGCAATGTCATTATCAATACAAGTGCTGATATTATCGGTCAAAGCCTGGAATTTTGTATGGGAAACAGGATATTCAGTGCTGCGGATTTTAAAGCCGTTGCCCAAAAGTTTAGCCGGGATACAGAGCCTGTCAGCACAACAGGAACCACCTTGCCCGGTACCGGTGGCGTTGATGCTAAAAGCAACATGAAACTTATTAACACATCTCCAGATACCAGCCAGATTGACACCTATGAAAATATTATTACTAACAATTAAAAATCAATCATTATGCAAAAAATGCAGCTACTAAAAGATCGTATTGCTTACCTGAATCTTACGGAAATTAACCGTAACATTGAGAATATTTTACAACAGGCAAGTGTTGAAAAAATGAATTTAACCGATTATTCCATCAAAATTTTTGAATATGAAGTAAACTACAGGAGACAAAAAGCAGTTGATCTCAAACTTAAAAAAGCCAAACTTCCTATAAACCACAATCTGGAAACTTTCGACTTTAACCATCAAAACGGCATAAGCAAACAACAACTGAGTCAACTCAGAGAGCTTTTCTGGCTTGAGCAAAATTTTAATCTCCTTATTATGGGTCCATCAGGAACAGGTAAATCTTTCCTGGCAGCTGGTTTGGTTTCTGACGCCATTAACAACGGCTATAAAGCCTTGTTCAGAACTGCCGACCAAATCATCCAAACGCTTAAATTAAAAGATATTACCCGGAGTGCAACGGTTGATTATAAACTTGTCTTAAAAGCCGATCTGTTAGTTATTGATGATTTGATGATGTTCCCTATTGAAAAGAATGTAGCCAATCAGCTTTTTAATCTGATCAATAATTTGCATGAAAGAGCATCCATCATTATTACTACCAACAAAAGCCCGAAGCAATGGGCTAAAGTGCTTGATGACGAAGTGCTTGCTACAGCTATCTTAGATCGGTTGCTTTACAGATGTGAGATTATTAATCTTACCGGAGATAGTTTTAGGTTGAAAAATAGAAAATCAATTTTTTAACTTATTTTTTTATGATCTGTTTTATTTTATTTTTGCATAAATCTGTTACCATTATTTTTCCAAAATCTGTTACTTTTTACTTTCCGTTTACAGTAATGCAATAAACCTTATCTTTAACTTATCCTCAAGAGCATCAATTGACATTGATTTTTCAATGAAAGAAGATTTTTCCCAAGATGAACTTGAAATAATAAGCAAGAAGTTTGAAAATCTTTTAAAAACTGCTTTTAGGGAAGAAGGATTTATGTTATTCGATTATAGGTTTTATAAAAGGCCTGAAAAGATTAATAAAAAAGCTCCGTCGTACTGGGGCGGATATGACATTGAGTTTAAGCTAATAACAAAACAGGAGTATGGTAAAAGAAATAGCAACATAAATGAACTAAGAAGAAATGCAATAGTAATTGGAAAAAATAACTCCACTAAATACCGAATTGATATAAGTAAATATGAATTTTGTGATAAAAAACAACCAGCCGAAATTGACGGATATACAATTTTTGTATATAGCCCGGAAATGGTTGTCATTGAAAAACTAAGAGCAATTTGCCAACAGACACCTGACTATAAGAGTATTGTAAAGACTATAACACCCAAATCTCGTTCACGTGATTTCTTCGACATTTATGTATTAATGGACCACTACAGAATAGACTTAAAATCATCAGAGAACAAAGATCTTCTTAAAAAGATTTTTGAGGCCAAAAAAGTACCTGTTGAATATTTAAAGAAGATATGTGAAACCAAAGCATTACATAAAGAAGGATTTGCATCAGTGAAGGATACAATTTCTTCAAATGAGAATACTAGAGATTTTGAATACTACTTTAAATATGTTTGTGACCTTGCAGAAAAATTAACCTAACTCTTTAGGATAGTATAATCGCCATTTCTTTGAATAATTTTTTTTCTCTATACTATAGGTAAGATAAAAATCATATTTCATTTCAAATCTCTTTAATATTTCAATCTGATGTTTTTTAAATATTCCAGCTTTCTCTAAATAAAATCCAATACATTGATGATAAGGATAAACGTAATTTAGTTTTTTTAAAGTTGCAGCAAGTTTATTAATCGATACAAGACCAGCGGCAAATCTATAGGCATTAAGTACTTCAAATACTCCACCTGAATACACAGGTCGAACTGTAATATCAATCAGAGTTCTTTCTAAGCTAGTAACTCGTAGGGTTTCTGATTTAGAAACAGACATCTCAATTACTCCCAAATTATCAGTGTTCTTACCATTTAGAAGACAAACTCTATAATCACCAAATATTGCAATGTTATTTGTTGTTCGTTGCTTTCTTGAAAAAGCAAAATCTATTCTTCCTTGTTCTAATTCACTTTTTGACAATTTACCCTTGTATGTTTGCTCCACATTTACATATATTGATTTAGGAATTTGCTCCGTTAAATTATGCAAATACATAGCTGTATAATGTGACAAATAGGCATAATTATTAATGCTTAGTGTTAGCTCAAATACTGAGGCCTGCCCCCACGTATATCTTGTATATTTAATATTTGGGAATTGCATTTCATGCTTAAGCATTTTAGTCGACTTTAAAAGCTCTTTTATAAAGCCTCTTGTACTAAATCCACTTGAAAGTCGCCAAAACGCTCGATTTTCATTAAGTATAGTACTTAAGTCATTAAACGTATAAATCTTCCTGCCTCCATCATCAAAGTATGTTATAATGTCCTTTTTAGCAATACTAAATCTGGTGAGTGCCATTATAGTAATATTTGTATATATACTAACATTACTATAAAAGTAATAAAATCGTTCTACAATTGCAATAGTAATACTTTAATCTTCTATGAATTGACATAAATAATTAATTCATTAATAGAAAGTAACTATAGGTAATATATAGTATGTATACTATATAT
>Ga0209986_10003781_pt1 | contig 13120 bp, 8 predicted proteins | sample BlataG_FD_183168 | JGI IMG/M metagenome (GOLD analysis project Ga0209986, IMG submission 183168) | Deep subsurface microbial communities from Black Sea to uncover new lineages of life (NeLLi) - Black_00105 metaG (SPAdes) (version 2) | ecosystem: Environmental > Aquatic > Marine > Oceanic >...
TCCCTTTTGCACATATTTATTCGATTGTATTGTGGATAACCTGTGAATTTCTGTGGATAATTGTCATAATCTGTGGATTTATTGTGGTTATTAGATTGAATAAGAATTTTTATATACAACCATATATGGGGGTAAATATTATCACAACCCAGATGTGTGGTTTTCTTTAAATATGAGCCGTAATCAAATCCAATTTCCCCCCACACTTCACCATTAACCGTCTGATAAAAAACTATTCATAGCCCCCCGTATGCAGCACCTAACTTTGATATTACCCCACATTTACTGGCATCTTTACAAAAAAACCTTTTATCCACTTTTCCCCAATGACTACTATTATTACTAATCATATATACTTATTTAAATTGTTGATAGATTAAAACAACCAATATTTATTCAGGCGATTCTGAGAAATACTTATCAGTGATGGGTGTTATGTCTTCTGTTGTGTATTTTTGAAGGTGGTTAAAAAAATCGCTAGTAGTGGCAATCTTGTGTGTGAAGCTTTGGGCATAATCTCGGAGGAAATCAAAAAAGGCTTCATCGCCGATTAAAAGACGCAGGTCTTCCAGGAATAATGCTCCATTCAAATAGACCGCGTCCCGGTAGGAACGATATGCATTGGCTACACCGTGGGGATTATAGATGCTGTCATCAACCCAGCCTTGTGGTTGATAATAAAAAATTCGATAATTCCACCACCACTCGAGTGCTTCAGGATATTCATTTTCATAAAACAGGCGTTCGCTGTAGGTGCAAAGAGCTTCATCCAACCAGGGCTCAAGTGCCTGATCGTTACCCACCATTGCATACCACCATTGGTGAGCGGTCTCATGAGCTGCTATGGCTATCAAATACTCTCCAGGTGTATTTGTATAAAGGTTGTAAAAACCGTTGCTTAAGAAATACATTCCATCGTATTCCATGCCGTCCAGGAAATCTGCCTCAACCACACTCAATATCTCCCTGGGGTACGGACCGAAGAGTTCAGAATAAAGCGCCAGAGACTCAACAGTAGTTTGAAGCACCGCTTCACCTGCGTTCGTGTGGAGAGGAAATGAATAACTCAGAACAGTCACCGAATCCATCGTGTCGGTCATCACCTGGTAGTCGTGACTGACTGACCAGACAAAGTTCCTCGCATCTTTGAATTGGTATCCATGCCAGTCATCATCAATTTTTGCTGGAGCGCTGGCTGCGATGGTCAGATCTTCGCGCTCATCCAGCAATTTGATGGCAACTTCAAAATTTGAGGTTTCGTAAGCCAGATGTTCGCCGTAGAAGCCGGCTTTATGAGACAACCAGCCTGTGCCAGGAATATATGGAGGGATGAATGGATACCAATCCACAAAATTGGTCTGGCGTTCTGTGTACCCAAAGGGAACAGGTCTTTTTTTTGCAGATCGATCAGGGGAAGGTAAGTCGAGCTCGTAAGATAAATTAAGGCTGATCCTCTCTCCGGGTTCTAATGGCTCCGGCAGGGGGAGTCTCAGTTGGGCGCCTTCCAATTGGTAATCACCAACTATATCTCCATTCTCCCACTTTAATTCACTCAATGTGAATACTTCCGAATAATACACCGGTTCTACCATCAACAGCAAATCTGAAAGCGGTTCGGGAGCGTTGTTGTGATAAATGATCTGCTCGTCTACAGCCAGATGGTGATTGTCGTAGTTGAGTTCAGCGCTGAGGATGTATTGGGTGTTCTTATGATCTATCGTTTGGGGAGTAGATGTTCGGGGAAAGGTTGTCGGGTCATCGGGATGGGGTGATGGAGTAGGTGGTTGGTCTTGCTTACCAGCATCTTCATGAGGCGTTCCTGGGGTATCTGTTACAGGAGATTTATTTGATTCAGGGCTTTTAACCACACCAGTTGGGCTGCCTCCAGCGCAAGCAGATAAAGCGAGCGTAAGTATGAAAACCAGATAAAACGAACGATTTGTGTGTACGCTATGCAACATAAGACAATATCTTCCGCACAATGCTCTCCTGAAAGCAATAAGAGTTTAAGAAGCTCGAAAAATAGAAATAATCAGGATGCCATCTCTTCTTTCACTTTCTGGTAAAGGGTTTCAGCCTTGAGTTCGTTTAAAGTGTAGCAGTGTGCCTGGAGGTGATCGGCCAGATTTTGTGCAAGACCTTGATCAAAAGCGGCGTGTTCCATATTTATGACCACGCTTCGGATATCGTCGACGGAAATTTGGTCTGCCAGACGGTTTGCCTCCTCCTGTGGAGGGAGACTGCTCATCGAGACGTTGCCAGCCCCGTCGGTCAGAAGGATAATTAAGGGGTTCACATCAGGATGCAGGATGCGTTCTTTTTGGATAACCTGGTGAGCGCTGTACAAACCAGCAGAAAGGGGTGTCTTTCCACCAACCGGGATGTCAGCCAGCGCGCGTTTGGCAAGCTGAACAGAATTAGTTGGGGGAAGGATGAGTGTAGCGCGGTTTTTCTGGAATACAACCAGCCCAACCCGGTCGCGACGTTTGTAGGCATCGGTCAAGAGGGAAAGTATGGCACCTTTAGTAGCCGACATGCGTTCTGCAACAGCCATAGACCAGGATGCATCAACAACGAATAGAATCAAGTTTGCAGTCTTCTTGACTCGGATCTTGCGCTGAAAGTCGCTGGATTTAATGGCAAAAGCCAGCTGTTTACGCTGTTCGATGCGCTTCTTTTGGTGCGGCGCAGCGGCGCGAATGGTAGCATCGAAAGCGATATCATCGGTTTTTCCGTGAGCTGGACGAGCTTGGATATAGCGACCGCGTTTGCGATCGGTATGTGAACGCGAGCGCCTACCGGCATGCCGGCGTTTTATTCTATCGAGTGGATTGTCAATCTTGCGTGGGTTAAAGGTTGAACCGACCTTTACTTTTTCTCCACCCTCCCACCAGTTGGAGCTGATTGTATCAAAGACTTTCTGATGAGCGGGTTCGGCGGGGACTTGCTGCGTATCTTCGACCTGGATTTCCGTTGTTAGGGCTTTTTTTTTTCGCTGTGTGACTCCTCTTTGGGCACGGGTTCAGGCTCACCTTCACCTGACGAAGCGCCTTGCAGCTGTTCAATTCGTTCTTGCAGTTCTTCAGTCGTTATCTCGGATTGATGGAAGGGACCGCGCTTGATACGGTGAGGTAAAGCCAATTCCGCTGCCAGAGCGATATCGCGACCAGTAATCGCTGTCCTGCCTTCAAAAGCTGCATGAGCTCGGGCGGTTTTCAAAATCACTAAGTCGGCGCGATGCCCGTCCACGTCTAAGGAAGAAGTCAAAGCCGCTATGGAAAGCAGATCACGATTGGAGTAAGTGACTTTGTCAATTAATGTACGTGCTCCTTCGATCTGGCGAGATAATTCCACCTCGGGAGGCAGCCATTGCTGGCGAAATTCTTCAGGGTTTGTCTCAAATGCCAAATTGCGCTGCATAATGAGTACCCGGTCTCTGGCGTCGCGTATCCCGTGGATTTCAACAGATAATGCGAATCGATCCAGCAGTTGGGGACGTAAATCTCCTTCTTCAGGGTTCATCGTCCCGACGAGGATAAAGCGCGCCGGATGGGAGAAGGATATCCCCTCTCTTTCGATAATGTTGACCCCCATAGCGGCGGAGTCGAGCAGGAGGTCTACGACATGATCGTCAAGCAGGTTCACCTCGTCGATGTAGAGCAAACCACGATTGGCGGCTGCAAGAACACCTGGTTCGAAGTGCCGTTCACCTTTCTGAATCGCCTTTTCGATATCAAGGGTTCCTACCACGCGATCCTCGGTGGCGGAGACCGGTAAATCAACGAACCGAATCTGGCGTTTTTCTGTTACCAGTTCTTTGTCTGCTGGCATTTGCTCCTTTACCCAATCAGACCAGGTATTGGGAGCATTTGGGTCGTCATTGAAAGGTGAATCGGCAAAGACTACGATTTGGGGTAGAAGTGCGGCCATTGCGCGGGCGGCAGTGGATTTTGCGGTCCCACGCTCACCACGTATCAGTACTCCACCTATGCGGGGGTCAACAGCGTTGAGAACCAGGGCACGTTTCATGCGATCCTGGCCGACGATAGCGGTAAACGGATAAATCGGAAGCATTAATTAACTCTTAGTTAGCGTGAGGTGCATTAGTCTTGGAATGGACAAGATACTGTTGATCAGGTGCGCTCACAGAATATTAAACGGATATTCTAATCTTATCACAAAGGTTGTCAAGTTGCTTGTTCACCTTTATAATACTCCCCACAAATTTACAGCAAGTCGGAGTCAGCAAACACATGGAACAGAATGAAGCTCCTTTGGAGCAGCAGGAGGAGATTGAAAACGACCAAACGATCGAAGAAGGTGAAAGCGCCGTTGGGAAAGAAGAAGACAGTTCGCCGATGGAAACTCTCTTAAGCGAAGGAGAACTCAAACTAGATTTCCCCACACAAGGAGAAGTTCGCCTGGGGAATATTGCCGAAATCCGGGCGAGCGAAATCTTAGTTAGTATTGGGACAAAGTCTGAAGGAGTAATTTCGGGGAGGGAGTTCGACCAAATATCCGACGAAGAAAAAACCGTTTTCGAAATAGGTCAAGAGATACCAGTTTACGTAGTCGCCCCAGAGGATCCCAGCGGGAATGTGGTGCTTTCTTATACACGTGCCCGCGAAGAGCAAGATTGGGAAAGCGTAGAGCAGCTCTTAGAAACGGGAGGCACTTTCGAAAGCGAGGTGATCGGGTACAACAAGGGAGGGTTAATCGTACCGATAGGAAGGTTGCGCGGGTTTGTACCGGCTTCGCAAGTCAGTTTGCTGCGGCGGTTATCCTTTACTGGAGAAACCCCGGAAGAGCGTTGGGGAACCCTGGTTGGTGAACAAATGGAGGTCAGTGTTATAGAGATGGATCGAACGCGCCGCCGTTTAATCCTCTCGGAACGTGTGGCTTTGCAGGAAACCCGTGATACTTTAAAAGACCGGTTGCTGGAAGAGCTGGAAGAAGGAGCGGTTCATACGGGACGTGTCACCAGCCTGGCAGATTTTGGTGCGTTTGTCAACATTGAAGGTGCAGATGGTTTGGTTCATCTCTCGGAAATATCCTGGGAGCGTATCAAGCATCCAAATGAAGTATTGGAAGTTGGGCAAGAAGTTGATGTTAAGGTTATCAGCGTGGACCGCGACCGCAAACGCATCGGACTATCCATACGCCAATTGCAAGAGGATCCCTGGGTTCAAAAAGTTGCTCACCTGCGAGATGGCTTGCTGGTCGAGGGCACAATCACACACTTAACAAAGTTTGGGGCTTTTGCCCGAATTGATGATGAATTGGAGGGTTTGGTACACGTCTCTGAGTTGAGCGACCATCGTATTGAACATCCTAAGGAAGTTGTGTCCGAAGGAGATGTGGTGACCTTACGGATAATTAAGGTCGATACAGATCGCAGGAGGATCGGGTTGAGCCTGCGTAAGGTTGACTCTCCAGCGTACGCCGACCTGGACTGGAAGATGGCGCTGGCTGATGAAGTGGACAGGGCACAAGAAGAGGTTCCTGAAGCCGAGATAGAATTAGAAGAAGTAACTGAAGAGGTCGAGGCGGGCGAAGTTGAAGAGATAGCAGAAACAGTTGAGGAAGAGCTGGAAGTCGAAGCAGATATAGAAGAGGAAGCAGAAGAAATCGAAGAAGAAGCCGAAGAAGAATTGGTTGAAGCCGAGATGGAATTAGAAGAAATATCTGAAGAGGCCGAGGCGGGCGAAGTTGAAGAGATAGCAGAAACAGTTGAGGAAGAGCTGGAAGTCGAAACAGATATAGAAGAGGAAGCAGAAGAAATCGAAGAGGAAGCAGAAGAAGAATTGGTTGAAGCCGAGATTGAGGTGGAAGAAGTAACTGAAGAGGCCGAGGCAGACGAAGTTGAAGAGATAGCAGAAACGATTGAGGAAGAGCTGGAAGTCGAAGCAGACATAGAAGAGGAAGCAGAAGAAGAATTGGTTGAAGCCGAGGTGGAATTAGAAGAAATATCTGAAGAGGCCGAGGCGGACGAAGTTGAAGAGATAGAAGAGATAGCAGAAACGGTTGAGGAAGAGCTGGAAGTCGAAGCAAATATTGAAGAGGAAGCAGAAGAAATCGAGGAAGAAGCTGAAGAAATTGAGACCGATGCAGAAGAAATCGAAGAAGAAGCCGAAGAAGAATTAGTTGAAGCCGAGGTGGAGGTGGAAGAAGTAACTGAAAAGGTTGATGAGGCAGATAATTAGGTCAAAGCGCCGTCCTACCCACAGGTAAATATCGATTAGATGCAGGTAAAATAGAGTAAAACTGCGAAAAACCTACCGAGTTGATATGAATTTGAAGGAGCGTACTCATTTGGAGTGCGCTCTTTTGTTTTTAACAGATGTTGTTTCACTTGTCTGGGTGTTGAATAAGAGTTCTGTTAACTTAACAGCCTTTAAGCACAAAAAGCAGTGTAATCTGGACAAACTCTGGTAGAATCTAATCGGACAAAACATCTCGTAATCAAGTGATTCCACGAGAAGTAATAGTAATCACAACCAGGTAACTGCACGAATAAACACTGCGTATGATAATTGTGAATGAACCTGGCATTGATTTATAGGTAGGAGGGGTATTATGGCTGGCATGGAACGATTTACACAACGGGCGCGCAGGGTTCTGAGCCTGGCTCACCAGGAAGCTGAGCACATGCGCCATCATCACATCGGGACAGAACACTTACTCTTGGGTTTGATCCGCGAGGAAGGTGGTGTCGCCGGTCGTGTATTACGCGAACTTGGGTTAGAGGTCAACCGGGTGCAGGAGATAGTTGAAAGGATGACAGGCACCGGTCAATACAAGGGCAGCAAGTTAGAGCTGTCCCCTGGCATGCAGCAGGTCCTGGAGCTGGCAGTTGAAGAGGCACGGCAGTTGGGTCATCATTATATCGGTACAGAGCATCTTTTATTGGGGTTGGTAAATTATGATGAAGGCATCGCCTTGGACGTATTGAAAAAATTAGGCGTTACCTCCGAACAGATCCGCCGGCAGACACGCAGAGTTCTCCAGGAGAGCAGCACATCTCGCCGGTCCACCCCGGCGAGGGAACAAAGATCGGCGCAGGGTGGGAAATCTAAACAAAAGACCCCCCTGGTGGATCAGCTCGCCACAGACCTGACAGGGTGGGCAGAAGAAGGAAAGCTGGACCCGGTAATAGGTCGAGTGATGGAAATCGAGCGGGTTATTCAGATACTGGCTCGCAGAACGAAGAACAATCCGGCATTGATTGGCGAGCCTGGCGTCGGGAAAACAGCGATCGTAGAGGGTCTCGCTCAGAGGATCGTTGAAGGAGATGTACCCGCACTTTTACTTGATAAGCGCGTGTTACAGTTAGATGTCGGATCGCTTGTTGCCGGCACAATGTACCGCGGCCAATTCGAAGAACGCTTAAAGAGAGTGATTGACGAATTTAAAGCGTCCGGGTCAATCCTGTTTATTGACGAGGTCCATATGCTGGTCGGCGCTGGTTCTGCCGGTTCGTCCGTTGATGCTGCCAACATACTTAAACCAGCACTGTCTCGAGGCGAACTGCAAGTGATCGGCGCAACGACGATTGATGAATACCGCAAATACATTGAGAGCGATGCCGCACTGGAGCGCCGCTTCCAACCAGTGATCGTGGAAGAACCCAGCGTGGATGAAACGGTGGAGATCCTGCGCGGAGTGCGCAAAGCTTATGAAAATCATCATCGCCTGACGATTTCCGACGAAGCCATTGACGCAGCAGCTGAGCTCTCGTCAAGATATGTTTCTGATCGATTCTTACCGGATAAAGCGATTGACTTGATCGACGAATCGTCTTCCAGGGTACGCATGTACAAGAGCCCCGCAGCAGAAAAAGCGAAAAATTTGATGATACAGTTGCGCGATCTGCGCCAAAGCCACACGTTAGCAATGGAAGAAGGGCGCAGCGATGACGCCCAGAATTATCTGCTCCGTCAGGAAGATCTGGAGCAGCAGTTGGATCTTATGCGTACGGGATGGGATCGATCCTCCAGTCCTGTGGTCACAGCAGATGACATAGCTGAGCTCCTCTCGATGTGGACCGGTGTACCTGTAATGCAGATTGCTCAAGAAGAATCGCAGCGCCTGCTGTTGATGGAGGACGAGTTGCGCAAACACATTATCGGTCAGGAAGAAGCAATCGAAGCTATTTCGAAAGCAGTCCGTCGTGCGAGGGCGGGTTTAAAAGACCCACGCCGACCGATTGGATCCTTCATTTTTCTCGGACCGACGGGCGTAGGCAAGACCGAGCTGACCAAAGCCCTGGCGCGCTTTATGTTTGGCAGCGAAGACGCGCTAATTCAGTTGGACATGTCCGAGTTCATGGAACGTCATAGTGTCAGCCGTCTGGTTGGTGCGCCGCCCGGGTATGTGGGTTACGAGGAGGCCGGTCAACTCACCGAAGCCTTGCGACGCAGACCGTATTCGATTGTGGTCTTTGACGAGGTAGAAAAAGCGCATCCGGAGGCTCATAATATGCTCTTGCAGATTATGGAGGAGGGACATCTCTCTGATGCAAAGGGTCGAAAGGTGGATTTCCGTAATGCCATCATCGTGATGACCTCCAACGTAGGCGCCGAAATGATCAAGCGCCAATCGTCGATGGGTTTTTCACTCAAGAGCGATGAAGACCTTGAGGAACAACAGGCTTACGATGAGATGCGAAAAAAATTGATGGATTCGCTGAGGCGTGTATTCCGTCCAGAGTTCGTCAACCGGGTCGATAATGTGATCGTCTTCCGTGCATTAAGTAAAGATGATATCACCCAGATTGTAGAGTTGGAACTGGACAAGGTTTCCCAACGTTTGGAGGAACACGATATCTCCCTGACCGCCACTCAAGAAGCGCTGGATAAATTGGCCGAGTTGGGATATGACCCGGATTTTGGAGCTCGTCCATTGCGGCGGGTGATCCAACAAAAGGTGGAGGAAAGCCTGTCCGATGCGCTTTTGGCGGGCGAATTTGAGGATTGCGAAGCGATCATTGTGGATGTTGAAGATGATGAAATCGTCCTGCGGCAAGGTGAAGGGGAGGCTGAACTGACAACAGAAGCCGTGGCGGCAGGATAGCTGCAGCGATAAACTATTGAAAAAATTTTTCAAACCGGCTGCCCTGAGAATTACTCCCAGGGCAGTGTTGTTTTTATGAGAAAGGGTTGAATTATAATACTCATATGTCAAAGACACACACACAATATGTTTGCCAGCAGTGCGGACGCATCAGCCCTCGTGAAATGGGACGCTGCCCGCAGTGTGGTGAATGGAACAGCATGGTGGAGGAGGTCATCCAGAGAAGTCGACCGCCGGCTGCCAAACACGCCAGCCGCGGTTCCGGTGTGCGCTCAGTGCCGCGACGGTTAACGGATATCGGCGGAGAGGTGGATGAGCGTCTGCCCTCATCCATCAACGAGCTTAATCGCGTTCTGGGCGGCGGTGTTGTACCGGGATCGATTGTGCTGATAGGTGGTGACCCGGGCATTGGGAAATCGACCCTGCTGCTGCAGATGAGCCTGGATTTGGCACGCGAGGTTAGGGTGCTTTACGTCTCGGGCGAGGAATCAGAGCGCCAGATCAGGATGCGTGCCCAGCGCTTGCTGCAGTCTGATGGTGATATTCGGGTTGATAACGGCAAAATCTCAGGCTTGATACCAGAGGACCTGTACCTGGTCACTGAAACGAGACTACCGGTTATTTTGGAACACGTCTCCGAAATTCAACCCGGTCTGTTAATCGTTGACTCTGTGCAAGCCACGTACCTTCCGGAACTGGATTCCTTAGCTGGATCGGTCACACAGGTGCGTGAGACGGCGTCGCGCTTGAGAGAACTTGCAAAAACTTCCGGGACAGCCGTATTCCTTATAGGGCACGTTACCAAAGAGGGCGCGATAGCTGGACCGCGTGTTCTGGAACATATCGTAGACACGGTACTTTATCTGGAAGGTGATCGCTACCAGTCTTATCGACTGCTGCGGTCGATCAAAAATCGCTTCGGAGCCACCTCGGAGGTAGGAGTTTTTGAGATGATGGGGCGGGGGATGGTGGAAGTAACCAATCCTTCCGAAGCTTTCCTGGCTGAACGGATGGTGAATGCGCCTGGCTCGGCGATCGCTGTCACGATGGAAGGTACACGTCCAATCCTGGTCGAAATTCAGGGATTGACCAGCCCGACTTCTTTTGGCAATCCACGCCGCACACCGAACGGGGTGGATTTCAACCGCCTGCTGCTTACTGTGGCGGTTCTCACCCGCCGGATGGGACTGCGGCTGGCGGACCAGGACGTGTTCGTGAATGTGGTTGGCGGTCTGTCGATCAGAGAACCGGCAGCCGACCTGGCAGTTGCGGCGGCGATCGCTTCTTCGGTGCGCAATCAGCCCGTTCGAGCAGAGACCGTCCTTATCGGCGAAGTGGGTCTCTCCGGCGAACTGCGCACAGTAAGCCAGATGCCAGTCCGATTGAATGAAGCTCTCAAGCTAGGTTTCAAGACAGCCATTGTGCCACGCCAACTGCGGCGTGCAGAAACCTGGTCTGAAGGGATTGAGGTCATCGAAGCACGTTCCTTACGACAAGCATTAAAGCAGGCTTTAATAGAGGATAAGGGGTAGGGGAAAAGGGCGCCAACCCCTATCCCTTATCCCCTAACCCCATTCTTTTGTACATACACCCCATGCCCTCCGGCGCCCAATCTCCGCAGCTCCCCAGTACCCTCACATTCTCGGTTGGTACTATCCCGGTATTTGGAGATTTGATCCTCTCGCCTATGGAAGGCTTTTCTGATATGCCCTTCCGCTCTATATGCCGTGAACAGGGCTCGGCGATGAGCTACACCGAGTTCATCAATGCGCTGGATGTTATCCAGGGAAACCCACGCGTACTGAAGAAACTGACCTTTTTAACCGCAGAGCGACCGGTTGTATTTCAAATCTTTGACAATGAGCCTGCCCGCTTGTTGGAAGCCGCGCTGCGGCTGCAGGAGTTCGGCCCGGATATTATCGATGTGAACATGGGTTGCTCAGTAAGGCGGGTATCTGGCCGCGGCGCGGGCGCTGGTTTGCTGCGCACGCCTGTTAAAGTAGCCCGCATTTTCCGCACCTTGTACCGCGAATTGGAAGTGCCCCTTAGCGCCAAGATACGCCTGGGTTGGGATGAAGAGTCGCGCAACTACTGCCTTATCGCTCGCATAATCGAGGAAAACGGTGGCGCGCTGATCGCGGTTCACGGGCGCACGAAAGAACAGGGGTACGGCGGTCAGGCGGACTGGGATGCGATTGGCGAAATTAAACAGGCGGTTTCGATCCCGGTGATCGGGAACGGCGATGTGCGCACGGTCGCCGATATCGAGCGCCTTAAGACGCATACCGCCTGTGATGGCATCATGATCGGCCGAGCTGCGGTTGGCAATCCGTGGATTTTCGCACGCCGGGATAGAGAACAGGTGCCGCCGGGTGAGGTGCAGGAGATGGTATCCCGCCACCTAGCGCGCATGCTGGATTTTTACGGCGAGGAACGGGGGTTGATCCTTTTTCGCAAGCATGCGAAAAGATACTTGAGTGTTTACCCGCTTTCGAGCGAGCAGCGTTACCGCTTCCTGACGACCGAGAGCCCAACCGAACTGGCACAGATGCTTGATTTAATTGTGCCGTAATTTCGATACTACCCCTCATCTATCCAAGTATCATCCTCGCATCTAGCGCCCGGCAGCCGCCGTGCGCGTGGAACACCCGCAGCGGGTTGATGTCCAACTCCTTGATTTCCGGGAAATCTACCAGGAGCTGGGACAGGCGCAGCAGGGCTTCTACCAGTGCCTCTATGTCCGAGCGCTTGTGGCCGCGCGCCCCTTGCAAGATCTGGGCGCCGCGTAGGGTCTCGATCATCTCTACGGCTTCGCGGCGCGAAATAGGCGCAACGCGCACGACGGACTCCTCGAATATCTCTACAAAGATGCCACCTAGACCTATCATCACGACCGGACCGAACTGGGGGTCCTGCCGCCCACCTAAGATCAGCTCCCTGCCGCCGGTGACCATCGGCTGCACCAGAACGCCATCCACCCCGGCTTCTGGGTAAGCGACCTGGATGCGTGTCATCATGTCTTCGAAAGCCGCCGCCACGGCTGGGCTGTTACGCAGGTTGAGCTGCACACCGCCGACGTCCGATTTGTGCGAGATATGTTCGGCAATAATCTTGATGGCGACCGGGTAGCCTATCTCCTCAGCGGCTGTGCGGGCCTCGGCGACCGTCAGCGCCACCATGCCCCGCACCGTGGGGATGTTGTAGCTTTCCAGGATCGCCAATGCCTCAGAGAGCAGCAGGTCGCGGCTCTCGGCTTTGGCCCGCTCGATCAGGGAGCGCACCTGCGCTTTATCCACCTCGAATGTGGGGATGTCCTGCCTGGTGTGGACCTTCTGGGACTGGACATAGTAGCGGTGGCTAATCTCCAGAGCGCGAATGGTCTCCACTACCAGAGTGAAGATTGGGAAGTTGTAATTTTGCTTCAAGTAGCTCACTTCCTGGGCGGCGGCGGATACATAGTAGGCGACCGGCTTATGGTATTTATCCACAAGCTCGATCAGACGCTCCAGCAGTAAACGGCTGGTCTGGTTTTCCGCCTCGGAGAGTGAAGTATGCAGGAAGACCACACCATCCACGTCGTCCAATTGCAAGGTTTGCTCGACGATCTGGGCATAAACTTCCAGGTCGAACAGGTCTCCCAGGTCGAGCGGATTGGTCAGCCGGATGACCGAAGCGCGGAAGTTCTTTTCGATACGGCGTAAATAGCTATCTGGGAAGCGCGCCAGGTCGAAACCGGACAATTCACAGGCATCGGCTGCTATCACAGCGTGACCACCGGATCGCGAAATGATTGCCAGGTTGTCCCCCTTCATAGGGGGCAATTCCAATATCTTCAAATTATTGCCAAAAGAGGTAGCGTCGTGAATGCGAATGATCCCTGCCTGGTGGAAAGCCGCATCAACCACTTTATCATCACTGGTCAGGGATACAGTGTGAGACAGGGCGATGTTTTGACCCAGTTTGCCGATGTTGGATTTGAAGGCCAGGATAGGCTTTTTCGACCGGCGGGCGATTTCCATCAGCCGGCGACCGTCGCGAATGCTCTCCA
>Ga0209986_10003782_pt1 | contig 13120 bp, 10 predicted proteins | sample BlataG_FD_183168 | JGI IMG/M metagenome (GOLD analysis project Ga0209986, IMG submission 183168) | Deep subsurface microbial communities from Black Sea to uncover new lineages of life (NeLLi) - Black_00105 metaG (SPAdes) (version 2) | ecosystem: Environmental > Aquatic > Marine > Oceanic >...
GAAGAGGGTGGATAACCCGGCTAGATACGGGGTGCTGACTATAGAGAAGGGCGTGGTAAAAAACATTGCTGAGAAGCCCGAACAGCCCGAAAGTAATATCATTAACACTGGCATTTATGCCTTTACTACAAAAGCTTTCAGCTTTATGGAGCCTGAGTTGAATATTCCTGATGCCCTGAACGATATGCTCGCTCAAGGCTACCCTATTAATGCCCAGGAAACAGATGACACCTGGCTTGATGTCGTCTATCCGTGGGATATATTGAGCCTTAATGATGCCATTCTCCGCCAAATCCCGGCTGACATAGGTGGAACAATTGAGACCGGTGTTTCGCTGAAAGGGCTGGTCTCGGTGGGGAAAGACACGGTGATACGGTCGAACTCCTACATAGTTGGACCGGTAGTTATCGGTGAGGGTTGTGACATAGGTCCCAATGTATGCATCTTACCGGCTACCAGTATAGCCGACAATGTAGTTGTTTCGCCATTTACTGAGATTAAAAATAGCGTTATCGGCGACGATGTCAATATTGGACCCGGCAGTATTATTCAGGATTCGGTTATTGACAAGGGCTGCGTTATCGGCGGGCACTTTACTGCTTGCAGTGGTGAGGCTGAGGTCAAGGTTGATGATGAGCACCACCAGGTGAATATAGGGGCGATGTTGGGAGAGGGTTGTAGCCTGGGCAATAGTGTAGTAGCCCAGCCAGGGGTTATTATAGGCAATTATAGCCGTATTAAGGCACTGAAACTAGTCAGCGGTCGACTACCTGATAGAAGCCTGGTATTTTAATGGTTTTTCTCATCCTTTCCCCCTTGGTCCCTCTCTTTTGAAGGAAAAGGGGAGAAGTAAGTGAAGAGGGGTCGACAGAGTCGCCTCAGGCGAGCTAGTGCTTCTCTTGGATGCTCTGCTAGAGGAGAGTGGGAAGAAAGAAGTTGACATAACTCTAAAAACAAAAAAGCGAAGCTAATTAGCTTCGAATTGTTTCCCGAAAAAAATAATTATGTGTGGAATCATTGGTTATATCGGAGATAAGCAGGCTCAACCCATACTGCTCGGCGGCTTAGCAAGGCTGGAGTATCGTGGTTATGATTCCTGTGGCGTAGCTCTAGCTGGCGGCACCCTCGAGGTGTATAAGGACGCGGTCAGGGTGGAAAAGCTGGCGAAAGTATCGCCACAGCTTGATGGAACGGTAGGTATTGCTCATACTAGGTGGGCAACGCACGGCGAACCATCTCGGGTGAATGCTCATCCTCATCTTGATTGCACAGGCAAGATTGCTGTTGTGCATAATGGAGTAATAAATAATTACCAGAGGTTAAAGCAGCAGCTAATTAGTGAAGGGCACAAATTTGTTTCTGAAACAGATACTGAGGTAATACCGCACCTGATTGAGAAGTATTATGAGGGCGATTTAGAAAAGGCGGTAGAAGCTGCCCTGCGTGAAGTGGAGGGTTCCTATGCCATCATAGTATTGATGGCAGACGAGCCCGGGTTAGTTGCTGCCAGGAAAGACAGCCCGCTGATTATTGGCATAGGCGATAGGGAGAATTTTATCGCCTCGGATGTTCCAGCAATATTAGGCCATACCGATAGGGTCATATACTTGGAGGAAGGCGATATTGTAGTGGTAACTGGGGATAGTGTAAGGGTTAGCCGGGATGGGGTTGAGGTTGATTGGAAAGAGCATAAGGTCTCGTGGAGCGTAGAGGATGCTCAAAAGGCAGGCTATGAGCACTTCATCCTCAAGGAGATTCACGAGCAGCCCAGGGTAATACGGGATACCCTCGGCGAATATATCTCAGCGGCTGAACCAATAGTCGATGTAGCAGATACAAGCCTTGAAAGTATGCTCATATTAGCCTGCGGCACCTCATATCATGCTGCCTTAGTTGGAAAATACATTGTGGAGGAGTTGCTCAGAATCCCGGTGAGGGCTGAGCTAGCCTCTGAATTCAGCTACCATGGCCAGAGCCCAGCCACAACCATGACCATTGTCATTACCCAGTCCGGCGAGACCGCTGATACGCTTAAAGCCATGAAAAAATTAAAAGAGGCTGGGTGTAGGGTGATAGCAGTTACCAATGTGGTGGGTAGTAGTGCCACACGGATTGCTGAACAGACTGTTTATATCAGGGCTGGCCCGGAGATAAGTGTAGCTGCCACCAAGAGCTTTATCGCTCAGCTTATGGCGTTATATTGGCTGGCATTATCATATTCTGTGCTCGATATGAGAACACGCGACAGCCTGATTATGGAGTTAAGACAACTGCCAGAAAAAGTGCAACAGGTGTTAAACAATGAGGATATGATTTCGGAGTGTGCCAGATACCTGTCAAAGTATGAAAATGCATTCTTCATTGGTAGGGGCATAAACTTCGCCATAGCCCTGGAGGGGGCGCTTAAATTAAAGGAGATTTCCTATATTCATGCCGAGGGCTATGCTGCTGGAGAGCTAAAGCATGGTCCCTTTGCTTTACTCAGCCCGGATATGCCGGTCATTGCCATTGTGGCTCAGGATAATACCTATGAGGCTATGCTGACCAATATCAAGGAGGTCAAGGCTAGGGGTTCACCCGTGATAGCATTGGCTGAGGAAGGGGATGAGGTTATCGGAGAATTAGCTGATTCAGTTATTACTGTTCCTCAAGTTGCTCCCATATTTTCACCGGTGGTTAATACAGTAGCTCTTCAGCTACTTGCTTACTATACTGCCAAGCAGAGGGGCTGCCCCATAGACTTCCCCCGAAACCTGGCCAAAAGCGTAACCGTGGAGTAGCGTGCAGCATATGGAATGGTGGGGCTGCCTTATACCCAACCACGAAGTTTCATCGCTTCTGTCACACGGGTTACAGCAATAATATGTGCTGCTAATCTCATACTAACCTTACGTTTTAAGGATTCGGCTAAAACGGTCTGAAATGCTTTTGTCATTTTTTGCTCCAGGCGCTGGTGAACCTCCTCCTCATCCCAATAATATCTATTTAAGCACTGAACCCATTCAAAATAGGAAACAGTGACCCCTCCAGCATTGCATAGAAAATCAGGTATGACAAATACTCCATTGTGGTACAAAACCTTATCTGCCTCAGGGGTAGTTGGTCCGTTGGCTAATTCAGCCACAATCTTCGCCCTGACTCTGGGGGCATTTTTCTCAGTTAGCACAGTCTCCAGTCCCGCCGAGCATAGTATGTCAACGCTTAGTTCTAACAGCTCACCATTACTGACATTTTCTGCCTGGGAGAAATTTGTAACTGAGCCAGTTTCTATTTTATGCTGCAAAACTTGGTGTGGGTCTAAACCCTGTTTATTATAGATGCCACCCTTGGAGTCACTAATGGCTACAATCTTAGCCCCCACAAGCTCACGCATCAAAATGGCTGCATTTGAGCCAGCATTACCATAGCCCTGAACCGCTACTGTTGCTGTTGACAAATCAATATCTAAATGCTTGGCGGCTTCTATTATGGTATATACTCCTCCACGAGCGGTGGCATCATCGCGACCCAGTGAACCACCTATAGCCACAGGCTTTCCTGTTATCACTTCTGGGATGTAATAGCCTCTTAATTTTGAATACTCGTCCATCATCCACCCCATTATCTGTGGGTCGGTATATACATCTGGTGCTGGGATATCTCTATCAGGACCAATAAATTCCCATATTGCGTCTATATAGCCACGGCTTAGCCTTTCCAACTCACCGCTAGACATTTCTTTAGGATTGCAAATAACGCCACCTTTACCGCCCCCAAAGGGAATGTCTACCACAGCACATTTCCAGGTCATCCATGTAGCTAAGGCTCTAACAACATCAATTGTTTCTTCAGGGTGGAACCTGATGCCCCCTTTAAAGGGTCCACGGGCATTATTATGCTGAACCCTAAATCCTTTAAAAACCTTAGTCTGCCCATCATCCATCTTCACTGGTATAGACACGTGAAGCTCTCTCATAGGTTCTCTAAGAATAGCATAGATACTAGGCTCCAAATTTAATATGCCAGCTACTTCATCTAGCTGAGCCTGGGACATCTCAAATAAATTTTGGTTCCCGCTCATAATACACTCCTTCGACCACTATATTTTTACTGGTATCCCTCTTTTCTGAAGATACATTTTGGCTTCAGGTATAGATATTTCTCCGAAATGGAAGACGGAAGCTGCCAGAACTGCTGATGCCTTACCGATTGTTACAGCGTCATAAAGGTGCTCTAACTTACCAGCGCCACCTGAAGCCGTAACCGGTATGCTAACTGCTTCAGCTACTGCACGTGTCATCTCCAGGTCATAACCTTCCTTTGTTCCGTCAGCGTCCTTGCTGGTAAGCAAAATCTCACCGGCGCCCAGCTCTTCCACTCTCTTTGCCCAATCAGTAATCTCTAGCCCGGTGGACTCGGTGCCGCTTTTGACCACTACCTCAAGTCGAGGAAGATTGCTACCTGGTGGATTCTTCCTGCCATCAATGGCTACAACCAGCCTCTCCTTTCCAAACTGTTCGGCAGCTTCCTTGATGAGTTCTGGCTTCTTCACTGCGGCAGTATTTATTGAAACCTTGTCCACACCAAGGTTGAGTAATGTCTTCATATCCTCAATACTGCTGATGCCACCACCGACGGCGAAGGGGATAGTAACCACATCACACACCCTTTTCACCCATTCCAATCTTGTCCTTCTATTCTCTACAGTAGCGAAGATATCCAGGAAGACAAGCTCATCAGCCCCCTCCCGACAGTAGGCTTCGGCTGCCTCCACCGGGTCACGGGCATCCCTCAGGTTGACAAAGTTCACCCCTTTGACCACTCTCCCATCCTTAACATCAAGGCAGGGTATAATTCTTACCTCTTTCATCCTACAGCTCCCAAAACTTGATTAGGCTCTCATACTCAATGATGGTGCTCATGGCATGGTTTTCGGCCTCGATACCTGCTTCCTCAGCGGCAGCCACTGGATTTAAGCCCCCGAGGAGAATCATTCCAATTTTATTGAGTTCCACAGGGATTTCGCACACTGGTTCGCTGGTATTCCCCATCAAGAGCAGTCCCCCCAAGCCTGCCTCCTTCAGTTTGGCTGTCACCTCCTCCGCTATCGGTCGGCAGAGGGCTGGTATTTCTCGGAAGTTAGCCAGTATTTTCCCGTTGCCGCTGGTTACTACCTCCCTGACCGAGGTCATCCTGGCTCTGATGAATACCTCGGAGGGGTCTAGTGAGGAACCGGCATAATGAATCAGCTCTACAAAGCGATGCGGGCGGTGATTTTTAACCTGGAGGATACCGCCAAATCTGGAGTCTATCGGAATCCCAGCCTTGAGTAGGCTGCCATTTACTACAATGCTACAGACGGTTGCCAATCCTATTTTCCCGTCAGGAACGGTTACCTCCCCTAAACGCTCGCCTCCTCGGGCTACTGCCACCAGGTCGCTGACATAAAGCCCTTGTGCGAAGACTGGCTTCATCGTTTGGAGTGCCTGGGCAAACTGCTCTTTTGGAAAAAGGGAGACATTTACTGGAATCGAACCGGTGCGTTTCTCCCAATTGAAACTGGTGCGAAAGGCGAGTAGCTCAATCCGTGAGATAGCGAAGCCGACCTTATCCCCGACCAGGGCACTCCTTAGCTCGTCAATCCCTGACTCGGTGATTAATCTGCCGTCCCTGCCTACAGGCTGAGTTAAACCTCGCTCGTCCATCAGCTTCAGGTGGTAGCGCACCGCCCGTTCTCCCAGTTCAACCCCGAGGTCTTTCAAGCGGCGGGCAATAACCCTGGCTCCGAGTGGTTCCTGGGAATCACTCAGAACTCTCAGCATAGAGAGCACCTTTCTTTCAACCTCTTGTGTTTCAAAGCCGACCATGATGCCTCCTTGTTAGGCAATAGGCAACTGTTTACCTATCCTAAATCAACCAAATCATTTTGTCAAGCCCAGTTGGGTATCCCGATTCGTGGATTTAGATATAGTAAAACTATTCCTAATAGGTTATCATGTAACAACTACGGAAGTCTTCCGCACCTTGGCTCTTTGTTTCTCCGCCGAGTTCTATTATAATGGTGGCATAGGATGAGGGTGTGGTTAAAAGTGAAAATGCTATTTAAAAAGGGAGGCAAAATGGTAAACAGAAGCAGAGAAGAAGGTAAAGAATATGTTCTCAAGATAGCCAGGGAACAAGGTGTGAAGTTCATCACGCTGTGGTTTACTGATATCCTGGGTTTCCTCAAGAGCTTTGCCATCACCGTGGAGGAGTTGGAAGGAGCTCTGGTGGGGGGGATGGGATTTGATGGCTCTTCAATTGAAGGCTTTGCTCGCATCGATGAAAGCGATATGGTGGCTCTGCCCGACCCCAATACCTTCCAGTTGCTCCCATGGCGACCCGCTGAGCACGCTGTAGCCCGAATGTTCTGCGATATCTTAAGACCCGGTGGTGAGCTTTTTGAGGGCGACCCCAGGTATGTGTTGAAGAGGAATCTGAAGCGGGCAGTGGACATGGGTTATACCTTCTATGTGGGGCCTGAGCTGGAGTATTTCTACTTCCAAGACTCTAAGGGAACTGAGCCCCTGGATGAAGGGGGCTACTTTGATATGATTCCCTTGGACGCAGCTACCGACCTGAGGAGAGAAACGGTGCTTATTCTGGAGGAGATAGGCATTGGCGTTGAGTCTTCCCACCATGAGGCAGCTACCAGCCAGCACGAGATAGATATGAGGTATGCTGATGCCCTGACCATGGCTGATAATGTAATGACTTATCGCTTGGTAGTCAAGCAAATCGCCTTAAAGCACGGAGTTTACGCTACCTTTATGCCTAAACCTGTCTTCGGCATCAACGGCAGCGGCATGCACGTCCACCAGTCCCTATTTAGAGGTGATACCAACGCTTTCTTTGACAAGGATGATGAGCATCACCTTTCTAAGATAGCCAAGTGCTATATCGCTGGGCTGTTGAAGTATGCTCCGGAAATCACTGCTGTTACCAATCAGTGGGCCAATTCCTACAAGCGGCTGGTTCCTGGCTACGAGGCGCCGGTCTACCTTTCCTGGGCGCGGCTGAACCGAGCCGACCTGATTCGGGTTCCCGAGTGTAAGCGAGGCGAGAAAAACGCGACGAGGATAGAGTTGAGGTCCCCTGACCCTGCCTGCAACCCCTACCTTGCCTTCAGTGTGATGCTGGCTGCCGGCCTGGAAGGGATTGAGAAGGAATACGAGGTTCCAGACCCTGTGGAAGAAAATGTGTATGAGATGACCGAGGAGGAGAGAAAGAAGAGGGGGATAAAGGCCCTGCCTGCCAACCTATTGGAGGCTATTCACCTCACAGAGCAGAGCGAGGTGGTGCGAAAAGCCCTTGGCGACCATGTTTTTCATGCTTTCATTAAGAACAAGAAGATTGAGTGGGACCAGTATCGGACTCAAGTGACCGAATATGAGCTTAAAAGATACTTACCGCTCTTGTGAGTCGGGAGGGTAACATTATTAGTGCATGGTTATCTCAAGAGAAAGTGAGAGTTCTTTCTATTGTACATTATGGTGGGCGATACTGGACTTGAACCAGTGACCTCTTGCGTGTGAAGCAAGCGCTCTAACCACTGAGCTAATCGCCCCAAATCCCGGTAAAAATTCACCAAAATTAAGAAGGCTTTTTCTAGCAAGTTCTACTCTAGAACCCCTGCCTCTAAGCCAGATTATATTCCTATCCCATGCTGCTGGTCAAGTTTTACCTCTATCAACGCATAGTAAGACTTGGCTCCTCGACTTTTCATTCAGCACCCTCATATAATCTCATCTTTGACTAAATGTGGCGTACTACTCAGACTCTATTCTGGCTGTTTTACGGCTTCGCCTTCGGGAGGGTAGGCATCACTCATTGGATAACGAATATGCCTATGCCTTACTGACAACCTCTAGGTATATATGCCTGAGTTGGTAATGGCTTGCATAGGCATGCTTACTGTCATATAATTCGACTGACTGTGAGGCTAATGCGGGTTTGCCTTCGGCGATGCGGATTGGCGGATAAAGGATAGGCATTGGCAGTTGCGTAGCGATGGTAATGACTGAGGAACAGGCTAAAGTTAGACAACAAACAAAGCGAATTCTAAATAGGTTTGGTAGAAAAAGAGGGAATCTTGTCCCTATCCTGCAAAAGGTTCAGGGCGAGCTTGGCTATCTTCCGCGGGAAGCTATGCTGGAGGTTGCCGAATTTCTTGATATGCCAGAGATAGATGTTTATGGCGTGGTCACCTTTTACAATCAATTCCGTCTCAATCCTCCTGGAAAGCACTCGGTGAGGGTATGTTTAGGGACAGCCTGCCACATGAAGGGTGGCTACATCACACTGGATGCCTGGAAGAGAAGGTTGGGGATTGACCGAGGACAGACTAGCCCTGACCGGGAGTTCGACCTTGATACTGTCGCCTGTGTCGGCTGCTGTGTTATGGCGCCGGTAACTGTGGTCGATGATAAGCCACAGGGTAAGGTTGCTCCTACAAAGGTAGATGGAATCCTGCTCTCGTTTAAGTTGGAAAAGGAGAGGCAGGGTGAAGAAAGCCGGTGAAAATAACCGACCTTCAAAGTGTGCTGCCAGCTTTCCAGGGGATAAAGAGCCGGGCTGAATCCCAATGGCGGGAACTCCGGGATGGTGGCAAACCAGTAATTATGGTGGGCGCAGCCACCTGTGGCCGGGCAGCCGGGGCTCTGGAAGTACTTCGGGCAATAAAAGACGAGCTTAAGAAGCAGAGGCTTGACTGCCCTGTAGTCGAAGTTGGCTGTATGGGGCATTGCTACGCTGAACCAATAGTTACCATAAGCAAGCCGGGGTATCCTCCTATCTGCTACGGGTATGTTAATCCAGTGATAGCTGAAAGGCTAGTTAGTGAATTTATCCTCGGCGATGACCCTTGTCTTGAATTTGTCCTTGGCGCTCTGGAAGAAAATGACCTTGTTCCTAGCTTTTCCGATTTCCCTCGAGCCAAGTTTGAGAAAAAGGTTATACTGAAAAATTGTGGACACATCGACCCTGAGCAGGTAGAGCACTACATTGCTAATGGTGGCTATGCGGCTCTGGTAAAAGCGCTCCAGATGCAGCCAGAGGAGATTATAGATGAGGTCAAAAGCTCAGGGTTGAGGGGTAGGGGTGGCGCTGGCTTTCCTACCGGACAGAAGTGGGAAATCTGCCGTAATGCTGGGGGTAGGCCAAAATATATAATTTGTAATGGGGACGAGGGTGACCCTGGCGCCTTTATGGACCGTGCTATTTTGGAGAGCGACCCACATTCAGTACTGGAGGGTATGATAATTGCTGGCTATGCTATTGGTGCACGATACGGCTATATTTATGTTCGTGCTGAGTATCCCTTGGCTGTACATCGAGCACGACTTGCTCTTCGCCAGGCAAAGAAACTAAACCTCCTGGGTAAGAATATCCTTGGTAGCGATTTCAGCTTTGATATCAAGCTCTTTCAAGGCTCAGGTGCCTTTGTCTGTGGTGAGGAAACAGCCCTTATCGCCTCACTAGAGGGGGAACCTGGCATCCCACATTACCGTCCACCTTACCCGGCAACCAATGGTCTATATGGGAAGCCGACTCTTATCAATAATGTGAAGACTTTGTCTTCTATACGATACATAATTCAGAAGGGGGCAGAGTGGTTTGCCAGCGTTGGCACTGAGAGGAGCAAAGGGACTGCCGTTTTTGCTTTGGCAGGTAAGGTGGTTAACACCGGGTTGGTAGAGGTGCCTATGGGCACCACCCTGCGCCAGGTCATTTTTGATGTTGGCAGTGGTATTCAGGGGGGCAAGCGTTTCAAAGCAGTGCAGATAGGAGGTCCCTCCGGCGGCTGCCTCCCTGAATCTGCCCTGGATTTACCCATTGACTTTGACTCCCTTACAGATGCAGGGGCTATGATGGGCTCCGGGGGGATGATAGTGCTTGATGAGGATGACTGCATGGTGGAGATAGCCCGCTATTTTTTGGAGTTTACCCAGAGAGAGTCCTGTGGCAAGTGCACTTTCTGCCGCTTGGGGACGAAACAAATGCTGGAAGTCCTGGATGAAATTACCAAGGGCAAGGGGAAAATTGAAGACCTTGATATGCTCAGCTGGCTAGCGGAAGATATAAAGGCTGGCTCATTCTGTGGTCTGGGAAAGACCGCACCCAATCCGGTATTGAGCACCATGAGTTACTTCAGGGACGAATATGAGGCACATATCAAGGAGGGTCGATGTCCAGCACTAATGTGCAGGGAGCTGATTGCCTATTACATTATTCCGGAAAAGTGCGAACGCTCCTGTGATGCCTGCGTTGGGACTTGCACCGTGGAGGCAATATCTGCCAACAAGAAGAGAATAAAGGTCATTGACCAGGAAAAGTGTGTCAAGTGTGGCACCTGCCTTGATGCTTGCCCTCCTCAATACAATGCTGTGGTGAAACTATCACCTCCCAGTCAGGTTCCAGCTTCAAAGTAGGAAGATGAAGACCGTATCTTTAACCATTGATGGTAAGAGAGTAAAAGCTCATGAGGGGGAGAAAGTCCTGTGGGCAGCGTTAGACAATGGTATCTATGTCCCCAACCTGTGTACACTGCGGGATAATTCAGAGCCGTCTGCTGCCTGTCGTCTATGCTTTGTGGAGGTGGAGGGTAAAAAGCAACCAGTTCCTGCCTGTACTGAGACAATAGAACAAGGCATGGTAGTAAATACTAAAGGTCCCGGCGCTTTAAGGTTGGCGCGCACCGCCCTCGAGCTGCTTCTGGCCAGCCATCCCGTAGACTGTGCCCATTGCCCCAGCAGCGGCTCCTGCGAGCTTCAAAAAATAGCGGCTCACCTGGGCGTCAAGCTTAAGACAAGGCGTTTCAGGAAGCTTCTGCGGGAACTCCTGGTAGATTCAAGCAGCCCTGTATTTATCTATGACCCTAACAAGTGTGTGCTTTGTGGCAGGTGTGTTTGGGTATGTCGGGAGCGTTTGGGTATAGGAGTCCTTGGTTTTGCCCACCGTGGCTTTGAGAGAGTGGTCACCACTTTCGGTGATGGGCCAATTGCTGAATCTAAGTGCCGGGACTGTGGTGAATGCGTAGTTGCCTGTCCTACTGGCGCTCTGACTTTTAAGGATAAGCAGGGCACCGTTAAAAGTGCCCATAAGGAAAGAGTTGAAACAGAGACAACGCAATGAGCAGAAAGGGAAAGGCAATTCCGCGCTGGGCAGTAGCTACATGGTTACTACTTGGCTCGTCCGTAGTCGTCTTCCAGCCTTATTACATCTTCTAGCTCAGTGGTTGAGACTTCAAAAAGCGTTGTATCCTCTATAGCCTTTAGGCGATGCTTGGTGAGTGGGGGTATCCTTATACACTGACCAGGCTGAAGTGTAGTTGACACTAGATGCCCATCGCTTCCCTCGATTTCCAATAACGCTTTTCCTTCATATATATACATAGTTTCATCCTTCTTTTCATGATATTGAAGGCTGAGCCTATGCCCCTTTCTAACAAAGATTAGCTTGCCGGCATACTTTGGCGTATGAGCAAATAGCAACTCAAACCCCCAGGGCTTTTCTGTTTTCTGGGGAAGTTTATCTTCCATATTAGATTCCTTTCCTCGAATACTTGGGGTCATCCAAATCGGTCATATCTCATACCCCAGCCAATCCCTTGCCCAGTTCAAGTAGCCTTTCTACTCGAGTCAGGCTATCACTTTCAGCGTAGATGCGGAGCACTGGCTCAGTTCCTGAAAATCTGATGAGCAGCCAGGTGGTATCAGCCAAGGTAAGGTGGAAGCCATCGGTGGTGTTTATCTTTATCACTTTAACCCCGTCAATAGACTGGGGTAAATTATCACTGATGCGTTTGTTTATTGCCTGGCGCTCATCCTCAGGGAAGGTAAAATCTATACGCTGATAGTAGTGAGGACCTACTTTGCTGTATAGATAGTCTATGAGCTGTGAAGGGGTTTTGCCTGTTTTGAGCATGAGGTCAAGGAAATAAATGCCAGAGAGGATGCCATCTCGTTCTGGCATGTGATTGCGGAAGCCATAACCCCCGCTTTCCTCCCCACCGATGAGGGCGCTTTTTGCCATCATTATGGGGGCAACATATTTAAAGCCTACTGGCGTCTCATAGACGGGCACGTTGAATATTTCGCCTAAACGGTAGAGCATACTGGTGGTGGTTATTGTCTTGACTATAGGACCTCGCTCCCCACGCACTTCCAGCAGATAGAGACAGAGTAGAGCAAAGACCTGAAGTTGGGTCAGGAACTCTCCATTCTCATCGACGATGCCAAGGCGGTCAGCATCCCCATCAGTAGCTAAGCCAACATCTGCCTTCTGCTCTTTGATTGTAGCCGAGAGCTTGGCAAGGTTAGCTGCAATTGGCTCGGGTTGTATCCCGGGGAACAGGGGATTGCGCTCGTTGTTTATCTCCACCAGCTCGATAGCTCCTCCGCCTAACAACATGTTGAAGTAGCCAGCGCCAGCCCCATACATAGGGTCAACCGCTACCTTTAACCTGGCTTGGCGTAGCTGGTTCAGGTCAATGAGCTTGGCTAACTGCCGAGCATAAATCGGGGTCAGGTCGAGGTATTCTATTATTCCTTGGTCTAACGCCTTGGACAGCGGCACTCGGTCTATTTTTCCTGTGGTCAGGGTATGGGAGAGATACCTTTCTATCTCAGCAGTGACCTCATCTGAGGCGCTACTTCCGTCTTCAGTCTTATACTTAAAGCCATTCCACATAGCCGGGTTATGGCTAGCAGTGATAATGATAGCCCCGCCGGCCTTTCGGGCTGGAATACCAAAGCTTATCACTGGCGTTGGGGTAGCCTTGGGGCAAAGGTATACCTTTATTCCGTTGCCAGCGACTACTTCAGCGGCGGCTGAGGCAAAGTCCTCAGAGGCAAAGCGGGTATCATAGCCTACAATTAGCCCCCGGTTGGCTGAGCCTGATTGTTTAAGGAAGTCGGCTACCGCTTGGGCACAAGCCCGCACATTATCAAAGGTGAAATCCTGGGCGATAATCCCTCGCCAGCCATCGGTTCCGAATTTTATAGGATTATTTCTCAACCCTATCCCCTTTGTGCAACCGGAGACATAGGTAACACTTTAGACCGGGCACATAGGTAACACTTCTCTCCCCTGTTTAATCAGC
>Ga0209986_10003783_pt1 | contig 13119 bp, 10 predicted proteins | sample BlataG_FD_183168 | JGI IMG/M metagenome (GOLD analysis project Ga0209986, IMG submission 183168) | Deep subsurface microbial communities from Black Sea to uncover new lineages of life (NeLLi) - Black_00105 metaG (SPAdes) (version 2) | ecosystem: Environmental > Aquatic > Marine > Oceanic >...
CATTAATACGTGATATACGTATTAATGTGATCTTTTACAAAGGAGTATATCCATGAATAGACAGAATGTAACGTTATCCTTGCCCAAATCATTATTGAAGAAGGCTAAGGTAATTGCCGCAAGCAGAGAGAAATCTCTAAGTGAACTCTTAAGAGAATCACTTGAGGAGAAGGTCAGAGAAGCAAACGGTTATAAGAAGGCAAGACAGAGACAATTGAAGCTTCTCAAAGAAGGCCTTGACCTTGGAACAAAAGGAGATATTGCAACCACCAGGGATGAAGTTCATGAAAGGCGATAAAGTATTTCTTGACACAAATACCATCATTTATGCCTATGATGCGTACGCAGGGGAAAAACACCACATAGCCAAGAAAATCTTTGTTGAGTTATGGGATTCAGGGCTTGGAGTGATCAGCACCCAGGTGCTCCAAGAATTTTTTGTAAACGTCACCCAAAAGATACCAAAAACATTAGACAAACGACTGGCCAAGGATATTGTAAGTGATCTTTTGAAATGGGATGTTGTAGTCAATGATGGGGAATCTATTATTGAAGCGATTGAAATTCTTTTACGATACAGTTATTCCTTTTGGGATTCACTGATTATTGAGGCAGCCATTAGAAGTGGTGCAGTAGTATTGCTATCTGAAGACCTGTCTCATGGACAGATAATTCATGGCGTAACCATAAAAAATCCTTTTAAAACTGCACCATTCCCACTTTAAACTTTGATTTATCAACTATTTGGGAGCATATAAGAACAAGCAGTCAAGTAGAAGAAACTACTAAAAAGATAATAAACGACATATGTTGTTGTGACCCCCATTTTTTCATACATGTGATATCAAAGTCATGCCAGGCCTCAAGAGAAAGAATTTGAGGCTTGCGATTAAAGAAGTAGCACTTGCTTCACCAGGAAAAGTGTGGAGAAAAAGACGATACTCAATCCTGTACACGTTCTGCACGAACGTCCCGGTTTACGGTTTATAATAAAACTACTTGTTGTTTCAGTAGAGGAAAGCCTTGATAAGCCTGTGCGTTGCTCAAAGGGTTTCTTTCTAAGAGAGGGTCCTAATTCTCAAAAGTTGACAAGAAATGAAATATTATCGCTTGCTGCGGGTGCTGGGAAATTTAAGTTTGATATGCAACCATGCATAAGTTTCAATTATCCTGAGGAATTTGAAGACACAAAATGGCGCCATTTTTTAGATAAAACAGGAATTACTTCTCCTGAAAACAGTGAAGATTTACTGACAAATTTAGGCTTTGCGGAAGATAAAGCAGGATTTCGGATTACAAATGCCGGAGCGCTTTTTTTCGGCGGGGATATTGAATCTCATATTCGTCACAACTTTATTACCTGTGTGCTTTTTAAAGGTATTACCAAAACAAAGATACTTGATCGAAAGGACTTCAAATCTGATCTTTTTTCTAATTATAAGGATGCGTTTCAGTTTCTGCAGCAGCATCTCAGATTTGAATACATTATAAAAGATGGCGGCCCGCGAAAAGAGATTTCGGAAATTCCCCTTGAAGTTTTACGGGAGGGGCTTGTTAATGCAATTGTCCATCGAGATTATTATGAGGAAGGCGCTGGCATCCTTGTTGAAATCTATGACAACCGGGTGGAAATAATCAATCCAGGCCGCCTTCTTTTTGACAAAAGTAAGTTTGGAAAGTTGAGTGTGGCGCGAAATCCTATAATATTTGATGCCTTTTATCGACTTGGTATTACAGAAAAAATCGGCTCCGGTATTGCCAGGATGCGCGAAGCCATGGCTGAAAGGGGTATCGAAATTACGTTCGATACAGAGGACTTTTTTATTGCAACCTTAACAAGGCCAGAAACCATACAAAAAGAAGTCACCGACCAAGTCACCGACCAAGTCACCGACCAAGTAAAAAAATTGCTGAGAGCCTTGAAAACAGGGGAGAAAAGCGGCAAAGAACTGATCACGGAATTGGAACTGAAACACAAGCCGACATTCAGAGTGAATTATCTCAAACCTTCAATCGAAGCTGGCTTGATTGAACTGACCATCCCCGAAAAACCAAAAAGTCGTTTTCAGAAATACCGCCCTACGAAAAAAGGGCACGAGATATTGAGAATCAATGAGCAGTCGTAGTTGACTATGTTGAATAACCCTAAACGGTAATAAAAGAATATGTTTGGGTAGGAAAGATGTAACTGGTACTCTTGTTAATCGAAAGTAGGCTGGTTAAAAGGGGGCGTTGGTTCTAAAACAACTTAAAAGTTCGCATTGGTCTGAATTTGCGGCTCAAATCTTTTCTTCTTGCCACAATCACCCCCTCACCAAATAATTCAGTCCAGTCCGCCATTCCGCCAGAAAAACGGCGGATAAACCCTCCATCTATTGACAATCGCCCTGAAAACTGATTCAAATAAACCAATCTATTAGGAAATCCTGTAAAAGCCAAAGAACATGAGGGAGGTGAGGTCTCAACCTTTGACACTGATCAAGCCCTGGCCCCTTTTCCTCCGGGAGCTTTTCGCAGACGTATTGCCTGCGGTGTTATTTCTACCAGCTCATCATCATTAATATAGGACATACACTCTTCAAGGCTCATTTCAACAGTGCTGTTGAGCACAACATGTTCATCAGAGCCTGCTGCGCGCATGTTAGTCAGCTTTTTCCCCTTGGCCGGGTTGACAACAAGGTCGTTTTCGCGGCAGTGCTCTCCCAGTATCTGACCGACATGGACGGCGATGCCGGGGCCGCAGAAGAGCTTTCCGCGCTCCTGCAGGTTGAAAAGAGCGTAGGCAACCGTTGTGCAATTTTCTTTTACAACGAGGACGCCATTTTTTCGGTTCCTGATCTCGCCTGCATGGGGCCCGTACTCACTGAAGACATAGTTCATAATTCCCATGCCTTTTGTAATGGTCATGAATTCCGAACGAAAGCCCAAAAGCCCCCGGGTCGGGATTTTATAAACAAGGCGAGCCGTGCCGTTTTCCTGGTGCAATTCGCTGATGTGGCCCTTGCGGGCGCCCAGTCGCTCGATCACTGCGCCCATGTGCTGCTCCTCTATATCCACGGTAAGCTCCTCGTAGGGCTCCAGCAGCTTTTCTCCATCTCGCCGCATAATAACCCTGGGCCTGGTTACCTGGAACTCATATCCCTCACGGCGCATCCGTTCTATAAGAATCGACAGGTGCAACTCTCCTCTTCCTGATACCTTGAACCCCGATCGCCCCTCCAGTTCCTCGACGAGCAGCGCGACATCGGCAAGGGCCTCACGGAGCAGGCGCTGCCCAAGGTGCCGCGAGGTAACATATCTGCCTTCTTTTCCTGCAAACGGGGAATCGTTCGCTATGAAGCTCATGGAGATAGTCGGGGGGTCGATTTCCACAGGTGGCAGCGGGGCAGGGTCTTCGGGATCAGTGTAGGTTACCCCTACGGTAATTTCATCCATACCAGCAACTGCAACAATTTCGCCAACTCCAGCAGCATCTATTGCAACTTTGCGGTTTCCTTCAAAGCGGTATATCTTGGTGATGCGTGCGGGAACCAGCGAGTCGTCACGCTGGGCTATAGCAATGTCTTCATTGATATTCAACGTTCCGGAGGTGATTTTCCCTATTCCCAGCCTCCCAAGGTAGGGGGAGTAATCAATCGAGCTGACAAGCAGCTGCAGGGGGCCGTCCGGGCTTCCTTCCGGCTGAGGTATATGCGTGATTATCTTTTGGCAAAGCGGCTCCATGGAGTAGGGATGGTCGCCGATATCATTCAGCGAATAGCCGTCACGCGCTGATGCATATACTACCGGAAAATCCAGAATATCCTCCGGTGCGTTCAGCCTGACAAAGAGATCAAACACCTGATTAACCGCCCAGTCAGGCCGGGCCGCGGGCTTGTCTATCTTGTTGATTACAACGATGATGGGCAGACGCAAAACCAGCGCCTTTTTCAGCACAAAATAGGTCTGGGGCATGGGGCCTTCCTGCGCATCAACAAGCAGCAGGGCACCGTCTGCCATCTTCAGCACCCGCTCAACCTGGCCGCCAAAGTCTGCATGCCCCGGCGTGTCTATAATGTTGATCAGAAAGTCCAGATATAGAAATGAGCCGTTCTTGGATGCGATGGTAATTCCCCGCTCCCGCTCAAGATCAATGCTGTCCATAAGCCTTTCTGTAACAGTCTGATTCTCGCGGAACATGCCGCTGTACTTGAACAGCTGGTCAACAAGGGTTGTTTTGCCGTGGTCAACGTGTGCGATAATTGCGATATTTCTTATCTTGTTCTCTTTCATCTCACGTTCTTTTCTGCATGATGCTCCCCGCGAAGTACGCCGGGGGTATCACCTGGTTACTATTGTGGTTTTTCGTTACGTGCTGTCTCGCACAGCAGGTTACCGGACAAATGCATTCATCCCATACGCCACGTGTCTGCATCCAATAAAGTGCGGTTCACCTTCGTTTATCGCATAATGCGGCGAACGGCTCCTTTAAATTCCTGATGGTTCATGGTGGTACTACAAAAGAGAGCAGGATGGCATTATGACATATATGAACGCTGACAGGAGTGGGCAATTATCCGTTTTGGCAATAAAAAAGCAAGCAAAATTTTAAACAGACCAAAGTGGGCAAATAATCAAGATGCCTTTATCTGCCTTCTTAAAAAAGAAAAGGCGACACCCTACAGAGGTGCCGCCTTTGAGAGCCTACGTTGTTATAGTATCTCTACGTCTTTGGCCTTAGGGCCTTTTTCGTTTGTCTCGATCTCAAACCGGACTCTCTGGCCTTCATTCAGGGTTTTGAATCCGGATGCATTGATGCCAGTATGATGGACGAAAAGATCCTGACCATCTTCCTGCTCAATAAAGCCGTAACCCTTCTGGTCACTGAACCACTTCACGGTTCCTTCTGCCATAGCGCTTTCCTCCTTTCAAAATATTTTCTGCACAGTCAGGATGAACGCTTCGGCAAAATAAAAAGACCATTAAAATTGGTGTCACAGCTTTAATGGTCTCGATAATTTCTCTTCCCAAAAACTGTCAATCCAAACTTGCTTAAAATATAATAAACCTGATTCATAGGATTGTCAAGCTTATTTTAAGGTGGACGCTCGTTAAAAGGGGTCGTTGGTTCTAAAACAACTTAGACACCCTCCGAAAACGTTATAGAATTCTTGATTTTCTTACTACTTTAATACATAATTTTTTTCAGGCTTAATTATTCAACAGGGAGACATCGTTTATGCCTTTTGATATAGAAGATATCCACCAATCTATCCTCTCACATATCAAGGCTTTTAAAACCTATTCCCTGGACTTTCTATTCACTCCGAACAATCATCCTTACCTGGACACTGACTCAATTTATGCCTGCTTTGAGAAAGAGTGGAAAATAGCGAAGTCATTGCTGGAGAATAAAGACCACAAGCAGGATCTAGCAGATATCATCTTTCCAAAAAAACCGTATGACCTAACTGTCATTCAAAAATTACATGACATTTTTCTCAGCTCATCTCTTCCCCACCCCTTTGTCTTTTTGGATATGTGTATCGTAAAGATTCTGACAGAAACGTCAGGAAAATACAGAAACCACGTTTCTCCACAATTACTCCTTGAATTGCTAAACTTTCACAAACTCAGGACACCGGAATTCTTGATCATAATCAAACCGATCATTCAAATCATTCTGGGTCGAGAAAAAAATATCAATCATATAATTAAATCTCATGCCTGTGAAGTCCTGATCAATAACTACGAAATTGAAGCAATCTTTATCTATATCTCATGTAACACAAACCTAAAAGAAAAGGAGAAGCAGGTCCTTTTTCAAAGTCTAACCGCCTTTCAAAAGATCTATCGAAAATTTCTTGAGCTGCGTGTGGGAATCCGTGAAAAAGATCCAATCAGCCTGAATTGGTTTGGTGTTTCTTACAATCAGCTGAGGCAAAGGGGGGAATGGAGAGACAGTTTTTCAAATCTGGTCAAGCGCTTTATTGCGTATCTAAAGAAAAGAAATAAAAATGAAGCAGTCCAGATCGGGCGTTTTCTTGTTCTTCGCTTTAATAATGAAGATATCCTCAGGATTATTCATTATGAAATTAGCAGAGATCCCGATCTTTCCTTTGAGAGACCTTTAGCGCAGTTTATCTACCATCAAACATTTAAGGTTATGCAAGAATTTCGCAAAAGCTATATATCTCAAAAGGTGGATACGGAACTCACCCGGGCCATTTCCGAGACCGAAGCCCGGACTATTGATGCCATGCGCATGGTTACGGTTGGTAAGGTGCCTGCATCTGTTGTTGTAAAGAGATTACGTAAAGGCGCTCACTCCCTAAAAAACTATCCCATCCTCCCTGAATTCATGGAAAAATTGGATGAATTTAACCTGAAGGCCCTGTTTGAGCTTTATCCTATTCCTCCTGTTTCCCAGCAGGTTTTTAATCTTCTTGCAAACATTGTAGATAACATGGAACTGGGTCGCGATGAGTTTTTCCATTTTATAGCGTATATGGAAAAGTTGCTTATTTTTTTGCAGAGATTTACGGAAATGGACATCATAGCAGAGAAAGGCTCTTTCTATGGGCTGATTAAAAACCCCTACCAGCTTAATTCCCTAAACCTGATTAAGGAAGGTGTTTACTTTGCTTCAACCGGGTTATGGTATCAAAACACAATCCCTCCCAGCATCATCCGGTGCATTAGCCCAAATGCTATCCCTAACTGCATTGGAGTAAAGGATCGCCACATATTTTCTCGAATATCTTTGTTGACTGGAGGCTTTAGGGGAAGCCCTTTCGATCTGGACAGCACCAATAGGTACGATTGGGATGAAGAGGATGAAACCTGCCTATTCCGGCCTGGATATACTCAAATTTCCATCCCGCAACCCATTCTGGAGCGGTGGGAAGAGACTCAAAACATTCAAAAAAGTGTGCTTAAAGAGTTGATCCAAGAAAAGCAATGGAATTAAGGGAAAATTAAGGGAGAATGTTGGAGTACTGGAATGATGGAATGATGGGTTTTAGGAGGATCAATTTAAAAAGGTGAATTTGAAAAACCCTTATTGACAATGAGTTCAATAAATGAGAAATTTTTTTTTAAAATCAATATTCCTTTATTCCAAGCGAGAGGCAAAAACTCATGCCTCAAGTAATGCCTTTGATTTCAATAACCTGTAGAATTTGGAATACGATCGATTCACATGTCTACTACTAAATATATCATCGTAACAGGTGGAGTCCTCTCCGGGTTAGGGAAAGGAATTGCTGCTGCCTCTATAGGCCACCTTCTTTCTTCGAAGCTGAAAATTATTCCTATAAAATGTGATGGCTACCTCAATGTTGATCCAGGAACAATGAATCCATTTGAGCATGGAGAGGTATTTGTCCTGGATGACGGGGGAGAAGTGGATATGGATTTTGGGCACTATGAGCGATTCCTGGGTATTAGTTGCAAGTCCAAGTGGAACCTTACCATGGGTAAGATATTTCATATGGTAAGAGAAAAAGAGCGGAGAGGGGATTATTTAGGAAAGACCGTTCAATACATTCCCCATGTTACAGATATTATTAAAGGCCATGTCTATGAAATTGCCAAGGAAGAATCAGCTGATCTTATTATAGTGGAAATAGGGGGAACCGTAGGGGATATTGAAAATGAGCTCTTTCTCGAGGCAATGAGGCAGATGAAGGAGGATGTTGGCAGGAAAAATATAGTTTACATACATTTAACATATATCCCTATCCCCCATGGTGTGAGCGAGCAGAAGTCAAAGCCAACACAGCAGAGCGTCAATCTTTTAAAACAAAGGGGGATCTTCCCGGATATTATCATAGGGAGATGCTCGGAATTTTTAAGCAAGGAGATAAAATTAAAGATCTCTAATTTTTGTGATGTGAGCCCCGAGGCAGTAATCACTGGTCTTGATGTAGATGATATTTACGAAATACCGATTGTCTTTGAAAAAGAGGGGATAGCTGAAATCCTCCATAAAAAACTAAATATTTACTCTCCACCAGACCTAAGAAGATGGAAGAAACTGATTGAAAATATAAGGAATCCAAAAAGCGAAATAACAGTAGCCATGTGCGGAAAGTACACCAAGCTCGAAGATTCCTATGCCTCCATTATTGAATCATTGAATCATTGCTCAGCCCACCTGGGATGTAAGATAAACCTTGAATGGATAGAAACAACAGATCTTACAGAGGCTAAAGTTTTAGATGGCATAGATGGGGTAATTGTTCCTGGTGGCTTTGGCTCCAGGGGGACGGAAGGGAAGATTGAGATTATTAGAAGGGCCAGGGAAGAAAATATTCCGTTTCTTGGCCTCTGCCTCGGGCTTCAACTGGCAGTTGTAGAATATGCACGAAATGTGTGTCATCTAAAAGGGGCCAATAGCACCGAATTCGATCCAGATACACCCTTTCCAGTGATAGATATCCTGCCGGAGCAAAAAAATATTAAAGAAAAGGGCGGCACCATGAGGCTCGGAGCATATGAGGCCATTGTAAAAAAGGGAACAATAATCAATAAACTTTATAAATCTAATGTGATCTCAGAAAGACACAGGCATCGCTATGAGGTAAACCCTGAGTATCATAAGGACCTCACTGATAAGGGACTTGTCTTTTCAGGAACTTCACAGGACGGAAGGCTGGTTGAGTTTATTGAGCTTCCAGAGTTGAAATATTTTGTCGCTACCCAGGCACACCCTGAATTAAAATCAAGGATGGAGGAACCATCTCCCCTCTTTTATGAGTTTGTACAGGCTTGTTTGCATAGAAAAGGTAAAAATTCAGGTTAATCTCAGAATCGGGCCACATAAGAAAAAAGAGATCACCTTTTGCTGGAGAAGATCTTTAAATCCTTCGTAGCAAGCAGAGGTGTTTCATATAAAATGTCCCAAGACCTAATGCGTAGTCTTTCTCATATTAGCTTCGGAAATCAATTATCCAAGATTCCCTCTGCTTCCTCCTTGTCGCAATCCATTATGTACCGGATTCCACTTATCTCACTTGCTGTGTTTGTTAAAGCGGCGATATCATTCCTTGAGATATAATCTAACGAAAATTTTCTTGCACCACACATAAGTTGCCTGATCCCCTGCTCAAGTCTCTGCATATAGGTATACAGCCCCATAGCACCTGTAGGAATGGCATCAAACCTGTCTTTAAATTCACGCTTGAGCTCGGGAGCAGTAATAAATATCTGTTCTTTCGTTCGCCCAAACCGCATAATATAAACAGGCGTCTCATTCGCTTCTACTCTTTTGCCTATGTTTTTGCCTACCATTGCAGCGGTAAGCGGTGCTCTCGCCATGCCAATCAGTTTAAAGTAAGGCGCTCCCAATGCCAAACCTTTAAAGATCTGGTCTTCCAATGTGAATCCAGAAGCAATTGCAACATCAGGAAGATATCTACCTTTCTTCGACAATCTATCAAGATATTGATAGAGAAGTGACCAAAGCTCAATACCCGGCACACCCCATTCATTCATCATTCTCCATGGGCTCATTCCCGATCCACCGCCTGCTGCATCCACAGTGAGTAAATCAATCTTTGCCTCAGATGCACATCTCACTGCAAGCGCAAGGTCTTTTGGTCTGTATGCTCCAGTCTTAAGAGATATATATTGCGCCCCTACCGCCCTTAATTCTTCTGTCCTTTTACAGAAGCTTTCCAGATCGACCATGCCAACCCTTGAATGCCTTTCAAACTCATCGAAAGAATGGCTTTCAAAGGCATCTATAACATCCTGGTCATAACAATCCGGCAGTACAATATATCCCCTATCTTTTAACATCTGGGCACGCTGTAAGTTTTTAATCTTTACTTCACCGCCAATGTTTTTTGCCCCCTGTCCCCATTTGAGTTCCACTGCCTTCACGCCTAATTTCTCTATTGCATATTCGTGCAGCCCAAGTCTTGTATCTTCGATGTTTGCCTGTACAACAATAGCCCCATAGCCATCTTGTTGCCAATCCTTAAAGAGTTTCACCCGTTTTTCTAGCTCTGGGGAATGTCGCACTCTACCTTTTTCAATTTTTGCCTCCGGGTCCATACCACACACGTTCTCTCCAATGGTGAGTATTATTCCTGAAAGTGCAGCACCAATGGCAAGCCCTTCCCAGTTATTTTTTGCTATAGCTGTTGAGCCAAGCCCGGGAATAACAATAGGTAACCGTGTTTTTATTCCCTTGTCTTGCCCTATTCTTTGCTCTAGATTCACATTTGTAAAGAGTGCCTTGTCGGAATCTGGTTCTATTCCGTATGCACCACAACAGGTCCCGAGTATGGTAAAGTGAGATAAGTCCACTGGATATTGTTTCTCGCTAGCCGTTGTGATTATCCCGAATGGCTGAGGGTATATTACCTCTGACCCCCTGTATGACGATTTTCCAACTTCGCACATACCTATGCAGCCGTCTATACAGGTAGCGCATAGTCCGCTTGAGGGGACAATAGCGTCTTCCGTTCTGTTCTTTGTTAACGTTGCTGCTGTTGCATTAATTTTTCCGAAACTCATTGTTAGTCCTCCTTTTTCTCTTCAAATTTTTCTTTTACACACGTTCCGCACTCACCTTTTAGGCCCATCCAACACGAGAAATTATCGTAAAATTCCAGGCAAGTCGGCTGAAGTGAATTTTCACACCTGCCACATAACACGTCTTCAGGTGCTGTGCCCTCACATCGTACAGTGCACACAGGGCAAATATACATGCAAGCACCACATTTCCTGCAATCTTCTGATGTTTTATCGAATGGAGTAACGATCTTTAATTCGTTCCCTCTATTCACAAATCCAATGGCCTTTGCCATCATCTGTTCCTCACACATCCTGACACATAATCCGCAGTAAATACAATCCTCCCATTTTGGGGTGAATCTAACTTGCTGTAATCCCCATTTTGACGCAAAATCTTGAAGTGTCTTCGATGTTGGACATTGTGAGATCAACAATTCAAGTATCATTTTTCTCGCATTTATGATTCTCTCAGTTGCCGTATGCACTACAAGACCTTCTTCAACCACATATGTACAGGAACTTACCATCTTCGTGTTATTACCTTCGCCTATCTCTACTACGCAAAGTCGACAGCCACCACCTGGTGAAAGTCCCTCATGATAGCACAGTGCTGGAATGTCTATCCCAAGAAACCTTGCCGCCTCAAGTACTGTCCAACCTTCTGGTGCGTCAAAACCTATTCCATCAATTGTTATGTTAGGCATTTCCAACTCCCGTTTTCAAAACCGCATTGAATTCACATAAATCGTAACATATGCCACACTTTGCACACTTATCCTGCACTATTGAGTGGGGTTTTTTAATCTCACCTTCTATTGCCTTCTCAGGGCAACTTTTTCTGCAGATCCCACAGCCTGTGCACTTTTCATTATCTATCATGTACTGAATAAGAGCCTTACACACAAGGGCAGGGCATCTTTTTTCCTCTATATGAGCAATATATTCATCCCTAAAATATCGTAACGTTGAAAGTACAGGGTTTGGAGCAGTCTGCCCAAGTCCGCACAAAGAGGCATCCTTTATTACCTTTCCAAGTTCCTCTAGCAAAGCCAGGTCCTCTATTTTCCCTTTGCCTTCTGTTATATTTGTGAGAATCTCATTCATTCTTTGTATGCCTTCCCTGCAGGTTGAGCACTTTCCGCAGGATTCTCCCTCCAGGAAATTAGTATAATATCGTGCAATATCAATCATGCAGGTATCTTCATCCATTACGATCATACCGCCGGATCCCATGATCGAACCTGCCGTAGTCAGGCTCTCGTAATCTATTGGTAGGTCAAACATATTTTCCGGTATGCACCCGCCCGAGGGTCCACCAGTTTGTACCGCCTTAATCTTTTTATTATCCCAAGGGCCACCTCCAATGTTATAAACGACTTCCTTGATGGTGGTACCAAAAGGCACTTCTACCAATCCGGTATTATTTATCCTTCCAACCAGTGAGAAAATCTTAGTCCCTCTGTTACCTGGTACACCGACCTTGGTGTATTTGTCCGCACCCTCACTTATGATTACAGGTACATTTGCCAGTGTTTCCACATTATTGATACATGTAGGGTATCCCCAAATTCCCTTATCAACAGGGTATGGGGGGCGCTGCCGAGGCTGCCCCATCTTTCCTTCAATCGATCGCATAAGCGCTGTTTCTTCTCCGCATACAAATGCTCCTGCTCCCCTGATAATTTCAATATCGAAGCCAATATTAGTCCCCAATATACCGTTGCCAAGCACCCCAAGATCCCGTGCCTGTCGCAGAGCAATGAGTGCATGTTTGATGGCTAAGGGATATTCGCTTCGCACATAAATGTATCCTTGGCTTGCACCGATAGCTATTCCGGCAATTATCATCCCTTCTATGACGGAGTGGGGATTACCCTCTAAAAGACTGCGGTCCATATAGGCCCCTGGGTCTCCTTCATCAGCATTGCACACCACGAACTTTTTTGTTGCGCCATTACCGGAGCTTCTGGCCAATTCCCACTTCTTTCCTGTAGGAAAGCCGGCTCCTCCACGACCTCTGAGCCCTGCTTTTGTAATCTCGTTGATAATCCAGTCAGGATCAGGATTGGATATTACTTTCTCAAACGCTGCATAGCTCCCAGCCCTCAAGTAATTGAGAATCCTTATTGGGTCAAGTTTTTGATTTTTACCCAAGATTGTTCGCGTTTGATTCTTGAAAAAAGGGATCTCTTGCAGGGAATGATATCTCTTTTGGCCCCCATTTTCCCTGTAAACCATCTCTTCGATGATATTTCCCTCAATGCTGGCATCAATAATTCTCGGCACATCATCCATTTTTGTTTTCGGATAAATAGTATTGTCTGGCTCAACCAAAATGAATGGCTCTATTTCGCAGAAGCCCAAACAACCGGTTATCCTCAATGATATCTTATCATGGAGGTTCTGCTCAAGTATGTGGCGCTTTGTTATCCGTATGATATCATTAGCACCGCTTGCCTGACCGCATGTACCTGCACTAATTACAAGGCAGGGTTTATCCTCTTCAGGCTCATCCAGAATGAGTTGACGAAAATTGATGAAATCTTCAACAGATGAATTTCGTGTCATACAACTATCCTTTTTTTTAGAATCAGCAGTAATTTATAGTGTTGT
>Ga0209986_10003784_pt1 | contig 13113 bp, 8 predicted proteins | sample BlataG_FD_183168 | JGI IMG/M metagenome (GOLD analysis project Ga0209986, IMG submission 183168) | Deep subsurface microbial communities from Black Sea to uncover new lineages of life (NeLLi) - Black_00105 metaG (SPAdes) (version 2) | ecosystem: Environmental > Aquatic > Marine > Oceanic >...
AAACATCGAATATTTTTTGTGAGCATCACATCCATAAAACTTTTTCATGCTGCAGCACCTCCTTTTTTTTATTCTCACCAACATTATATAATGTTTGGTGCTGCAGCGCTTTCATATAATCAATGACACGAAAGAAACTCAAAACTAATCAAATTAAGGAGTTAGGAGCAAGAATAATTTCTGATTTAAATTATTCGGACGAAACTGACTAAACGGCCTAAACTTATTCAATTATCTTATAATTCACACCTTCATATCTGACTATTATATTTACTGCTACAGAAAGATATTTCGCGATTCCAGGTTTTTCGGAAAGCAATCGAAAATATTCCTCTGAATTGAATAAAATCTCTTTTACGGCACTTCCTTCTTCATAATCGCTGTCTGCCCAGAAACCGTTTTTGAGATAAAAAGTCTTGTCTTCCTTATATTTTATCATCTGAGACTCAACTCGAACAGCTTGTTCTTCTGCCTTAAATCTCTGTGTTGCCTTGGCAATTTTCACAGCACCTACACCTGTCACCTTTCCCTCAGCAAAAGCTCGAGTCGCTTCAGGCGCGGCCGCATCAAGAGCATGTCTTTCTTTTTCAGTTACTAGAAACGATGTATAAGGTGTCACAATTCCAAATTTTAGTCCAAGTTTTTTCACCTCATCGACGAGTTCTCTCTTTGAGCCATGAAAGCGAATCTCTTCGAGAAGATAGCCAATTCTTCTTGCTGCCCAAAGCCGCGGTAGAAAATTATGTGATTCCTCTCTGCCCAATTTTTGATTTTTGAGAACAAATCTCCGCTCTTTTTTCCCCACTTTCCCTGAAAGAGTAACTGTCACAGGACCTTCGCCTTTATACCTTCCTATCTGTAATAACTGAGAGCCTTTAAATAGATCAGGAAGCATTCTTGGATAAGTGTCTTTTACTTTTATGCCCGTAAAATCGATCTCAATATCAGAGAGAAGAGGTGATGATATTTTTTCATAATAACTTGAGATTGCAACTTCAAGGTTGTCGTTTTCACTGACATATACAGAAGTCCCGCGGTTTTCAGACGAAATCCTGTCCAGAAGTTCAGTATTGACATCATTTCCAACACCAAAAACAAATACCCGTGATTTGAGCTTATTGGCATTGATGATATTTTTCAATATTTCTGCTGTGCCAGTTATTCCAACCGTTGGAAGGCCATCGGTGAGAAAAAGAATATAACTAGGTCTTTCTCCAACCTCTATCATCTTTAATGCTTGAAGAAGTGCATCATTTATATTTGTTCCTCCAGAATCCTCTATTTCATCAACGAAAAAGAGAGCTTTTTTTATATTTTCTGAATTGACCGGTACTATCTCAGAAGCAAATACTTCAACTCCATCATCAAAATCAACAATTGAAAACTTATCTTTCTCATCTAAATGATTTATAACAAAACGAACAGCCTCTTTAGCCTGCTTTATTTTTCTCCCGCTCATACTCCCGGAACTGTCAAGAACAAAAATTAGATTCTTGTTAATGATTTTTTCTTTTCTACTCACATAAGAGGGAGAAGCCAGGAGCATAAAATACCCATCCTCTGGCCCTTCCCAGCTCATGAAGGAAAGACCTATATCATCTTGGGAAAGAGAGTAGTAAAGAATAAAGTCTTTATCTGGTTTAATATTTGCCGCCTCAAAGCTAACACGAGCTTTACCCTTTTCTTCCTTTCTTATAGACACCTTATGGGATGGCGAGTAAATATTTGAAATTGGAACTTTAGAGTTAATCTTTGCCGTTATAGAGACTTCCTTAATAGGATGAAAGGAAAATCTTTCTGTATTTAAAGGATAAATGTATCGGACAAGATTTTGCTCTGCTTTTAAAATTTCTGTGTAGGAAAGCTTGATTCTCTTTTCTCCTCTGGCAGGAATAGGATATACCCTGGCTCGAAACATGTTTCGGCCTATGTATTCAAGAAGCGCAGGGTCTTTAAGCCTCCGCACAATATCTTCATAGATTCGGCGGGCTTGGTCTTTGTCAAGGATTTCTCCTTCGATTTTTCTCTCTCCAATATACATCGAGAATTCTGAAATAGCAGCTTTTTCTGGTAGAGGAAAAATAAAAATTCCTTCAATATCCCTATTGTGATTGTTGATAAAAACCTGGTCAATAGAAGTTTTGGCCACTTGATTTATTATGTCTACATTTACCCGGTGGTATTTGACAGTTAAGGGCGGAATTTTCTCTCCTGGTCTAGGCTTTGGAATAATGAATCCATCTGCGAAGAGATTTGCTCCGACAAGACAGAAAAGCGTAAAGAAAATGATTAAAAAAAATGTTTTTAATTGAAAACTGTTTTTCATAGCTTGCCTCCTCAGACTTACTGTCATTCTTCCTTCATGTATTTAAACTTTTTTTACTCCAAGAAAGTTTCATTATGTCTATATACAATTTTCTCTACAGTTTATTCCATACGCCGTTAATTTAAAAGCAAAGTACGTAAGACAACATGCCGTTTCTTTCTTTTTACTCCTTACTCCTCACTCCTCACTTAATCCATAATGGCTAATCCATTAATCCCTTTTTTAATACTTAGTTTTTAAATGGCAAATGGTGAATGGTAAATAGTTTTTCTGCTTACGGCTTACGGCTTACGAAGTCAGTTTTGAGTTCTTCATTCCTCTGTTTCAAGAATTTGCTCTATCCTTTCTTTAAGATCTATTACGGTTTTGAAGACCTCTGCCTGAGTCGAAGAAAAATTTTTTTTATCTTCGTTCAGAATAAAAATTTTCGTGATTCCTGCCTCATCTGCAGCCTTAATATCAAAATGGGAATCTCCAACCACACAGCATTCCTCTTTTTTCAGGTTCAGTTTTTTCAGGATAAAAAGAAGAGGAGCTCCAGAAGGCTTCCATAGACCTTTTTCTCGAGATAGCACATAATCAAATTCAAGCTTAAATTTATTTAAAATAAAGGAAACATTTCTTTGCGAGTTGTTCGTCGCCAGTGCCTTTTTTATTCCTTCTTCTTTTAAAAAATCCAGAAATTCCCGCATGCCATCTTTTAAAACAGCTTTTAGGGTTGCTTCATTTTCAAACTTTTCCAACACTTTCCATTTCTCGGACCTCTCCGGTTCTTCAAGGCTCTGTATGAAAGTAAGTACAGGCTTTCCCTGAGTCATCAATTCCTCTTTTATTTGCTTCCAGTCATAAGGGACTTCAACCACAGTACCATCCATATCAAAGACTACACCTTTAAGTTTCATAAAAACTTCCTTATCGCAATATCGCAATACAATTCATTTTGCTTGACTCTTCCAACTCCAAATAACGGCCTTCCTTGTTTATTCTACTCTATAGCACACATATTTTCTATTTAAAAGGAACGACTGGCAGAGGGGGGAGATAGGGAGACGAGTAACAGACTAACGAAAATCAGTTTTGGATTTATTTTTTCTATTGCTTCTTATTTTTTGTTTTGTTATAATTCGCCTCTAAAAATTTTTAATCCTTAATAAAGGGAGGTGTTCCCATGGGGAAAGTTTTAGCTATCCTAGGAGGATTAGTAGCGATGGCCGGCGGTGTTATTCTAGTCATCTTCGTCTGGTCCCGTGAATTTTATGAGCTTATTTTTGGATGCATTCCCCCAATCCTATTCTTAGGTGGATTGATAGCACTCATCGCAGGAATCAGCAGCATCAAGGATGCAGCAAGAACAAAAAAGCTTGAAAAAGAAACAAAGGAAGAAGAACCTAAAGAAGAAACAAAGGAAGAAGAACCTAAAGAAGAAGAACCTAAAGAATAATACTTCGCATCTATCTGGTTTTCTGGTTTATAGGATGCTTCTTGTCTGTGCAGCTTTTCTTGCCCATATTTGAAAGAAAGTAACACAATTTTATCAGATAAGTCAGTTAATCAGTTAGTCTGTTATTTTAATTAAAATAATTACCAGTATTAGTTTGTTTTTGTATTTACTTCTTCAGAAACAATATATCTCAGCTCATCTTTTATTTTATCAATTTTTTCTAATTTTCCGGAAATTTTAGAGAAAAGAGATTCCTGGCTTTTTATTCCTTCCTGGATGAGAAAAGCGGCGCTCTCTGAACGGCTTTTAAAAAGGCCTGCTTCGACTAACATGCTCAGTTTTTTGTTGCTATCATCGTTGACCCTGATCGTCAGCACTGTGTTTCTGGAGGCAAGCGCTTTATCAATAACTTTCTTGATCGACTCTGCAGTTTTGGCAGCGAACTTTTCTACATGATTACCTAGTTCATCCAGAGTGCTTTTGCGCTTTTTTTCTTTTTTGTCGGAATCAGTGTCCTTTTTTGTTTTTTTGTTTTTCATAATTATCGCCTTCTGTAATTCGTAATTTAATTACAAATTACCATATTACAAACATTATGTCAAGGAAATAATCAAATAATATAATTAGCCGTTTTGCCGTTTCTTTCTTTTTACTCCTTACTCCTCACTCCTCACTTAATCCATAATCCCTAACCCCTAATCCTTAATCCAATAGTCCATTTAAATTGGTAATTAGTGAATGGTGAATGGATTTTTCTGCTTACGGCTTACGGCTTACGATCATGAGTTTTGAGTTCTTATTGTCTTGTCTGTCTTGCCAACGTAGTGTTGTCTTGCTAGTGAAACGTTGTCTTGCCTCTTTATCTTGCCACGAAGGTTGTCTTGCCTCTTTGTCTTGCCAGCGAAACGTTGTTTTGCTTGCCCAATAAGGTATTGTCTTGCCTATCTTTTTAAAATTATGGTAATATTTTTTAAGTGAGTAATATTATCGTCTCAATTTTTACTATGCTTTCTTTCCTTCTCTCTTCGACAACTCTAAATATTGAAAGGTCATTCCTTCAAAACAACCCAAAAATGCTCTATAATCTATTTTCCTCCAAAAACTACATTGATATTTCACTTCCTGAGCCGATCTCTTTTTCGGACCAACTTTCCAATCAGCAGGCTTATTTTCTGTTTAAAAGAATATTTTCTTCTTATTCCACATTTGAATTTTATGCCGAGAGACCATCCTTTCCTCCCGAAAAGGAAAGTTTCATTCTAAAGGCAAGATGGTCTTTCAGGGACAAAAAAAACAAAAACCAGTTCCTGTTTCATATCTTTTTTTACCTTAAGGAAGAGAAGGTGAAAAAAAATAGAAAAACCCAAATTTCATGGAGAATAACAGAAATCAAGGCAGAAAAAATTTGAAAATTTATGCCAAATTAGATAAGAAGAGGATATTTCTCTATGCCTTTGTTCTAGGGATAGCAATCTCTGCTCTTTTTTTGATTCTTTCCTTTCTCCTGCCCACACTAATTTCCTCAAACTATTACCAAAAAAGCCTAACCCAGTTGAGAAACAAAGCCGAAACCATCAAAAATGAATTTACTCACGTTTTAGATAATATCGAGCAAAAAAAACAGCTGTTATTGTCTTCTCCTTTCCCCGAGAAAAAAGATGGAATTTTTACATTGTTCAAGCAAATTGACCTCAATACTGAAAGAGAAGGGCTTGCCTATTATAAAAGCCAGGAAGACCTCATTCTCTGGCTTGGCAACATCGTAGATATAAAATCAATCTCCTACAGCAATGAGGATGGAATTCTTTATAAGGAACAAAAATCTTCTCTTCTTGTCCGCTATAAAGCTTCTGTCTATCTCATCTCTATCCAGAAAGTCGACAGAGACGATTACATTGTTCTTTACAATCTCTTAGCCTTCCTCCCTCAATTTAAAACTCCTTATTTGAAAGAAATTAGCTTCTTGAAACCAAAACTTCAAAGGAACACCGTTATAGATTATCTAGATTTCCATGAAGATGTATCAGGATTCGAAAAAATTTTTGCCAGCTACAAAGACGAATACATCGGGCAGCCAAGGCTTCAGGACAATATTCAAACCATCTTATTTCCCTTGAGGAATGAAAAGAATGAAATCGTCGCCACTGTTACACTCAGCTCTGCTTCTCTCTCTTCTAAGATTTCAGTCCAGAAAGAAAACATACTTCTTATTTTATACATGCTCTTTGGAGCCTCACTTTTATCCCTTCTGATACACCTCTTAAAATCTCCTTTGTTTTTCAAAGAAAGAAAACTTCTGCCAGGATTGCTCGTCCTCTTGACATTAGGAGGTTTAAGGTTGCTTTTTTTCCCATTAAGCAACTTAGAAAAAATTCAATCCCTCTCCATCTTTTCTCCTGCTTCAGCAAGTTTTTTATCCTTCTGGAATTTCACTAAATCTCCTGCTGATATTTTTCTAACATCGCTCTTTCTTTTCCTCATCATTGGTTGTTTAGCTGTTTATTCTCGAAATCTTTTTAATAGTGAAAAAAAAGAATCTTCTTTTGTTTTATCCGTTCTTTTCAGTTCTGTATTTATTTTTATTTCATTGTTACTAATCTTTCTCTTTCAGGAATTCTTGATTCGCCTGGTTTTCCACTCAAGCTTAAACCTGCTGCGCTTCTCTTTTGAACCTTCATTCATTCTCATCCATCTCAGTATTCTTTTTTTCTTTTTCACTTTTTTCCTTACCAGTCTAACAGGAATAAGAATTACCTCTCTTTACTCTTCCAAACTTCTCCTTCCCCTTCTAATCTTGCTTCTGGAGTTCGGAGTTTATATTCTTATTTTTAGGGAAAGAAATTCTTTTTTTCTTTTCTTCCTTCAGGCTTCAGTCATCATTCTAATTTTCATATTCGCTTACTTCCCAAAAGTCATGAGAAAAAAGGAAGTCTTATTTTCAGCCTTTCTCTTAATTATTTTATTTATCTTTTTTTCAGTCCATTACTCCTCCTCTAACCGCAATCGTTCACTTCTTCAGGATTCTCTCCAAGATATCATAAAATCTCAGGAAAATTGGGGAACATTTTTAATAAATCAATCCTTGCCCGAGATCGACAAAAAAAATGAATCGATTGAATCATTTTTCAACATTTCTGAACCTGCCGATTTAGCTCATTCTCTCTGGGAGAGGACTTTAATTGCAAAATTTAATTGGTATTCCAGCTTAGAAATGCTGAGCCCAGAGGGAATAGTACTCTCCCGATTCTCCCTGAATGTTCCCGAGCTTTACAGGCTTGATGTTGGGCTCCCCCTAAGCCAAGAATGGTCCATATCGCATCAAACCATCCCGTTTATGAAGAAAGAAAAGGATTTTATAGTCGGGTACAAAGATTGGTTTGAAGAAGAAAATCATCTGGGAAGATTAATAATCTGTCTTTCAGTCGATTATGATATGCTTCCCTTTCTATACTCAGCCAATCCATATTTTGAGCTACTCAGGGTTAGTTCCATACCATCTCTTGAGCAACTAGATTTAGGATTTGCAATTTTTGACTCAAGCGGGAAATTACTCTTCAACCCAGATAAAATATCATCTGGCATTCCCGCAACGCTTCTCCAGAAAATTCAGACTTCCCAGGATTCCATCTGGTCTTCCTTCACCGATAAGAAGAAAAAATTTAAGAGTTTATATTTCAGAAATAAAACAAGAATATACTCATTATTCATTCCTGAGAAAAATTTCCTCAATTATTCCGTAGAATTCTTAACGCTTTTTTCTCTTTATCTAATTTGCTTTCTTTTTTTCTTTTTTCTTTTCTCTATAGTATTCGGCACAAAAAAATTAAAAAACCCTCTCTGGTCATTCTCAAATCGCGTTTACATATCTTTTGTTGCAATTGCCCTAGTCCCTCTTTTCTTGTTTACTCTTTCTACCAGAAACTTCTTTGCTCGAATCTTCACCCAACAGTTCACGGAAAAAGCTGAGGCTCAAGCCAGTGTTGCTCAGCGAGTTATGGAAGACTTTATCTTTATCCAACAGGAAGAACAGGTCTCTTTGACTCTTCCCCCTGATGATCTGGTTTTGTGGATAAGCTCGACTATATCAAATGATGTAAATTTATACCAAAATGGGAGTCTTATTTCTTCCAGCCGCCGTGAGTTTTTTGATTACGGGCTTCTTCCTGAAATAATCAACGGAGAGGTTTTTTATAAAATTCAGTACGAAAACAATCCATTCTATACTCAAACCCAAAAAATCGGAGACTATTCTTTCCACACCCTTACCATCCCTTATTCTTTCCAAGATTCCCTTCTCCTCATTTCCCTCCCTTTTCCTTTAGAACAGCAGGAAATATCAAAAGCCACCGAAGATTTGATAGAATTTTTATTCTTTATTTCTGCCTTCTTTATAGCTGTCGTCCTTCTTTTTGCTCGAGGAATAGGGGAAATGATCATTACTCCTGTAAAAAAATTACTGGTTGGAACTAAAGAAGTAAGCCTTGGCAACCTTGAAATATCCATCCCGTATAAACATAAAGATGAGATGAAAACAATAATCGACGGATTCAACACAATGGTCAAGAATCTAAAAAAACACCAGCAGGAACTTGCAGATATGACTAAAAAAGTTGCCTGGGCTGAAATGGCAAGAAAAGTAGCTCACGAAATAAAAAACCCTCTCACTCCGATACAGCTTTCAGCAGAACATCTGTTAAAGGTCTATAATGATAAGAAAGAAAATTTCGATGAAACTCTAAAGGAGTCGGTTTTATACATCATAAACGAAGTCGAAAACCTCAGAAAAATTGCTCACGAATTTTTAGAAATATCAAAGGAAGTCACTCTCCAAAAAGAACATTTTGACTTAAAAGAAACCATTCAAGAAACAATAGAGCCTTATAAAAAAATTCTTTCGGAACGAATCACTTTTTTAGAAACATATGATGGAGAAGATTTTATCTTTACAGGAGATAAAGCCAAAATAAAAATTGTTTTAAGAAACATTTTTACCAATGCTATCGAATCCGTTCATGGCCAAGGTGAGATAAAAATTAAGGCATCGAGCAAGAAAACAGGATTAATCCTTGAGATCAAAGACACGGGAATCGGCATCGAAAAAGATGCATTAGATAGAATCTTTGAACCCTACTTTTCGACTAAAGATGTGGGGACAGGATTAGGACTGCCAATTGCAAAGAAAATCATAGAAGACCATGGAGGTTCCATAAACGCTTCAAGCAAAAAAAATGAAGGAACCCAAATCCTTATAAGACTTCCAAAATCCAGCGACACAGAAAACAATAAAAGCAAGACGAATTTGGTTTAAAGTTTAATGTTTGAGGTTTAATGTTATTTATTTTTTACCTTAAACCTTCAACCTTAAACCTTAATCCAATAATCCCTTTTTAAATACTTGGTTAGTAAATGGTAGTCTTCATTCCAAATTTTACTGACTAAGTCGACTAAACTGTCTAAACTGACAAAAGTTAAAAAAATCTGGTATTTTTTCCTGATTTATGGGAAAATGGCCGTCAAATGAATAAAAAAAGAACAATAATTTCCCTCTTCATCATATCATTTTTAATTGCTTTCCATCCTGCCTTGGCTGAAAAAATAAGCCTGAAATTAAGTTATAATACCAGTTCTATCAGTGGGAGCGACTTGAACACTTGGCTGGAATCTCTCAACTCTGTCTGGAACGACTGGCAAAAAGCTAAAGGAGGTCAGGTAGAAGGACACTTTGAGCTTTTTAGTTATGGCCCCAAGTATGAAGTTGAACTACGAATTCCTATCTCCTGGGGAATAGCTCTCAATTTGAGTGGAAATTATTTCAACAGTGCAAAAGAAGGGAATATAGCCTATCAAAGTCATACAGGAAAGCAAAGTGAAAGTCGCTTTATAAGGAATGAAATCAGCGCTATTCCTTTAAAAATTGGATTGAGTTATTCCTACCCTGTGCCGATCATTGAAAATCTTTATGTTTTTGTGAATGCCGGAAGACACATAATCTTCGTTCAATATAAAACCACCGAAGACTGGGAAGCTTTTTTTAAGAGCTTCGGGGAAGAATTTCATTATTGGTATAAAAAAGATAATACCTTTCGTTCTGAGGCATTAGGATTTTATGCTTCCCTTGGCGTAGAGTATGATCTTATTAAATATATTGCTGTTGTAGTCGAAGCGGAAAAAATCTGGTCAAAAGTGGATGGCTTTAAAGGACCTCATTCCTTCAAAGGTGTTCATCCAGGATTTGGGGATCCTAAAAACGGGTTTATATTTGAGGAATCAGGGAAAGCTTCTCTCTATTTTTATGAAGAAAATCCATATTGGACGGAGAAATATTACCCTGTTCTTTCAGGACACAAAGAGAGGCCTGACAAAGAAGAATTCAGAAACCTCAGGCAGGGAGAATTTAGCTTCAGTGATTTCTCTTTTAAGATAGGAATAAGGTTTAAATTTTAAGTTACGAAGCTTTTTTCAATCTTCTGATGATTTCGTCTGCAACAGTATAGGGATCTACTTCTTTCTTATAAATTCTCTCGATATAGCCTTCGAATTCTGAAATTTTAACATTTTCCGCAACAGCCTTGTATATCTTTTCGCTGACAATGTCCTTTAACAACCACGATATCATCTTCTTTTTTCTAGAGGCTTTAAACTTTTGATCTCTTCTCGATATGATCTCGTTAATTTCTCCTACAAGAGATTCAACTCCCTTCCCCTCGGTCGCAATTGTTTTAACTACAGACGGTCTGTCTTTATTTTTGAGGCCTAAATCGAGCATGGCATTGAGCTGACGCTCTGTTTTATCAGTCTCTGGGGAATCTGCTTTGTTGATAACAAAAATATCGGCAATCTCCATGATGCCTGCCTTGAATGCCTGTATATCATCCCCCACACCGGGTATCAAAACTACAAGAACTATATCCGCTAATTTGACTACCTCTACTTCATCCTGCCCCACTCCAACAGTCTCTACAAGAATAAAATCTTTCCCGGCCGCCTCAAGTATGGTAATGGCTTCCCCAGTTGCCTTCGCTAATCCTCCTAAATGTCCACGAGTGGCCATGCTTCGGATAAATATTTCAGGATCTGTGCTGTGGCTCATCATCCTGATTCTATCCCCTAAAATGGCCCCTCCACTGAAAGGGCTGGAAGGATCAACAGCCACAATGCCGATTTTTTTTCCCTCTTTTTTGAGCAAACCGATCAATTTATCAGCTAATGTACTTTTACCCGAACCAGGAGCGCCTGTTATTCCCACAATAATTGATCTCCCAGTATAGGGAAAAATCTTTTTCATGACTTCTTGTACTTTACTACTTTCATTTTCTACTAAAGAAATCCCTCTGGCTATGGCTATGGGATTTCCCTTGATTATTTCTTTTGCTAAATCAAACATAACCATATGAACCGTCTGTCCGGTCTGTTCCGTTTATCTGGTTTGTCTCGTTTATATTGAGTTTGTATCCAGTCTAGCTGAGTCTGGGTTCCTGTGTCACTGAGTTATTTTAGTATTCCGAAAGGACTTTTTGGGCAATGATCCAGCGTTGAATTTCGGATGTCCCTTCACCAATAGTCGCCAACATCGAATCCCTGTAAAATTTCTCAACAGGATAATCCTTGGTAAATCCATAACCTCCATGAATTTGAACCGCTGTTGACGAAACTTTTACAGCCAGCTCGCTCGCAAAAAGTTTTGCCATTGCAGATTCTTTGGGAACAATTTTTCCTTGATCCTCGAGAAAAGCGGCCCGATACGTTAAAAGCCGGGCTGCTTCTAGCTCTGTAAAGCCGTCTGCAAGCATCCATTGAATTGCTTGAAAATTGGCGATTGGCTGGTTAAACTGGACTCTTTCCTTAGCATACTTTAGGCTTGATTCTAAAGACGCTGCAGCAATCCCGAGAGAAAACCCGGCAATACTGACACGCCCGCCATCCAAAATGGTCATTGCTTGCTTGTATCCTTTTCCTTCCTCCCCGATCAGATTTTCAGCGGGAACTTTAACATCTTCAAAAACCAACTCAGATGTATCGGCTGCTCTAACTCCAAGTTTATCTTCTTTTTTTCCCGCTCTAAAACCATCCATTCCCTTTTCTAGTATGAATGCTGAAATGCCTTTTCTTTGCTTCTCAGGATCTGTGACAGCCATCACCACATGGATTTCAGCCAAAGAACCGTTAGTAATGAAAAGCTTTGATCCATTCAGCACCCAATGATCTCCTTTTTTTTCAGCCCTGGTCTTTAAAGCGGCTGCATCAGACCCTGCTCCAGCCTCGGTGAGACCCCAGGCACCTAAAGTTTGGCCAGAAGCAAGTCTTGTCAAGTATTTATTTTTTTGCTCCTCAGTTCCAAACAGATTGATATGATTAGAACAGAGAGAGTTATGGGCAGCAATAACCAAGCCTGCTGAAGCGTCTACCTTAGAAATTTCTTCAAGAATGATTACATAATCCACATTAGAATAACCTACGCCTGAATATTCTGTAGGAATGATAATTCCCAAGAGTCCCATCTCTGCTAACTTTATTGTAAGCTCCTCCGGCCACTTGCCCTTTTCGTCGCTGTCTTTAATCAAAGGCTGGATCTCCTTTTGGGAAAAATTCTTAATGGATTCTTTTAAAATTTCCTGCTCTTGAGTTAACAAAAAGTCCATATTTTCTCCAAAACTATGAATAAACTATTATAAATCTTCATATACTCAATTCAATCTCAATATTACTTTTTAATCTATCAATAATCAAGATTTTAAGTAAATATTTCCTTTTTTTGAGCTCCCATGATTATAACCGAATAAAGAGATGCTTTCCATTTGACATGCCCTCTGAAATCGTCTAAATTTAAAGGCATGCTGCAAGGATTAATAAAAGTTTTTTTTTATGCCATCTTCGCATACATTATTTTCCAGCTCATCCGTTTCTACCAGACGATAAAAAAAGGGATGAAATCCCCTCGTCCTTCAAAAAAACTTTCGGGCATAATGGTTAAAGATGAGATCTGCAATACTTATCTTCCCAAAGAAGATGCTATCAAAGAGATATATCAAGGAAAAGAGTATTATTTTTGCTCGAAGGAATGCCAACAAAAATTTCTAGAATCAAAAAAATAATTTCATTTTAGTCCGTTTTGTCATGCGCGCGACCAGAGGGAGCGCGGCAATCCTCTGTTGCGAGCGAAGCGTGGCAATCTCATCCTTGGCGCTACACGTTGGGATTGCCACAGCGCTTCGCGCTTCGCAATGACAGGCTTTTTACTCGCCTTGTGCGTCTTTTATGCCCTGCCCGCCTTGCCTTTTTTTTAACAGACTAACTGACTAACCGAAATCAGATTTGAGTTTTGAGTTTCTTTTGCTTTCTACTTTCT
>Ga0209986_10003786_pt1 | contig 13106 bp, 22 predicted proteins | sample BlataG_FD_183168 | JGI IMG/M metagenome (GOLD analysis project Ga0209986, IMG submission 183168) | Deep subsurface microbial communities from Black Sea to uncover new lineages of life (NeLLi) - Black_00105 metaG (SPAdes) (version 2) | ecosystem: Environmental > Aquatic > Marine > Oceanic >...
CGGGAGCCGTGAGAAGGTAAATCCTCACCCACAGGGACCTTAAATGCTACAGATAAAGTACAGATAAATCACTTGCAGCTTTTCTGCAAGTTAAAACATACAGAAAAATAATCATGGAAGAAGAATTTAATTTGAGCAAACACGCTATAAGGTATTGGATAACAGGGATGGTGGAGAAAGATATTAAAAGGGTGGGATGTTGAAAAGAAAATGATTTATAAAAGAGGGAAGGAAGGATGGAAAGGAAACGATTAGAGATATTCTTCAAAAAAAAGCAAAAGATAAAACTTAATCTCATCAATGGAAGATTTTTTACTGGAATCATTATTGACCTCGACGACGATTCTCTGGTCTTTAAAGACAAGTTTGATAATGAATTAACTTTTTCTTTAGATTCTATTTCTTATATTGATATTGTAAATTATAATGGGGGGGCAAGAGATGGATGACCAAGAAATGGTTAAAGCCAAGTCTTCTTTTACAAGAGAGCAGGAGGCGCAGATAGCAAAAATTCAAAGATATCTCCAAAAAACTGGAAAGAACGAAGTTGGGATTGCTGATTGGAGTTGCAGAGAAGGCGTTAAAGAATTTATTTTTACTCTGATTAATACAATGGGTTTTGATAAAGATTTGGTAATGGAATCGATGAAGAGAAACAAAATATATCTTAAAGATTTTCCGAGCAAGAAAAAACCAGGGGAGATATTTGGGAGGCGGGGACAGGCTGAAGACTTTATTACCAAACAACCTGTCTTCTATGATCGGGCTGGGCTCTGGTGGCTTTGGGATAGTAGTATGGAATATTGGAAATTAACCGACGAGGTTGACGTGCTAAACGGAATCCAACAAGAATTAAATGTTGATGTAATTGATTCCAAAAGTAGAACTGAAATTTTAAATTCATTGAAGCAAGAAGGAAGAAAGTATCAGCCCGTCGCTGCCGACCCAAAAATAATCCAATTTAAAAATGGTTTGGTTCATTTGGACGACCCAAGCGCAATGATTATACCAAACCCAAGATACTTTATTACAAATCCTTTGCCTTATAATCTCGGAGAATCTGATGAAACACCGACGATGGATAAAATATTTGAAGAGTGGGTTGGAAAAGAATATGTCCAAACATTATATGAGATCATTGCATACGGACTGGTCAGAGACTATCCACTGAAAAGAATTTTCTGTTTTCCAGGCGTCGGTAATAACGGAAAGGGGTGTTATTTTAATTTGATTGCCAATTTTGTTGGGAAAGAAAATATTGTGACGACAGAAATAGAATTACTATCACAAAATAGATTTGAAGTTTACAAATTATATAAAAAACTTTTCTGTTTTATGAGCGAAACCGACGAGGTAGCGTTAAGAAAAACTCTCTGGCTAAAAAAACTTAGTGGAAATGATCTGATTGATTTTGAAAGAAAGCACGCTAAAGAAACATTCAGAGACACGAACCATGCCAAGCTCATGATTTCCACCAACCTCTTGCCACCGAGTCCTGATCAGACAGTTGGTTGGTATGACAGATGGTTTATTATAGATTTTGTAAAAGAATTTGACGGAAGCCAGGACATCTTAGAAACTATCCCTGAAATAGAATATGAAAATCTTGGAAAAAAATGCGTAAATTTGCTGATACAACTGTTGAGTAGTAGAAAGTTCACAAATCAGGGTGATTTTGAGGAGCGGAAAAAACGATATATTGAGAGGTCTGATCCGCTTGGGAAATTCTTGGAGGAGTTTACCGACGAGGATTTAGAAAGTCATATTTGGAGATTTGATTTTGAAAAAAAATTTAGAGATTGGTGTATTGATCATAATCACAAACCAGTTAGTGAATCAGCCATAGGTCGTAAGATGAAAGACAGAAACGTGGATAGCGGTAAGCGACAAAGTGATTGGTTGACTGATGGCCAAAAAAAACAATTTAGAACATGGGAAGGAATTAAATGGAAACTAACCTAACCAAACCCAACCCCCATCCTACCTCTAACAATTCAGAAACTAACATCTCAAAAAATCCTTCTCAGAAAATCCCTCCCGTCACCAATTAGACTAACCAAACCTAGTTTGGTACTAACCTAACCAAACCTAGTTTGGTACTAACCTAACCAAACCTAGTTTGGTACTAACCTAACCAAACCTAGTTTGGTACTAACCTAACCAAACCTAGTTTGGTACTAACCTAACCAAACCTAGTTTGGTATAGATAATCCGTAGACACCTTAGACAGGAAAGACAGGGGTTTCTTACTTTTTCCTTATAGAGAAAAAGTAGGAAATGGGTGTCTAAGGTGTCTAAGGTGTCTACATGCCTTATTCTCAATATTAAGCATTCTAAGAGCAAAAAATCAAATTCTGAACATGGGGTACATGAGAACGTAAAATATGCTCCCAGACCGCTTAAAAACAAGCGAGAACCACATCTGGATGAAGACATGCACGCTTCCACCCCCTCCCTTCCCCCAGACCCCCATTTTTGCGAAATTTTTAACCTACCTCTAACCTAACCTAACCAAACCTAGTTTGGTACTAACCTAACCAAACCTAACCAAACCTAGTTTGGTATATCCTACCTCTAACCTAACCTAACCAAACCTAGTTTGGTATATCCTACCTCTAACCTAACCTAACCAAACCTAACCAAACCTAGTTTGGTATAGATAGTCCATCACAGAAATATTTAAATAACCTACCTAACTAGGTTAGTCATGGAAAAACTAACATGTTCGACATGCGGTAAGATAATCGAAGGCTACAACAAAAATCATGTTGAGACCTTGATGGAACAACACCAGCTTAAACATAAGCGTGAACAAAGAAAATTAATGGGAAAGCCGAGCCCTGCGTAAGATCGGGGCGACGCCTCAAATTCAAAATGACAAAAAAAACAACAAAAAAAACAACCAGCATCCCAGAAAATAAAAGACGTTGTGAAATCTGCGACAATGAATTAGTAAATGATGAAGAAACATATTGCAATAAATGTGCTGGAAGTTCTGATGATTTGATTCCTCCAGTAGATGATGAGATTGAGGAGGAGGAAGAATAAAATGAGTTTAATAGGCCAGTCCGCAAATGTTATATCTGATGATAAGAAGAAAAAGGAGGTGAAACATAATGGTATTTCAAAATGTTGAACTAGAAGTTTGGAAACACGAGAAAGAAGGAGATAGCGTCGAGGGATTTTATTTGGCGATGCAAAAAGAAGTTGGAGAGTATAAATCCAATGCTTATAAGCTAGAAGGCACGGACGGGAAGAAGTGGGTTGTGTTTGGAAATAATGTTTTAGATGATAAGATGCAGGTTGCTAAAGTCGGAGATTTAATTAGAATTGTTTTTAAGGGAAAGGGTGGAGAAGAAAGTGTAGGCAAGAAAAAGTATAATATCTATGAACTTCAGATTGACGACGGCAAGGAGGAAAAGGAATGAGTGACAACAAATTAGTTTTAGATATTAATGAAGAAGAGAAAACTCCTAGAGAGAAACAGCGCAACAAATTTTGTAGATGTTGCAGTTCTGATGAATTTAGAATAATCCAGGACAATATTTGTGAAAGATGTTTAAGAGAGTTTTCATGAAAACAAAAAACAATCATACTCACTTCGGTGGGGCTGGCGAGATGCTTTCGTCCCCATTGGTTTCGCCTGCTTTCTTGCCCTGCAGGTTTACCACATGACCTGCAGGGCTACTTAAGATAAAAAATGAATAAAGAAAAAGAGATGGAGATGATGAAAGAGATAAAAGCGTTAGAGAAGGAAATGATAATTATGAAACACGAGTACAAAATGATAGAGTTAGAACTTGATCGCAAGAACCAGGCAGCATGGCTCGAAGATCAACTATCTTTACATAGGATAAAAAGAAAAGATGCAACAGATGCGATGCTCTTGAAAAATAGATTGATTAGGGAGAGTAAACATTCATGACGATAGTTAATCTTCACGGTCAAAAGTTAGATTTAGTTAGTAATTGCTGTCAGACAGACATCATAGTCCGTAGCAACGTAGCGCATATTTATTTTTGTAAAAAATGTGGAAATGAATGTGGGGTACATGTCAGCAACAAAGATATTAGGAGTAAAGATAAGAAATGATAGTAGAAATAATCGCAGTCGCATATCTAGTATTGTTAAGCATAATTGATATTCACTACAAAGGGAAAGATTTTGGTCTTATTCCGACGGCATTGACAACCTTTTTCATAATCTTAATGCTTTTCCTAAACGGTTTCTCGTCGCTATTTGGCTTGGTAGTATTCACACTGTTTGGTTTTATGTTATATGAACTAAAGTTTTATGAAGGTGGCCAGGATATTAAAATAATGGCAGGTCTTGGATGTTTGCCCTCTACAATGAACCAAATGCTTTTTCTAGTCGCTCTTATTTTAATTACAGGCACAATTTACAAAGTCTGGATTAAGCTCAGTGTTAGAAGAAAATTGAAGCATGTACCGTTCATTCCTGCTCTCACCATTGGTTATATGATCTATCTTTTAATAGAGGTGTTGATATGACGTGTCAAAGATGCAAGGAGAGACTAGGATTGTATTATTGGAACATGCGCTTCCAAAGAATTTGTTATAAATGTTATAGCGAATTGCTCGAAGAGAATAAATTAAAATTTAAGGAGAAAGAGGATGAATATTCACGGACTTAAAAAGAAGAGGAGTAAAATAACCCAACATTTAAATAAGCTTAGGGATAAAAAAGTTTCGAGAGACCATATGGCTGAACAAAAAGATGCGATAATGGCCATCAACAGAAAGATTAGAACCATAAAAATGGAGAGGGAAAAGAAACATGCCAATCAGTGAACAGTTAGACAAAATTGGATTGACAGGCATGCTACCTTCTGTTTCTAAAGGAGCAATCTCGACTATACTTGTTTGGATTGCGGGCTCCATCCTCCTCGCTATCATTATCTGCGGAGTCGTTATTTTACTTTTTTATCATCTAATGTATAATCAAAGGGTCAAGCTTTTCAAAAAGATTGGAGATAAAATTATTCCTGTTAGCGATTTTAAAGCTAGATTTATTAAAATAGGGAAAGCAGGCGACAGGCAGTTTTATATTCGTGGTATTAAGAAATATCTCCCAACACCGACGATACAGATGGGGAAAAATATTTTCTGGTTCTATGAAAGAGAGGATGGCGAGTGGATTAATTTCTCTCTGCAAGACTTTGATAAAATAATGAAGAAGGCTGGAGCCTTCTATGTCGACTTTGACATGAGGATGTCAAGAATAGGAATCGAAAAGAATTTGGGAGAGAGATTGATGAAACAATCTTTTTGGGATAAATACGGCGCAACACTAATGAACATTATGGCCTTCTTGATAATTTGTGTTGCCCTAGTCATTTTCTTCTGGCAGTTGAACAAACTCATGGGCTCTTTAAATGGTTTAGTCGGCGCACTGCAAGGTTATATCGACGCCTTTAACAATATTGTTCAACAGCAAGGGGGGATTCAAGAAGTGTAATGGGAACCTGGACATTAGTGATTGATATTTTAAAGACAGGATTTTTTCTAGCAGTTGCATTCTGGATTCTTTATTTAATCTACTGGGCGATGAAAAGAAATATCCAGTGGCTTTTTGGTGGAAGTAGGAAAAATAAAGAATTAGTTGCCTGGCTTGTTGTAGGTTTAAAGAAAGGTTACGACGACAAAGATTTAAAGATAATTCTTTTAGATAAAAATTACAAGCCAGAGAAGATAATCAAAGCTTTAAAAGAAGCTTATAAAATAGTGATAAAGGAGGTAGAAGGAGAAAATGCCAAAGAAGGAAGAGGACTTAGAAGCCCTGAAGAAGAAATTAAAAACTTTAAAGAGCAAGAATAAGAAGCTCAGGAAGAAATTAGATGAAGAGAAACCAGAAAATCCAGAGGACGAATCTGAAGGAGAAGAGACAGAAGAGGATGAGGAAGGCGAGGATGAGGAAGTTGAAGAAGGCGAAAAAGTGGAAGATGACTTGGAGGGCGAATCAGAAGAACCCGACGAGAAAGACCTCCCAAAAACCCCAACACCTCCAATAGACGATAAGCAAATAGCTATTATCATCAAGGATTTAAATGCAAGGCTCAGCAAGGTTGAGAGTTATTTGTTTAGGGTGATTTGAAATGCCACCAGTAGATTGGAAAGTTACAGAAGACGGCGAGAGATGGTTTAAGTTCAACTCTAGGTTTGACAGCTTCAAATATTTCTATGGCCACTGGCTTAGCATAATCTTATTTATTATCGTCATCATTTCAATCATCTTGGTCGGCTCCTATATATATAAGAACAAAGTTGCATTCTTTGAGAATCCTCTCACTTATGGGATCAAGCAGATTGAGGAGAAGAGTGAGGGTTCCATATCCTGTAGCTGTTTCATGACTAGAGAAGATTTCCCATCCACGTCGTTTGTGTTGGATCGGGAAGGGATGCATAAAAGTGAGAGTTAGAAGAATCTATTATAGGAAGAAGGGCAAGAGCATAAATTCCCAGCGTATTATAATAGAGGGACGCTTACCTAACAATAAGCCCCTGGGAATTTGGACGCTACCAGATGCAGATAAGTTCGTCTCTGAGATTATTGAAAATGCGTCGTTTCTAACAAAGGAAAAAAGGACTCAAATCAAGGAAAAATTCATGCGTCTCGACTTCCGAGCAGAAAGAGTTAAGAAATCCAAACCAAAAGTTCTTCTATTGAATATAGTGCGAACACAGAATAGCGACGCTGAAAATGAAAATATTAATAACAAACGATGATAAAACTGTTGCAGTAGCAAAAGACTTTTCAGATTTAGATAAATCTCAGACTGGATTGATAGGCCAAATAATAGCTGAGCTAGAATTAATAAAGAAAGAATTATTGTTTATATACTCTGAGAATTTTTATGATATGTAACTGGAAAATTCCTTATGATGAATGTTGTAGGAAATTAGATTTGTGTAAAGTGTGGGGAGTCCAGATTGTTATTCTTGTTCTTTCTTTTGTATCTTAACTACAACATTTCATAAACGAAGATGGAACTCTACTTACTTCTACTTCTTCTACTATCTCTACTAAACTACCTAAACCTACTATAAACAAAGAAGAAGATAGAGTAGGTTTAGTAGAGCAAGTAGAGATAGTAGAGCAGAATATACAAGTAGAGAAAAAAACAAATTTCAATCCAGAGGAGGCATTTAAATGAATCGTGAGGACATATTTAAAGTCTTACAGGTGTGTCTATTAGTCTTGGATGGAGCAAAAAGAGAGGTTAACTTCGGGATTGATCCAGAAATTAAGGGAAGCCATAACAAATTAATCGGGTAGGGGAATAGTTTTACTACTCTAGTCTAGTTAATTCTCACTTTCACACCAACCGCTTGCTCCTATTACATACTATAATAGTCCCACTACCCAATAGTTAATATCCTATAAGATTATAATATAATTAAGGTCATAGAGCGATTTCGATGTGTCTGGTTGCATCACTAATGCCATTTTGGGCAAGTTTATGACCATTTTTTTCATAAAATTCAACAATCCCCCTTTGAGTTATTAATTTTTGTTGTAATGCCCAGCACCAAAACAAGTTTCTCTGCACCAGCCATTTATTTGATTGTTCCCTTTTGTTTATTTCTCCACTACCAAACGCTTCCATCAACGACTTCATCTTAACCTTCTGATACTCGTCGTCAAAAGGTAGTTTATAGTTGGTAAACTTTCCTCTGAAGTTTGCTCTCGGTTTGTCATAGCTGCCAAAGGATTTCTTTCCAAGTACATAGAGTCCTTTCTTCCTCCTTTCACCCCAATAAGCAAACCTTCCCCGATTCATCTTTGTATCGCAGTAGGTTCTCATTATAAATCTGCTTCGATGAACAGCAATGTACTTGGACAAGTCGTGGAAGCTTGGGCTTACTAATAGTAGTATCATCCCCTTCTGTCGGATGACCATCATGATTTGTGTTAAAGCTCTCTGCTCTTTTTTCATAGTTTCTCTCGACGAGAAAAGCAATTCAGCCTCGTCGATAATTATTAAAGACTTATCTGGTAGAGACTTTAATTTCTTAATAGCATCTTCCGCCCCAGAGCAGATTTGATTAAGCTGTAGTTTCATGTTCGTGAGATACTGTGCGATAATAAAAGAAAGAGTTGATTTGCCACTCCCCTCTTGCCCGACGATTAACCCAGCAAAATCCCAGTCCTTCTTTTGAATCTTTTTGATGTTATCTAATTTGACTTTGAGCTTGCCATCGAGGTATAATCCTTCTGGAGAATGTGGTGGAAGAATAATCCACTCTTGCTTTGACTCATCGAACTTTACTTTTACCATTAGAACATGCCCTCATCCTCTGCTTCTGGCGAGGAGAATTTATGCTTTTCTTTAAATTTGCCGACTAGAAATCCAAAATTGTCGAGGGCGTTCCTTAGAATCTTCCAGTTGGAATGATTAAAAGAAAGGTTATAATTACTTGTTGATCCATTCCAACTTGATTCATAGACAGGTTGCTTTTCCATCAGTCTTTCTATTCTTGCCATCACTATCTTGCCTTGTAGATATTCTATGTCTGTAAGCTTTGCCTGGATTTCTCCAAACGCCGAGCATAAAGAATTAAATATCACATTGAAGCCATAGGTGCCTTCTTCCATGTTGAATAGCAAGGGATTGATTTTTGCTTTATTAATCTTATCCTGTAATTCATGGATTCGTTTCATCTGAAAGCTGGCTTCATTATATTTGCTTTCCTTGCCGCCTTCTTCAGATTCGTAATCGTAGTCTTGAGACTTCCAAGCCATGTTATTCAAGAGACATTGAAACTTATAAACCTTTAGTTATGCAATAATGACAAAACCATAAAAACCAAAAACATTATAAACTTTGAAATCTTGTAACCACTGTCACCGAATTAAAAAATCTTTGAGGTGAGAGAGTGCCTGAATACGAAACAATAAACTACCAAGTCCAACAAGCAAGAAGCCAATTAGAATCACAAAAGCAAACCGTCGAGACTGAGGAAGAAAAGATTAGAAAACAGGAACAACTACTCGCTTCTCTACGAACTAAAAAGCCACAGAGGAAATTAGGTTATCAACGAGACCCTCGTTATGCTCATCGCTTACAGAAACACTCAGCAGAACAGCAATTCAAGGCAGAGCAGAGACCCACGCTTGAAGAAGCCAAGAAGAAGATTAAAGAATATAAAATAAAGACATTAGCCCCCTACGAGTCACAGGTTAGCAAAGCAGAAGGCCAAATAAGTGCTTATGAAAAAGAGAAAGTTGCTTATGAATCGGCTTTTAAGAAGTATAGGAAAAAGATTTCTTGGTATTGGACTAGCGGACTTGAAAGGAAGTATCTCAAACAATTCTATGCTGGTGGGATAGCAGCAAAAAAGGCTTTTGCAGAAAGAGTAAAAGAATATAAAGCTAAGCTCCCCCCAGGCGAGAAGCTCATTGTAGACTGGGAAAGGATGGCTGTTGGGCTTGAGAGTGCTAAATTAGGTATGAGTTTACCTTCGCTTGAATTATATCAACAGAAAATGGGAAAATTAGCCCCTCCCCAATTTGCCTACAAAGACCCTGTCACTGGTCGAATGATATCCACTGCGCCAGAGTTCGCACCCAAGGGATTTATTCCTATTGCTGTTACCTCTACTGGAAAGGAGCTTCCGCTTGCTGAACAGTTGAAGCTCAAAAAAGAGAGGCCTGAGTTATTTGAAAAATTGGTTCCTGCTCCTAAAGAAGCAAGAATGCCCTTGCATATTATAGAAGAATTTAAACCCCCCGCTTGGAAAGAAGCACCTCTAATGAGGGCGCAATATGAGTTAGGAAGGGTGTCAAGAAAAAGAGAGAAAGAAACACTTTGGGCGTTGCCCGCAGGTGTTGCCACTATCGGAGTTGGTATTGCAGCTACTATTGCTCATCCAATAGAAACAGTTAAAGGATTTTATACTTTCGTAAGAAAGCCTAGCAAGATATTAGAAGAAGGTGCTAAAGTTGGCGTGACATTAAGAGAAAGACCACTATTTGCGACTGGTGTAGCACTTGGAACCTATGCTGCTCTGAAGCCAGCAGCAATTCCCAAAGCAGTTAAAGAAATATCTCCCCGCTATGTTCCTGTCGAGAGGGTTCCACTAAAAATGAAACCTGATTGGACAAGAAGAGTTCCTTTAAAGAAGGAATTAGCTTTAGCAGAAACAGAGAGAATACTAACACAAGCCGCCCCTTGGGAGCAGAGATGGTTTAAAGCAATGCAAAAAGAAGTAGAAGTTAAGCCATCACCATACGCCGAGATGGGGAGATTAAGAAGGATATATGGTGAACGATATGCCTACTGGGCTCCTGAAGAAGCCTTATTAGGATTTGCTGGCGTTGGTGCAAAAGAAGTGCCATTGAGCCAACTTATAAAAAGTATAATTAAAGGTGATAAGAAAGTCGCTGTAAGACTTGGTGTTCCTAAAGCTGAAATAAAAGTTGCAAGAGCAAAGATTAAAGGAGTGCCGAGAGGATTGTCTGAAAAAGAACTTGCTAAATGGATTATGAAAAGACCTGGGGAGTTTAGATTGCCAGCAGAAATTAAAAGACCAGGACTTCAAGAATATCAAGTTGCTCTTCCTCCTAAAACTGTTTTAGAAAAAGAAATATTGGGGAAGATTCTCAAAGAACCATCGCTAAAGTATAAAAAAATCTGGACAGAAATAGAGGGCGCTAGAGTAGCAGTTATTGGTGTCAAGATTAAGAAAGCTAGGAAGCCTCCTAAAATGCCTTCGATGGCTCAACTCGAAAAGGAAATACTCAAGACCAGAATAAGAAAAGCAAAGAAGCCCAAAGCTGAGCCATATTATTATGAACCTATAGAATATTATCCCATCGGTAAGAAAGTTAAATTGCCATACTATCCTCCTACGAAATATTATGACAAGCTATTATATAAGTTATACAAACCTGCTCCATATAAACCAACCCCTTACTACAAAGCTCCTATAACTTATTATCCAACAACGCCTTACAAACCGTATAAACCAAAGCCTCCTTATTATAAAGCTCCTTATTATCGTGCTCCAGCGTATGCCCCATCTTATTATGCAGCCCCATCCTATTATCCTCCAACAGTTCCCAAACCTCCCAAGGTATTTCCTTTAGTTACCTTCGAGGAAGATATACTAAAGAAGAAACTCAGAAAAAGAAAACAATGGGCTTATGCTTATACTCCTTCTTTCACAGCCCGAGCATTAGGCATGAAATCGATGAGAATAAAGTCTCCGAATGTAATGAAGCTATTAAAGAAAATGCTGACAGGCCTAGAGGTTAGAGCGCCTGTCGTGGTGACTAGATAAAATGCAAGTAGATCAAAAAACACAAGCAGAACTTCAGGCAATGGGCTTCTCACCCCAAGAGATAGCTGAAGCTGCGAAGGAAGTTGAATTTGAAGAGAAGACAGGAAAGCCAGCAATTACAAACCCAATGGCTCAGTCATCACCAACTATGTTTTCTTACAAGCCTGATGAAAATCTCATCAAATGGCAACTTGACTTATCTGAGTTGCTGGAAAGAGCCGAGCATATTTTGAGGGGGGATACATTGAAGTTTGTGGAGGGTCATCAAATTTGGGTCAGGCCGAAAGATGAAGATGATCAGATACTTAATGACTCAGGAATCCAGGAAGTGATGAGAATCATGGCTATGTATATCAATAGGAACACAATCCTTTCTAATTATGGGGAGGATACTATTAACGAGAAAGTTTATGATTTTGGCAAGGAGCTAAGCAATCTCTTCTTCATGAAATACGAAGTCTTTGGCTGGTATCCTGATATAAAAGAAACTGATACGTCAGAACAAAAAATGCAGAAGATGAAATCTGCCTTAGAGAAAAGAAAGAATTATTATATGCTTGTCAGGGAGATGGTTGACATTGTGCATTCTGCTTATCTTCGTGCTTTGCATGGTGGAGAAAGGCAATCACTGAGAGAGGCAAGGCAAGTTACTCAGACCGAGCCTTTGTTAGGACATGCTGGCGTTGGAGGCATGAACTTTAACATAAATCCTCAGAGGCAGGAGAGAAGCATTATAAATCCAATGAGATTAATCAAGGGGAAGTATGTATGAGAAAGAGCTATTATATAATAGGAGTATTGATTCTCCTAGCATTGCCCCTTGTTTCTTCACAAGTCTATAAGCAAGGCGGAGATGTTTTAATTAGCCATCCTGTTAGGATAGATGGTGCTCCATCTGCTTCAATCATTTGTAACATTACAGTAGAAGACCCTGATACAACTATTATCATTTTTTATCAGCCAACCATTAACAACGCAACTTCGCAAAGGCATGAATACTTACTTAAAGGTGGTAATACATCAGATATAATAGGAGAATATTGTTATGAGCTAACCTGCGTTGGCAACGGGCAGAATGCCACAGAGTCATTCTGCTTTGAAGCAACCCCAGATGGCAGTAAACCAGATACCTCACAAGGCATTATATATATAGGAGTTATTATAATAAGCTTCATTGCTTTCATGGTTTGTCTTCTCTGGTGCTTCAATGAGAAAAGGAAATACCTTAAACTCGGTTTAGGATTGTTTAGTTATATACTTCTTAACTGGTTAATTTTTATTTTGTGGCAGTTGAGTCATAATTACTTGATGATGGCTGGCCTTGCTTCTATTCTACGAATCTTCTTTATAGTTACATTAGTCGGAATGTTTCCCGCTTTTATACTAGCGTTTCTTCTGACCCTTGCCGAGATTAAAAATGATAAATTCACACAGCACTTATTGAAAAGGGGGCTACCTGAACGGTAAATCGAGATGAGTAAAAGAGCAAGGCAAGAACAGATGTGGGTAGATAAGGAGTTTAAAGAATTTCTTAAACAAATAATCAGAAGGAAATCTCTTACAGAGAATCATGATTTTAGTTTTGCAGACATAACAACAGATATTGTTCGCTGTACCGAGTTAAGAAATGGCATAGAGGAAAAGCTATTGAAAGGGAAAGGGAGGATTAAAAATGAAACAAAGTTATTTTAACAATAAGAAGGGTATTGTTTCGGAGTTGATTGTGTTTATGATCCTCGCCTTTGTCCTTGTTATTATGTGCGTGCTCTTTGTTTTTATAGGCAACACAGTTGAAGAAAGATT
>Ga0209986_10003787_pt1 | contig 13106 bp, 13 predicted proteins | sample BlataG_FD_183168 | JGI IMG/M metagenome (GOLD analysis project Ga0209986, IMG submission 183168) | Deep subsurface microbial communities from Black Sea to uncover new lineages of life (NeLLi) - Black_00105 metaG (SPAdes) (version 2) | ecosystem: Environmental > Aquatic > Marine > Oceanic >...
TCTCATCGCGTTTGATCATCCTGCGATAGTAATGTTTTCCTAATTGCATTCGCGTACCCTGCTCTGCACCTTGAATGAGAATCAGTCCTTTCCCCCTGCGTCTAGTCCTGATAGTATACTTCGATTTTGCTGAAAGTGTAACATAACTGATTACTTCGCCGGTGTTATCCGTTACGTATACCCATTTCCGATTCAGTGTTTCAGTAAGTAACATTGTTATGAATCGATAACTTATTGTGCCAGTTTCATTATATGGTAATTCCTTGCTTAAATATTTACCAATTAATCTGCCCCCTGGGTTCTCCCTTATTTGCATCACTGTTCCGTGCCTACATCGGTCTATAAATCGGTACACATCATCATGCTTGCCGATATAAATAAGGCGAATTCTGTCAGCTACAAGTTGATGCACAACTCTATAATTAATATCCACTCTAGCTGTGTACATATCATCATAAATCTTCTCAGTGTGCAATGAAGGATGATTTGGGTTTTTTCCTAAAAGATGAAATGTCTTCAGTGCTAAAGCACGTATATGTTTATCTAATTTGTCCAAGCAACCAATAAAACTATCTGTAAGGATTATGCGATCTCGCATATACACTCCTGTTGGCCTTCAGCCGAGATTGGGAAAATCGGCCATTTTTTGATTGAGACTTTTCACGATTGTAAACCTTCATTTCTTAACCTCTAACCCCATATTATATATCCGTCTTCTAGCTAATGTCAATGCCTTCTTTGTAGCCCTTGCATTTAATTTAACAAGAAGATAATTGCCATCTTTCTTCTTTGTTAGTTTCATTTGTGTTATAAAGAAATTTGTCTAATGTCAAAACCTGCCACCTATTCCCTGATTGTACGCATGTTTAAGTAATCGAATTGCATACTGCACATCGATTGTTGTAGGTTTAAAGTATAACATTGGTAACCCGCTCCTTTCGTTTCTCATTATCAATTTCTTTTCATCACGATATGTGCCTTTTCTGAATTGAATCCTCATTCTGTTCTTGGAAAGCTCAAACCATGCTAGACCTTTTCCAGCACTGTAGAAACAATACATTGCACCAGATCTGCTAATGAATTCAACAACATCTCTTCCAAATCCCAATATTTCTTTCCTAATAGCTAGAAACGAATTTCTCATCAATTTGCTGGCTCCTTTGCTTGTAAGAAAGGACTTAATATCAATTATTGCCAAAGATTTACCCTTCTCTTTCTTAGATAATGTGGTAGGTTTTATCTTTTTACCAGTTTTCAGATCAATTGACTCAATATGCCGCGGAATCGAGTTCTCCAAAAGGCGGATCTTATATTTCTGCCATCTTTGCATCTTGGGGGATATAATTACGAGACGCGGATTTGCCAGTATATTATACACAACATATATGAAATATCTATTTAGCTTCCCGATTTTTCCGAGGTTATCAAAAACGCTCTCATATATTTGGACTGGTCCAATACGACCACGCATGCCTTTTACTTCTATGTAACGATTATCTGATGTGACAAGATCACAACCAAGACCTTGCTCAATTCTTGCCGTGTAGCCACGTTTCTTTTCGTACCGTATAACATACTGTATAGCGCGATCTTCAATCTCTGTCCTACTCATTGTTTTCATACTTCCTCCTCTCGTTCTTAAACAAAAAAGGTATGCCACCCTAAGGTGCTTTCGCACCCAAGGCAATCATACCTTCTCCAAAAATAAGTCTATACACAATTCGCTCCTTGTCAAGAAGCCTGTACTGAGTTCATCGAAGTGCAATTTTTTCATAGGTGGCCCCAATCTTACTATAGGCCCCGTTAAAGCCCTTATTGTGCCGGATTTTCTCGTAGCCGTACTACCCATTATTACGTAGCAATTAGGCAAATCACCTCCTTTTTTGATTCACTTCCTTCAATTTCCACAACCTTCACAGACACTATTAGATTATCAATTACGAATTCAAAATTGTGACGGATTTCACTGGTAAAGATGCCTTGATGCGTTCTTGCCTTAGGTAACTCCATAGCACCCCACTTATGCTAAGATAAATTTCGAGCTATTAAATATCAGACTATCCAAGTCAGAGAAAAAAGATGCTACATTCTCAGGAGAGAATTTTGCCTCTCCAGGATGTGCGCAAGTATTTCGCATTGTAAGACAGATTTCGAGTTTCTCATGCTCATTACCATCTACTAGACCTATAAATTCAAGAATCCATAACAGATCATTATCGAATACTGTCATACGCAAATCGGATAAATTCTGAATATTGAATTTTTTCTTGAACCTTTTGTATCGGCCAGTCGATATAGCACTCATTCGAACGCTGGCGTTGTTGAACTTCTCCAAACCATTTTTCATGATAATCTGCTGAATTCTATCGACAGCAGCCGCCCATCCCAATATAATAGCTGCACGAAAATGACCCTGCTCAGCACACTCAACGGCTTCCTTCAAGTATTCCTGTTCTACTTCCCCTTTACCCACTAGTATGTTAGCGTAGTCGCCTTTTTTGCTAATTTCTTTCTGGTACTTCAGAACAGGAACCAAGAGGCTCTGATTCATATCCTTTTCAATATCTCGAAGTAATTCCAGCACCGTGGCTGTTGCAGGATTGATCATTGATAATTCGAGCAGCCTTCCTGCCAATCCATGGTAACGATCAATCACCGCCTGATCAAGATTATAAAAATTCCTGAGAGGTGCTTCGAATTTATCAAACCATAAAGTTGCAGCATCCTGTAATTGCCTCAGTATACTTTTAGTAAAAATCTGTTTTTTAGAATACTTTTCTAGTTCTTTCTTCAAGTTGATAAATTGAGATCGAAAACGTTTGATTTCATCAGCAAATTCGCCCTTATTCATTCACTATTCCCTCAATAATATCAGCTAGTTTGGCTTTTCCCTCAGATGAGAGGAAAACGGATTCTTCGTCATCTAAGCTTAGGTTCTTGAATAATGCTGCATTCTTTCTGAGAATCGCCGTGAAGTTAGCGGAGTCAATACATTTTAAGTCTCTACATCGTTGACGTAGAGTTTTAATATTGAACTTGAATTCTCCGCTAGTGAATGCATTTTCGAGGGCCATGAGGAGTGCATGTTGGATTTGGGCTGTTGCTTTTTTATGCACCTTCAACTTGTAGACGGGACGGATATTTTTCCCTTCAGTGTAGTAAAGTTTGTTTAGCACGGCTACATCAAGAGTGTACTGGTTCAAGAAAGCTTTAATATCTATTGGCAAGACAAATGGTTGTCTACGAGATTCTCTTTTCATCTCTGGCGGAATTTTCACAGTATCATGTTTGACCACTTGGCCCGATAGATAGTGACTCAGCAGTAGATCAAAACACTTGAGTTGAAAAACTTCGGGCACTGACTTAGCCAGGTCAGCTATCTCTTTGAGTTTCTCTGTGGTAATCATAAGACCTCCTTTAAACGGACATCAGGTTAAAATTTATATAAACTTTTAAATCAAAAATAACTATAAAAAAAACTGTTATGAATAATTTATAAATAATAAAAATCACAATTTTCCTCTAAATGCTCTTTGCATTAAGGAATTGAAGAGGTTGGTGAGTTCTTTTCCGGATTCGAACGCTGCATGAACCATCATCTGTCTAAGCCTTCTACTATGCGTATCTCATCATCTGTTAAATTATAGAGTTTGTAAATCAGTCGATCAATTTTACATTCTAACTCAGTAACTTGTGTCTGCTTGACAGAATTATCCATATAATCTTCGTCTTTTGTGATAGCATGGATGCGGTCGACAATGTTAATGAAAAGTTGTTGTTCTGTATTAGATGCTTTTTTAATTGGAAGCAGACGTAACAAATCGATTTTGATTTGAGCAAATACCTTACCTTCTTCTGCAGTTGTGCTTCGGTAATACCATGTCATCAATCTACTGTTCAAAAGAGCTAGAACATAGAATGGGTGATAGTCCTTATCTGTGACTGTTGTCCCATGCAAGGTGTTGGAGTAGTAGTAATTTTCTGCGTCATAGGCTGCGATTATCGCGTCGGCTGTTTGACGAGTAAGGATCTTATTTCGCTCAAATATTTCTGGATTCCTCATCCACAAGCCATGCCGAACACCTGACCCCCTTCTTTTCACTTCCAATCTCATCATCTCAGTAGGTTTATAGTTAACCCAATTGCTATTAAATCTAATTGAATATTTCGTAACATCTTTTCCAAATAGTAGCGGCTTCGAATCAACATCTAATGGTTTTTCTAAAAATAGTTTATCAGCAACCATGCCTTGAATAATCCCATCTTTTACATCACTTATACTTCCCAGATTTGACGACAAAGATTTCATTTTATCTATAATCAAAGCTATTTCAGGATTGTAAGCTAAATCAAACTGATTGCTCGGAGAATTTAAAAAATATGACACTGGTATTTTGGATGCAACGGCTCGCTCTAAATTACCAACACTAATTCGATTTTTAGATTCTACATGTTCTCCGCAACTTTGAACATTCCGATAAATAATAATAATATTATCGACCACTGTCTGGAAAACCCCTTCTGCAAAGGAATCGATTTCGAGGATGGTTTGTTCTTGCAATAACCATTTCCGCAGTTTGTCACATTGAGTATTTAAAAGTAATCTATCGGGAACAATAAATGTTGAAAAACCATTTTGCTTCACAATCATACTTGCAATTTCTAAGAAGAAATAAAAAAGATTAAATCTACCAACTGCATATTTAAACCTCTTTTTATATATTTTTCGTTCATCCCAGGGTATCTGTTTTATCTGCACATAAGGCGGGTTCGCTATCACCACATCAAAGCCACTCTTTTGATGAAACACCTCGGAGAAATAGACCTCAAAATCAAACTCGGTATGTCCGCTGGTTATTTCACTTATCAGCTTATCAATCTGCTTTTTATAATTCTGTTTTTTAGTTGGATTGGTTTCATTGAAAAACAGTGGTTTTAATTTTTCCAATTCAGAAAACAGGTTAGCATTGAAAAGGTCTTTCTTCACCCCAAGCAACGAATTCCCGCATACAATTTTGTAATCCAGATTAGGCAGGGGTTTTATATTTTCGATGTCGTCCTCATCCACGACTAGAGACAACCACAACCGTAGTTTGGCAATTTCCACAGCTCCCGGATCAATGTCCACACCGTAAAGGGAGTGCTCAATACACTGACGTTTGAAGTCATAGATTTTTCTTTTTTTGCCATTTAGAAAAGCGGATAGCACATTCCTTGCCTTTACAACCTCGCTCATCATACCAACAGGAAAGGCACCGGAACCCACTGCCGGGTCGCAGACCATGATTTCTTCCAGTTTATTGTCAATCAGTTTTGCATTTTTCCGGATGCTTTCTGGAAGTTTGTAATAATAAGTATCTGTTTCCCTCCCTGCATTCAAGACACGCGCTTCATTTTCACTCACATACTCGCCTTGTTTAATTAGTATCTCGATATCATTCTTTGGTATAATTGGAGTAGACCTATGCTCAATAGTCAAATTCTGCTGGCCTTTTTTTGATTTACTGCCAAAAGCATCAAATTGAGGATCGCCTATTTTCTCAAAACCAACGCATCCTTGATTTAATTCTGTGTATAAATAATTAATCAAACTCTGCTGACACATGTAATGCACAATCTCACGCGGTGTATAATACACACCATACTGTTTATTGAACTTTATTTCAGCACCTTTCTTGCCACTTTCTAAAGATTTTATGTATTCATCATAATTATCAGGACGGATGGCATTGAACTTCTCGTACACCCTTCCAAGCAATTCTGGATCAATAGCAACTTCTTTATCTAACGGTTCATCCTCTTTTACGGTAAAATTGTAACGATCAAAGACATCGAGAATCCCATCACCTATATCACCTTGGTTTGTCCTTCGTTTATTAGAAAAAAGCTTGTTGGGCAGTAGAATATCTGTATTTGGCCAATCGTAGTTATTCATTGGGTCAAAAAGTCCGCCATTCAAGAAAGGGATTTTGCATTTGAAATGATCATTCCAGTGACCTATATGTGAACGATCCAATGCTAAAGCATCATAAAAAAGTGATTCCAAAACATCATTAAAGAAATTCGCATATTTAATCTGCTTTCCCTCAAAGAGTTCTCGTAGAAACTGTTTTGAACCACTACCCCAATTTGCATCACGAGCAACACCAAACCAACCTTTCTTTTGGAGAAAATAAAGAAACACAATTTGCCCCATAAGTTTTTTGGCAAAGTTAACGGTATCAACCCCCTTGGACTCAAAATCGGCTCTGACTTTTGTATCATTTCTGACAATCTTGTCCAACTCCTCCTTAGTCCATAAAAACAGCTCTCGGTATTTCGCAAAGAACTCTCTTGTTACTTTTTCAATGTTAAATGCCTCTTCAATATCAATAAGGTTAGGATTATTTATGTCATCCTGCAAAAGTGGGACGAGTTGTTGTTGCGCAGTATGGTTTGGTTCATTTTCTCCTACTAAGAAGGAATATCTACGAGCAGGTGTTAGTTCCTTTTTTGCTTTGACTTTCCCACTGGTTTGGCTTAGTTTGTATTCCATTTTCACCAAAGAAAAACGCCAGTCTTCTAAATCATCTGCATGAAAAGCAACGATAGCAGCATCTTTTAAATCACCACCTCTACTACCATCCAGATACCATGCAATAAAGTTTCTTTGCATGGTGCGCGCTCTTTCTAAGGAAGTTTCTTTTCTGAGATGGGTAATTAAAATATCAATCTTTTCACCTTCAGCATCAACGTACTTACCAATGCGTTCCAAGGTGTGGATATATGGTTTAAAGGCATCAGGAATATATTGTCCCTTATACATGAAATTCTTAGATTCGTCAATGAAATTGAATAGATTTTTTATGAAATAAAGATATTGTCCTTTGTCAAAAGGATTATTAAAGGTATCCTTCACGATTTTTGTAGCCGCTTGTTTTTCCATACTGAATTTATTTCCTTATCAAATATTCCGAAAGAATCACCTCTCTCGGACTTGGACTTTGACCAGCAAATTCCGCTACAGGTGTTGCAAAGAAGGAAAGAGGTATGTTTTTCCTGATTATACCATAGATTTTTAAGTGATTACTTTCTTTGCCGATGTTTTTGACTATGGTTTTGGTAGTTTGCTTTGGTAGAGTTCCATCTTCTAAAAGCGTAAGCACCCTCTTAAGATATTCCTCATCATCCTCAGTAAAACCTTTCTTTTTTAGAATAGCTTTAATAAACTGGATCAATTTTGTTTCACTGCTTTTACCACCTTTATGTTTGAATTCGCTAATTTCCTCAATGGTAGATAACTTAAATTCTTTTTTGTTTTGAGCCAAATATTCATAGTAATTTTTACCGAGTTTCTCTTTTTGTACTTGCGGTGTAGATTTTAAGATGTCAGCTGCTTGGAAAAAATCTAATTCCTGTGTTGATTCACCATCGGACATATAAATCTTTCTTAGTTTTCCCTTTCTGAAAAATGTTAAAACCGCATCTCTTATTACAGAATGTTGTTTGGCACTTCGTGCTTTTTTAGGTAAACGCTTAATTTTCTCAAATAAATCTGGGTCATTATCGCGAATAGCCCTGATTTCTGATAAATATTTGAGTTCAGTATCTACTTCCTCATCTTCACCCTCGATGATTTTTTTAGAGTTTAATCTGTTGAATAGCTCATGTGAAGAAACTTCTTCGCCATCAGTCAAATAGGCTGTATCTTCTCCTAACATATTATGAAAGGATTGAATTTTTCCAATAGCGGCTTCTTCTAATTTCATCACGTTATTTGATTGTATTGTTGGAAAAAAGTTATATATATAGATTTCATCGAATTTGGTGTCCACTCTATTTACACGACCCACTCTTTGTATTACTCGAGTCGGGTTCCAGGGGATATCATAATTTATGACCACATTAGAACGATGCAAATTGACACCTTCGGAAAGCACCTCAGTTGAAACTAATATTCTAATATCATCCTTAGGATATTTATGCTTGGGGTCATAGTTTTCAATTATTTTATTCCGAACAAATGCACTTGATTTACTGGAATGCGATATGACTGCGTCTTTATAAATATTTCTTAAATTCTCCTCCAAATATTCTGCAGTTTCTTTGGATTCGGTAAACACAATAAGTTTGCTTTCTTTTAGGATTTTGTCGGTGGCTAATATGTTCTTAAATTTTACAATTTTGGGGTCAGTTGTTATACTCCTCCAGAATGATTCAACCTCGCGGAGAATATTCAAATCACTCTGCAGATCATCCAGATAATTATTGCTGAATTCGCTAATTTTGTACTCTCTAACCTTTTCTTCTTCGACTAGTCGCATTATTTCTTCTTCATCATCGTTATCAAGTAGTTCAAATATCTTTGCAGTATACTTTTTGCTTATATAAACTGTTCCATCTTCACACATCTTAATAAATTTCTTATAAGAAGAAATGAATCTATCTAATGTGTTTTTAAAAGCAAAGAAACTGCTTTCAAGACGCTTAACTAGAAGAATCTTCATAAATCGTCTCAAGTTACGCTGGCCAACTTCTTCCTCTGGATCCGGGTGCCTTAAATATAATATTGGCGTATAGCGTGCATATTTGAATTCTTTTATTTTTTCAATAGTTCTATTAAAAACACGATCAGTGTCTTCATCAAACTCATAATATACTTTATTGGGTTTACTTACTTCAGGAAATTTAAATAACCGATTCTCTAGGTCTTTTCTAAAATAATCTTTTACCTCTTGCCTCGTCCTTCTCACCATTAAATACTTAAGAATATTTTCCCTGATTATCTTAGCATTATCTTTAATTATGGTAATATATTTTGCAAACTGAGATTGGCGATCAACACTCTTTAATTTCTTTTGAAGCGAACGGAAATACCCATCCAGGTTTCTTAAATTGGGAATAGTGCTGTTACGCCCTTTCTGGAATAGTTTTATCTGGCTCAAAAGGTCCAATGGAGTATTATTTTGGGGCGTAGCAGATACCAGAATGACTCTCTTCCCCCAGCAAATTTGTTTTAATTTTTCGTATGTTTGAGTAGCTTCATTACGAAAACGATGGGCTTCGTCAATAAAGATGTTTTTATATTTTTCAGTGCCTTTTTCAACCAAATTATCTAATTTACCTAAAGATTCTACATCAGCCTGAACTCGGAAGTCTGTGAAAGTATCGTGCCAGTAATTTTTTAGAATCGGTGGACAGATAATTAAATTGCGGCCATCTAGTTGTTGTGCCAGCATGGCAGAAACATAAGTTTTGCCTAAGCCGACTACGTCCGCTATGAACACTCCGCCATATTCTTCTAATTTAACCCTAGCATCCTTAACTGCTTCTCGTTGATACTCAAGATCCATAAAATCATGAGGAACATAACGGTTGATTATTTCCTCTTGGTCGATGTTTATTTTTTCTTTCAAATATTCATAGAGATATTTGAGATACAACTCGTAAGGCGTTATTGTATTGTTTAACCAGGTCTTTGAGTTAATTGTTTTGACATATTCATCGGATACATCAACCGCATTTTCCCAGAGCTCGTTAAACTTTCTAAGCGCAAATTCATAATCAGATCTGTTTTTGAGTTCAACATTGAATTCAAGATTATCTACAAAACCCGCTTGGGAAAAATTACTAGAGCCAGTAATTACTCGACCTACATCCCGATCTTCTTGTGCAAAAGTCATAATATAGAGTTTTGCATGAATGTTTTCTGATGGGAAGGCTTTGATTTCTAACTTGCCATTTTTAAGCCATTCACAAAATTTGCGAACACCTTCTTCTACATGTAGCTCATCCTCAGATTTTTCCATCTCGTCTGCAACCGTATCTGAAAATGTCTGTTTGGTTTCAGCATGAGAAAAATTAAGTGTGGGTTGATTTTTTACCTTTTCGATTAATCCATAAGTTTGTCTACCAGTTTTCATGCCTATCAAAACCCTTATTTTTTCTGTTTTTTCCAATGATTTGTAAAGATTATAAAATCCGCTGGTATAAAAGTATCCGACAAGAGCATCAAAAAACTTGGTATCTTTAATTAATACTCTAAATCTTTCTAAAAGAGTTTCATTTTCTTTGTTAGTAATAAAGGTTAAATCAGTATTCATAAATACTCAAAATCCCCCAATTGCACAGATTTAGATTCAATCTAACAAGCATAAAAACCCTTGCTGCGCAAATGATTACCCCGTACATTTGATAATTTACGAGGCAGGCAGTGATAAAGAAACATAGTATCACCATTCTTAATTAAAAACAGTTTCCGCATCTCCAATTCACACCAAAAATCTTCCCCGCCAATTAAATTCTCAAGATCACACCATACTTTGTAACCAGCATTCATAAGTTGAGCTGCGAGCCACCATGCAAAGTCGTTATCTTCAGGATTAGCATGGCTTATAAACACAATGTCTTTCATATTATCCCATTAAATTATTTTTGACCTCCACATTCTACCTATATTTTCCTCCGCCCAGTATTTTCGTGGGATTTCATTAGCTACAGGTTCTTTTAGGCGATTCAGATTTCTGCGAGATAGTTTGCCTTCATGCTGTAAAACGCCCACAACCAGCGCTGGACTTACGCCTACTTCTTCCGCACAATCATTCACCCGATATTCAGATATGTATTCGAAAGATTTGAAATACTCTTTTATCTCATCAGCCTTTATCATCTGAAGCGCGTATTTATCTGCTTCTTGCTCCTCGGCTGTATTTAGATTTTCGAGATCATCGATAAAAGCATCGCTCTCTTTTCTTAAATGCAATAAGATGTGTGCAATTTCGTGAGCAATTGTATACCAAAAATTGTCGATTCTATTGTATCTTCTTGTATATACTATCACGGGATTTTTTTTATCATAGAATGAGGCTCCATCGATATAGGTCTTTTGCAGATGACTCAGAACAAAAAATTTGATACCTATTTGAGATATATCACGAAGGAATTTCTTAATACCATTTGTCTGTGTTGTATACGACGCGAAATCATTGGAAATCTGTTCCAATCTTCCTTTGCTATACCTCTTTGAAGAATACAATTCTGCACATTTCTGTGCCATCTTGAACCAGGTATAGGCATGATACTCATTAAACTGACTATATGCTCGTGATTTCCTTAAATTGGGCATCCAGGCTTTATCGAGAAAGCTGAAATCCAATTTCTGAATACCCCAAAAACGGCATACCTTTGACCGTAAATCATTGGGATTTTTATGTTTTTTAATCCAGCCTTTCTGAATTATTTCTTTGATAGGCATATATTTGAATATCTCAGCAAGAATCCCAACCCGTCGTGTGCGTTTTTTGTCTTGTTTCAATCTGATTCTATAATTGGTATCAAGATTAATCCAGAATTGGGGCGATTGACCAAATGCCTTACTCAATAACTGAGCAGTCTCGACAGTTATTGCCTGTTTATTTTTGATCAATTGATTTATTGATTTTAGAGACATACCCATTATTTCAGCAAGGTCTTCCTGACGCCAGTTCCGAGCTGCTAATTCCTCTTTAATAAAAGGACCCGGACCTACGTTGTAATATGGTTTATATTTGACAACCATGAAATAACTCTCCTTTATTCATAGTGTTTTGATATATTAATTATTATTACCTTGCCAGTAGTTTTTTTTATATCAGTCCATTCTATATTAAATTCAAGTCTGTACTTGCGGTCGATCCTAACCGAATATCTGCTATCATGTCCTTCGAGTTTCTCAAAATGAAGAGATGGTGATTGCCATAAATCATATATACCCGCTGCAGCCTGAAGAGCTTCGATGCGTGAAGAGAACTTTTCAACAACCGTACGACCAAAGGAATATTTTTCGCTTCCGCCTTTCTGGTAAAGTTCGAGAACTTTCTTATTTTTGAATTCAATTTCCAACTATTTTGCTCCATTTCATAATAATTATAATGATAATTTACAAACTGTCAAGTACTTTTTTACCTTTGAGGTTAAATCGTAAAGTACAGTTTTTCATCCATCCTCCCCCTTTACAGAAAAAGACGAGATTGCCACGTTTCGCTCGCAATGACCCCGATATAATAACTGTGCCATTATACGGGGCAGGCAAAAGAAACTTCTCGACTTTGCTCGAAGAATAATCGTACTCATGCTGCCAAAATCCTATTCAATTCCGTTAAAATAGCCGCCAGGTCTTCCTCCTTCCAGTTCCGAGCCTCTAACTCTTCTTTGATAAAGGGTCCTGGGCCTATGTTAAAATATGGTTTATAGTTTTTTATCATATCGCTGCTAATTTTGTCTTGAGTTTTTCTGCCCAGGTGTGCACTTTCAAAGCAGTACCCCTCTTGATGGTGATATCGTCCCGGTAATCTGCTTTCACCCTTTCTCTGCGCAATCGATTCAGGTCATTGCCGATCTGTCTGTATAAATTATCATTATTCTTTTTAAAATAATCAATAACCTGCTTATGAACATTCGGTGGTTGGAAAATCTTCTTTTCTTCAGTTTCAAGTATCTGCCTGGTCTTACCAAACATTGCATAGTATACACGGTTAATTGAACTTCTATAATATTCTTCGCCACTTTTCTTTAACAAATCAGCAGCTACACGAAGTAAATCAATCCAGTTAAAACTCATCTTTCGACTCAATGGTTATGTTGAGCACACCCTGGGTTTTATGCTGTACAGTATTAAACCAGCCCGCCAACAACTGATCAAATTTTATAAGCGATTCATCAAGGTTCAAATCCGATCTTATGACAATAAATAATTCGGTGGTGTCTGTTTCATCTTCAGGGTCATTGAACAATTCCAATACTAAATTAGTATTCTTACCAAACAAAGCACTTGATTGTGCAGGACATTCCTCCAGAATCGGCATAAGATACCAATTTTTAAAAATGAAATGAATTATTTCAATCTGCTCAGGTTCATCTTTGAATACATAATTTTGCAATAACGACTCCACAGCATAATATTTTATGAGAGGCTCACTCAAATCTTTTATAGCTGAAGAATAAATGGCAACAGTCTCCTTGACGAAAAGATCTTCAGGCTTAAACCGGGCAGTGTAATCTGTCATTATTTATCCTTCCCTGAGAGAATGAGAAACAGTAGGAATAATGCACCACCGACTGCAAGCCAGGTGAGAGCCTTGTTTTGCTCT
>Ga0209986_10003788_pt1 | contig 13103 bp, 14 predicted proteins | sample BlataG_FD_183168 | JGI IMG/M metagenome (GOLD analysis project Ga0209986, IMG submission 183168) | Deep subsurface microbial communities from Black Sea to uncover new lineages of life (NeLLi) - Black_00105 metaG (SPAdes) (version 2) | ecosystem: Environmental > Aquatic > Marine > Oceanic >...
TGATCGAGCTTGAAGCCGCTTGCATCTATACTCAGAAGGTCATCGAAGAACAGGGGCGTTGCCGAGCCCTCGAAGTAGCGTGTCTCCTCCTTGATATAGAAGGGTCGCTGACACCACCTCTCAATGGCCCGGGAGGCGGCACCAAGCAGGGCCAGCAGGTCAGTATCCTCACCCGTCCCTTCGATACCCAGCCTGGATTTGAGTGTGTTCAGGTCAGCGTACAAGTTAGACATTTCGCCTCACCCTCAACTCGATTGCGGAACGCCAGCCGCAATATGTGCAGCCCAAAATACCGCGCGTATTCTTCACCAGTGGCCAACCGCAGCTAGGGCAATCGGTGCGCTCTTTCAGCGGGGCTTCCCTACTTCCCTTCTGCATCTCTAGAATCTGATCCCAGCCCATGCCTCTTTCTCCTCTTCTTGGCCCACTTCGCCTGACGGATCATCTTGTCCGATGTCGGGCCTTCTAGGAATCGGTACATTGGCTGCACAGGGGAAGGGTGTACCCCTCGCCCCTCACGTGCCTCATCTTGTATTCCTGCCTCGTTCTGCTGTTCCATATCTCCTCAATTGACTGGGTTTTCAAGTCCCCAAATATGACCTGCCCAAACGGGTCAAAGCAGCATAAGCTCACCCGCCCATCCCACATCACCGTCATCTCGTGCAAAGCTCGGCTACATGGCCTACCTTTAGACCGGCGATAAGGATATATCGCGCCGGCAAAGTTGTTGAACTGTCCCAGCCAGGGTGTCTTGAAAGTGTGGAGGAACCTGTCAATTTCCTTCGCATCGATTACAGGGAAATTGACCATGTAGGCCACCACAGTCATCCCCAGCATTTCCATGCGGTGCACCTTACCCACAACCTCCTCATAATCATCCAGCCTCATAAGATTCTTTCGTGTCTCCGGCGATGCCGCATTCACCGATACCCAGAGTTCCAACTTCTCCATATCCCTCAGTGCATCAATGTCATCGTCTGTCAAGCGATTGCCATTAGTGAATATCCGTATCACTGCCTCAGGCATCGCTTCTCGCGCCAACTTTATGCGTTCGATTATCCGGCCATCGCAGAACGGCTCGCCAGTGAGCATCGGAATAAAAAACTTCAAATTCAACCCCGCTGCCTCGTTGATGATTTTCTCGTATAATTCCTGTGACATCGTGCCCCGCCCCTCTATCTTGTCATGCGGGCAGAAGACGCATTTTGCATTACAGATATTTGTCGTCTCCACCTGCAAGACGGACAACTCAGATCGCATCAGCTCTCCCCTCTTTCTCCTTGTCCACGAAGAACCCAGCCCACGGCTCCTCGGTCCAGGGATACGGCCCCTTCATCGCCCAGGACCAGAAGTGACTGTGACCCCTCTGGTATTCCCCGAAGTGGCCGCAGAGCACGCTCGGGTCGGCGTATATCTTGAACCCCGCCTCCTGCGCCTTCCGGCAGAAATAAAAGTCCTCCCCGGCTTTGGAACCCTCATCGCATTTGAACCACGGTTCCTCCAGAGTTTCGAATACCCGTCTGTTGACCAACAAACACCCACAACTCACGCCGTCGCACTCCAGAAGCTGATTCCCTTGAGGTAGGCACACGGCTGGCGGTGCTTCCCTCAATGTCTCCCTGTGCTGCATCAGATACTCGCCCACTTCATTGCAAAGAGGCTGGTAGTAATGCCCCTTGCCCTCCTCCCAGCAGTATTTGTAGACCATCGGTATCGGCTCGCCGGTCTTCTTGAATATGATCCCGCTCACAATGTCCACGTTCCACCTCAAAAGGTGCTCCAAAGTCTGCGGCGGAAAGGCTTGGTCATCGTCCATAAAGAACAGCCAGTCCTTTCGGATTTGCTTGACAATCTTATTCCTCGCCAAGTCCACCGGGTATCCATCGCAGGTCGTGAGTATTGTCCCCTGCGGGGCAGAGAGGTTCATCAAGGATCGGGTGAAGTATGTGCTCGTCTGCCCCCGGCTCGGCACTGCCAGTTGGACCCCCTGCGTCTTCGCCCCCTTCTGGAAGTCCCCGTTATTTCTCCTTACGAGCCCCGCCTTCTCGCACCACTCGATGATCTTCGTCGAGTAATCGTAGTGCATCGGAAACAAGTCCTGCTGCCAGAAGTTCGACCGCTCGTATAGGAACCCGCCGTCTTTGAGACAACCGGCGATGTCCTTCAGCATCTTCGGCAATTCATCAGGGTGAATATGCTCTAGAGTGTCAATCGCCACCACGATGTCGTAGTCCCTCAAACCCCTCAGGGATTTGACGCTCTTTATGTCCAACAGCCGGTCTGCAAACCTCTGCTTGGCGAAGGCAGTCAGTTTATCGTTGATGTCGCAGTAGGTCACATCGTTCCCATTCAGCGCGAGGGCGATGCACAAGCTGCCGATGCCTGCCCCTATCTCCAGTATCTTCATGCCCCGGTAATGGAGCAGGGGGTGTACCCTTTGCCGGAACTCCTCCGTGGCATTCCACGAAACGAGTTCATACAGGTAAAGATCGGTTTCCTCGTAGAACCGCCTCACGTCCTCCGGCGTCTCGTGGGGCTTGCGTCTCCATTCCGCCGCCATCTCATAGGGTGTGTAAGCCTTCACCCGTTCTTGGACTTCCTCTATTTTTTTGTTAAGGTGCCTTGCGAGTTCCCTTATGTCCCCTTCCATTTTTCCTCCTTTACAGTTGGGGAGGAGGAGGAGGAGAAGGAGGGAACCTCCCCCTACCTCCCCTTTAGGCTGCCGTCTAGACGGCAGCGAACCGAGGATTGAACCTCACATTGGATGCCGAAACCGGGTTAACTGTTCCGGCTGCTGGGGTGATTTCCACCCTCAGATAGCGGTACCCCGCCGTCATGTTCTCCCCCTTACACTCCACCGTCGCTATCTGGTCAGTCGCGGTGTTGCTGGAAATGGTGGTCGTGGCCAGATAGGTATTGGAGAAGGTGCTGTTGTCCGTGCTTTCGGCTATCACACAGGTGACATCTCCAAGGTACTGCGTCGCAGCCGCCTGCTGGATAACGGCCATGAAGTTGTTGAATTTCGCCATGTCCACTCCAGTGCCAGCCTTCTCCGCAGCGGTGATCTCCTGTGGCGGTATGCCTACCGTTACTTTCAGGTTCTCAGAGCCTTTATGCATTGTCATTCCTCCTCAGTCTCCACCGTTGGTGGTGCTATGCAGCGTCACAAACGGGGAAAGTGTTGAGCCGTTTGCCGGCGTGAAGGCCGAATCGACCCACGGCTGCCCGTCCACCCGCTTGACGAACCTCCACGCGGTTTCGTCGGTGGTGAACCGAGCATGGATGCTGGACTGCACGTTCAGCGATGACCTCTCGCCGATGAGGTAGTAGGAAAGGTCGGCAAGGATAAGGTCGCCGGCAGTCCCCAGCGCCTTGCATTTCTCGGTGAAGACCAGGGGGCGACCGAGAAGGGTCGCAGGCGGAGCAGATGCGGCGCCCTGGTTGAACGGCAGCCATGTCAGGGTTGTGCTGGCAAGAGGAATCAACTGCGCCAGTATGCTCGGGTTTGCCAGCCATATCGCCCGGCCCATGCTCTGAGGGTACAATCGCCGATAGACATTCGCCAGGTCAGCGATTGCAATGGTGTTGGCTGCACTCCGGTTGACGGAAAGTAGCGCACCCGAGTTCAGGATACCCAGCGGCTTGCCAACCCCGTTGCCGTTGATGAACGCATCGTCCTCATACCATGCCAAGGCTTCTGCGAACATCCGGGTCAACAGGGCATCCAGGCCCACGGCGTTGTCAGCCAGAAGCTCATCCGAGGCGTAGGTATAGCCAGTCAGCTTTTTGGCGATCAACTTCACCTGCCCGAATGTCGGCTCCTTGACTGTCTTGGTGCCGGCCTCTTCCGTCCAGTATGCCACTATCCCACCATAGACGCTGGAAGCATGCGAGGTGTCCTTGATCTTGGGGATAAGCAGCGTGTCAGAGGTCATCGGGATCACCGTTGCCCCGTTGGGCCGGATCACCGCAGACTCGATCGCCCGGAGAAGTATCTGGTTGGAAAAAATCTCCGGCACCGTGAAGCCCCCGGCGCTGTCCGTGCCCTCTGAAAGACCAGCCTTCAGTCGGGCATCCTGCGGGTTGTATTTCACCGCAGCCAACCACTCCCCAAAGGTCTTGAATGCGCCGGGCTGCTCATCTGGTCCACCGTCTCCCCCCGGCGTGAATCGCTGCTCGATCTTGTTCAGGCCAACCTTCTCGATGTAGGCTTCCAGCACAGCATCGATGCTGGCCTTTTGCTCATCAGTCAAAGCTATTTCACCCATGTTTCTTTACCTCCTAGTGTTTGCCCAACATTTCCGTGATACGTTGGGCTGCATAGACTGTGAGGTTTAGATTTGCCCTAAAGCTATCTTCCTCACTTGGCTCTTTGGCGCTATCTTCCTTCCTGGCATCCAGGACTGCGCCTGCTATGTCATCGGGGATGTCGCCCCCCGTTAAGCGCATAATCTCCCGAACGATGTCCCACATCAGTTCTTTATTCTCATCGTTCAGATCGCCGGCCTCTATGAGGCTCTTGGCATAGTCAAAGGCATCGCCTATCTCGGCCTGCGAAATCTCTTTCGGATGCGGTGTGATGGTATTGGCATTATTCGTTTCCATATCCATAGCCTCCTGTCCTGATCCGGGCCTTTCGGCCCTTCTCATTTCACCGCCGCACTTTGGGCATTCAATATCGCGGCAATGCTTCTCGCTTTCCATGCTGTAGCCACACTTGATGCACTCGCACTGATATGTCTCCTGCTTTTCGTGCTCCTTCACCCACTCCCTGGCGCTCTCCATCGTCCAGCCGTACTTGTCCTCTTTGGAGAACAGATAGGTAGTGTTCTTTTTACACTCGCCGCAGTAGAGGGCCTTTATGCCCTTCTCCTTTGAGATGTCGATGGTGCGAATTCTGTGTCCCTCGTGCTTGCCCTCCTCCCCGGGGACAGGCACCCTGAAATAGTCCTCCGTCTCCTCGGGCTTGGTGATCTGCTCGAACTCCTTGATGGTTATCACATCCTGCTCCCGTGCCTGGACAAGGGCATCGGGATTTGAAGGCACCGGCACTGCAGAAAGTTCCAACAACTCCTGCTTGGTGTAAGTGCGCCTCGGCTCTTTCTCGCCGTCCCCCTCCTCAATGGCATCGAAGTCCGGCATGAAGCCCACCGAGGTTGTGCAGAAAGCCACCCTTGTAGAGCTTGTAAATGGTATCTGCGAATTCGTAGATGTCCCGGTCGGCAAACTCGATTTGGAACTTGAGCTTGTTGTCATCCACCCAGACCTTTTGAGCCTTGCCTATTGGCGGCTGGTCATAGCGATGAGCCCACATGAATACAGGGTTCTTCTTGAAGTTCTTGATATCCCAGCCGCTTGCCCGGATGACCTCGCCATCCCGATCCACGGTCTCGGTGGAGCCGATAAATTCCAGCACCCGGTCTGAAACCTCCTTGACCTCGCAGGACACTACTTTTCTGATTAGCTCTGTCATGTCTACCTCCGTTTGACAATCCACCCTGGTTCGTAAGCAGGGCATCGCTTCCCATCTTTGCCATAGCCCTGCTCAGGCAAACTATCGATTTCCTCTCGCCCCTCAATACACTCGTCAAATCCCATAAAATGCGTACATGATTCGCAGGGGCAATTTGGTTTTTCTGTCATTTTCCCCCCTTTACTCCACAGGCAACCACACGCAACGGCACTGGGGATGAACGGGTATCATGCCGTGCGCTTCCTTCGGTGTATATTCGTTGCCATGCAAATCTGGGCATGCGCAACCTGTGAAGCTCCGTTCATCCATTGCACAAAAGAATTCGACCTTCTCCACATCCTCGCTTTCATACCGCCATAGTGCGCCTTCATTAGAAGCGGCTATGGTTTCTGTTCTTGCCACTATCGGTGCCCTGTGTTCATAGCCATTGTGGTAGAACTCCCTGATACGCTTGGTCAATTTGGGGATGCTTTCCCCCTCTTGAAAGCCCTCGGCAAGCACCCGCCGCAGATGCTCTCTCGTCGTGCCGTTGACCATCTTGGCAAGCTCAAGCGATCTCGCCTTCAGCCATTCCAGCGCCGCCTCGTCCAGCGGGAATTCCTGCTTCATGGCGCCTTCTGCGGCATCCCTGAACACGCCCTCTATCAGCGGCTTGAAGGCATCCTTGAAGGTGTCAATGGCCTCATCCTCATCGAAAAGGGCATCATCGGGCTTGTCAGCGCCTGTCAAGCACCCCACGACCTCATCAGCTTGGTCATCGAATAGCCTCTTGAGTAATGCCTTGAAGGGCTTTTCCTGTTCCTCTGTCTTTAGAACATACGTTCGCCAGTGGGTCTCCTTCTCGCTCTCGGTGGCAAACACGGCCTTGGCAGGTAGTAACCTGATTCCCTCCTGCAGTTCTCCACCATTCGGTTGCCCCAATGCCTGCGCCGGGGTTGGGATAACCGCCATCGGTATGATAAAGACATCCCCGTTCTTCACCGGGTCGAGGCCCATCTTGCCTCTTGCCTCGTTGATGGTGAGATAGCCTGCCTTGATGCCGCTGTCCACTTCCAATACCAACTGCTCCCGATTCTCCGGCACGGGATCATCGAAATCAAGTTCTAAATCCTTGCCAAAGAGGATGCATAGCTGCTCGTTCAGCTTCTCCCTGAATCGGGTCAGGCGGGGTTTTACCACATACTTGGCGAAGATATAGGCATCTGCTTCAGCCCGGGCCCGGCTCCCCGGACCTTCAATGCCCATTATCGAAGCAGGGATACCATAGGCGCCGAGGATGACTTCACGGTTCACTTTACGCAATCGCCAGAAGTCCATGTCCTTCTGCGAGATTTGGTAACGACTGATTTTCGCCCCCTCAGAAAGAATATGGATTTTGTGGGCCTTGCCCACACCCCGATGTTCCTGCTCCCATTTGGCTTTTACCCGCTCAGCCTCGTCGGGGTCTACAGTACCGGGGTGCTCAATAACCAACCCCGGTGAAGCATCATTGTAGAAGAAATTGCGATTCCACTGGCCGCTATATGCTTCCGAGTCCAAATCCACCGCGATGCTCTGCGCCGGGCCTATCCCCCTATAAGGGTTCGCAGGATTCGGGTACATGATGTGGATTACCTCTTCCACCTCCAGCGGCACCCGTTCCCCACCAAATTGATAGATATAACCCTGGATGAATTTCTCTTTTGAGGGCACCACCGCCATCCTCTCAGGCGGCGCAATCCATATCTCGGCAGGGATTCCCAACCTGTTCCTGTTCAGCACCCAGAAACATTCGCCCACCAAATCAAGGTACATCTGTGATAATTCAAATAATTCCTGCCCTGTCTGGAAGGGGTTAACATACTTGAGCATCGCCACCAGTGGATGCTTGTCTATCTCTTTACGCTCCCCGTTGCGCACCATGTAAAGATGCCACTGTGCATCGGCTACCGATGCCGCTATCCTCGATACGCAACCGTAGAGCCAGCCGATTTGCCCATAGGCCATCAAGTAGCGCTGCAGTGTCCACCCCGGCGGGATGGCGAAGTTGCCTATCGCATAGCCGAATTTAGGCTCCTTCGTTTCCCGTCTGAATAGCTTATCAATCATGCTCATAGCAGGAAGTCTCCCGTTTTGGGCTTCTCCAGAAGCTCTGTTAAACTCCACACCATCGCATCAAGACGGTTCGGGGACAATCTGCTCTCCCCCGGTATCCACTGACACAGCTCATCCTCAAGATAAGGGAACTCACCGACAAGGTGCACCCGGCCCTGCTCAAACATCGCCACGACAGGTTCCGCCCTCACTGCCTTACCCCTGGAGGCGTGCACCATCTTGAAACGTATGTTCTGCTTCCGTGACCGCGCCGCTTGGATAAGAGTGCTCTCAACCATATCGCCACCGAAATTGGCCTCCGCCACTACACAGTCGGCATCATTGTGGTTACTGGTAGTCAATACCGCTTCAGCCCATCCTTCTGGGGAAGCCTTCAAACTCCTGTCCTCAAGCACATAGCCATGCCACTGACCGTCAATCTTTGCGATACCGGCAGTTACGATTCCGCACTCAGTCACACCGCCCGGCGGGTCGACTCCGACAACAACGCGGCTCAGATTCGGGTGGCTCGTAGTCCTACTCCTTGAAATCAAGCCCCGCGTCCACAATGCGCCAGGGGCCTCATCAATGTCCTCTGCCAATATCTCCTGCCGATAAGACACTCGAGACATATCCTCCGTAATGTCCACCAGTGCCTCTTCGGAAATATACGGATTATCGTGGCTGGTGAAATGGAATGCCTGCCACCGACCTGTATTGTCTTCCTTCGCCTTGGCAAACATCTTGGCCGCATGACGGGGGTCTCGAGCTTTCGATACCGAACGGCTATGTAATGATGGCGGCGTGTAGATGAATACTGCGTCACCGTTGTTGTCCAGCAGCATCGGTGCCCCCACCGCATCCCAGGCATCCTCATCGCATAGTTGCCACTCATCGATTATCAGGAGGTCGGCATAATCCCCTCTAAGTGTGTCCGCATTCCACGCGGTCTTGGCGCGTATCCTGTTCTCGGTCCCTGCGCGTTCTATGATGTGCAGCGTCTCGTTCTTGTAGAATATCCCTGCCTCCAAGGGCTCGGTCAGTGACCTCTTGACCTCACGCCAGAAGGTATCAATCTGCTCCGCTGTTGGGGTGGCATAAAGGATTCGCCTGCCAGCCAGAAACGCCTTCACCGCCAGGATAGATACGCCTACCGTCTTTCCAAAGCGCCGCCCGGCTCTTAAGATGCGCCGGGGTGCGCCGCTGTCAATAAGCTCGACCTGCCTAGCATGGGGTTCACGCAACCGGATAATATATTCGGTTTTAGTCGCCGTCACCATATATCACCTTAAGAACTATGGCCTTATCACCTTGGCCAGTGTGCTCGACCTTTTGGCTGGCCTTACCGATATGCTGGTCTATCAGGTATTTCGCCGCACCGACCTTGATTTGCTCATCCATTGAATCAAGAGCAGCAATCAAGACCCTCACTGCCTTCTTGTAACTCTTGGCAATGAGTTTCTTTTCCTCTTCCCTTCTCGGCCTCCGGCCAGAGTTGCCATTTCCTGCCATTTTCCTTATCCGCCCTCGTTGATTCTAGGCGACCTCTTTCAAGATAAGCATATCAACTATTTTGCTCATTTCTGCCATTTTACCCGCTCTCCACCACCTCAAGATCGCCGGATTCAAAGCTCTCATATTTCGTATCGGTCACAAACGCCTCGACCTCGTACTTGAAACTGCCCACCGTGTCGAAGTCGCCACTCACCACTGTGTAATGGCATGTCCCGTCAGCGGCAACATCTATCGTGCAAGTTCCATCGACCAAAAGGCGGGTAGGTTTATGCTCTTCCCATACTTTGAATTTTATCGTATAGCTGGTCAGGTCAAAGGCATTGCCATCCTTATCCGTGCAGGTGAAGTCTAGGTTAAATCCGTAATCGCCCTTTGGGATCGTTATCGTATCTGACATTATGCTGTCTTCGCCTCCACCGCAATCGCCCTATCATGCAGGGCTACACTTCTCGAAATATATTGCCGCCACCGGGTCCAGTTAAAGCGGTTCAGCACATTGGCAGGACTGAGAGCGGCATCATATAATCTTGGCTCGTCTATCGAGCCCTTGCACCTCTGATAGCCCCACGCATCTGCTATTAAGAATTTCGCCGTTCCTGTTGGCAAGCTACCAGTTTCTATTTCTTTCCTGTCTTCAACCCCATTGACATAAAGAATCAAATTGCTCCCATTATATGTGGCCACTACATGATTCCAGTCGTCCACCGTCAAGTTCACTGTCCCCCAATAGGTAAAAGCCCCACAAGTGAATCCGATCCTCCTATAACTCCCCGATGAGGCAATTTGATAATTCAGCGTGTACGGGTGCACCCCTGCTGACCTTCTGCCCATAATGCAATAGACCCCATCGGCAACCGCTGATGGGCGTACCCACGCCTCAAGCGTGACGTTTGCCACGTTCATCGCCGAATCATAGCCGCAATCGATATAATCATTGTCCCCATCGAAGCTATAGCAACCGAATCTCAGCGCTGTTGCCCCATATACCGTGCCGTGATTCGAGCCATGTGCATCGTTGCCATTCTGGTTCAGCTTCCACCAGGAAATCAGGTTCGCCGTTGGCCCTTCGACTTCCGTTATCCTTTGCGCCCCCCTCACGGCGGCTTCAATGGCCCGAGAATAGAGATTCACCGCCACCCCAATCGCCTTGCGGACGATTTCTGCGCTTTCGCTGGTCCAGTTCAGTATCCGGCCCACACCGTAGTACTGAGACCCGCCATTCAGATATGTCTGGTAATCGATTATCATGTGCTTGTCAGTAGCACTACCGTCCTCTGGTCGCAGTCGGTCTCCGTAAATTTGAGGATGATAATGTCAGCGTTCATCTCCGTTTGCGTTAAATCTATCTTGTAAAGCCCGTTGCCTATCTCCGAGGCGGCATTTGTGCAGGCCGCAAATGCCCCGCCGTCCTTACTAATTTCTTCCGTTATCGTTTTGCCCGTTGCCGGCGTCACATGATCACTGGAAAGCACCATGAGGAAGCAGAAGTTGGACAAGGCCACATTCTTCGGCACGCCAGAAGGGAGCAGGTCGGTCTTCGCCTTTACCGCGTCAATCAGAAGATCAAGGCGACCGCCATTCGCCCAGTCAGCCTGCAACTCCCCTGTGTCAGCTAGAATCGCCGCAACCTCAGCGTCGATGTATCCTGCTATCGTAGCCAGCGTCGCTGGCAGCGTTGTCCCTGTGTCCGTCAGGATAGCTGCCAGATCGCTCAACGCTCCAGCGTCTGGCAAAGCATCTGTCACTGCCTTGATTGCAGCTACTTCAGTGTCAACCGCTGCAAGAATGGCCGCAATCTCCGTATCGAGATATGCCTTAATGGTATCCACATCCGCGGGGATATTGGCTGCAGCAAGCTCGTCAAGATACCCGGCCCTAGCCGCTGTCAGCCGAGCAACAAGGGTATCAATAAGACCGTCTATAGTATCCTGTTTTGCTTCCGTAGCCAAAAGCCCATGACCCGTATCCATCTCAGTCTTTGTCGGCGGATCGTAGGCAGTCAGGGCATCGGCGCATTCACTCTGAACCTCCGCATCCCAAGTAGAGTTCCAAGGGACTGCCGTTAGACCAGCACCTAACGCTCCAATCACAGCAGTGTCCACAAGAATGTCGTCTACAATGCCGTCTATGACATCTTGCTTCGCCACAGTCGCCAAGAGAGCGTGTGCTGTATCCATCTCGGCCTTGGTGGGAGGGTCGTAGGCAGTTAGAGCATCAGCGCACTCGCTCTGAACCTCTGCGTCCCAAGCAGCGTTCCACGCAACAGCCCCCGAAACAGTATTAGCGTCTACCTCAGCCTCCATCTGGAAGTTGTGGTGCATAGTGCCCGCATCGCTATCAACCGTGGCGGCAATGTATATCGTGTAGCACTTGCCCTTCTCGAAGCCATTGGCCGCGGTAAGCTGAATCCTCTCCGAGTAGAAACCGGTGGTATTCGCATCGTCCAGCTTCGCCATACTGCCAGTCAGAATCGGTGTGGCTGTTTCATCTTCGTAGACCCGATAAGTCGGGACAGAATCAGCATCCGTGGCAACTCCCGTATCAGGATCATGGGTGTTGCAGCAAAACGTCAGATAGTCATCTATCTTCCACGAACCAAGATAACTCATTTCACTACCAATCCCCCAAAGACTACTGAGTGAATGCCTTGTTCAGACAGAATCGGCATCGGTTGGGCCACCCCTGACAATGTATAATCCGTATAGCAACACATATCGTAGGCCAATTGATAGCCACCTGTCAGTGTGGCGGGCCAAGGGTCGCCATAGCTTTGACCCGACTTGTACCAGAGCTGGTTGGCATCCCCATCGTCCCGCATGAAAGTCATCGCGGCATCAACCCAGGCCAGGTTCAAATAGTTCTGTGCCGTAAAACTGGGTGCAGTCGAGAAGTTGGCTGTCAAGCCACCCGACTGTGGACCCGTCAACTCGTCTGAATTAGCATTCGTGACCTTGCCGGCGTCGGAAGTCCTGTAAACGTGCATCTTGAAGTGCTCGCCTGCGTCAAAGCCACTGAGTATCTGGGCTCCCATAAAGTTCCCTGTGCCTGCTCCAGTGGGGTTAGTGTCGGCTTTGGAACCGAAGATATAGTCGGCTGCTATACCCAGGCTGAAGCTGCCACTGCCCGTGTTCCCGAAGGTCGGGCCAATCACCACGGGATAAGTTGCAACATCCAGCCACTTCTGGTCGAAAAGCATTATCAAGAGGCCCGCTTGAATCTCCCAGCTACCCCAAATCCAGTCACCCCTGGCATCGGTAGCTCTTGGTCTGAGAATCTGAAATGCTTTGCCAAATCCGTAAGTAGCATTCCAGCCAAGACTGCTGCTCTTGACCGCTATGGAGTTCACCATTTCGGGTATCGTGTCGTGCCGGAACTCGTCCTCACGCCATAGCTCATGGTCAGGGTGTAGAGATTGCTGTATCCTAAACTTCAACCCCGGAGCCTCAATGCGGAACTCTATCCTGCCGCCAAATCCCACTTTCCTCTTTGGCAGGACTATCTCCATCTCCAAAGCCCCCTGCCATAACCACTCGTCAGGGGGCTTGGTGTAGAACCCTACCTCCATGTCCGAGGTCTGCCACAAGATTTTCTCACCCTCTACCTTCGGCAGTGCCTTCTTGTCAATGGGTAGCCATATCTTCATGCCAGTGAGTTTGTGCCACTTGGTCATGTAGATGTGCGGCTGGAAATCTGCGGCTTTTAGGTCGCCAATCTCCACCTCGTCGCCGGCAAGGTCCAGCTTGTATGTCTTTTCGCCTATCAGTTCCATGACAAACAAAAAACGACCGAAGTGGATTCGATACACGAGGCATCACAGCATCCCTGCTTCGACCGTTTACAGGTCACTAAGGCTATTCAGTTGTCAAACATATATTCTACACCCACAAAAAGGGTTTGTCAAGCCCTCTGTTTCAACGCCTCCTCAATCAGCCTGGCGAACTCCTGCAAAGATAGCGTCTTGATGTGCCACCGACCATCGCGCCGATCAGTGATAATCAGCTTGCCATCGCGCAGCACCCCTAGCTTCTCGGTGCCGCAGCAG
>Ga0209986_10003789_pt1 | contig 13102 bp, 24 predicted proteins | sample BlataG_FD_183168 | JGI IMG/M metagenome (GOLD analysis project Ga0209986, IMG submission 183168) | Deep subsurface microbial communities from Black Sea to uncover new lineages of life (NeLLi) - Black_00105 metaG (SPAdes) (version 2) | ecosystem: Environmental > Aquatic > Marine > Oceanic >...
GATTTTCCTAGATTCGATCAATATGTTAGGAAGGTTATTCCTAGTGGCAAGGGTAATGTTAGGGATGCTACTCATAAATTAGTTGATGACAACAAAACTCTTATGAATGATGTTCATGAACTCGTTGAGAAACTACGACTCAAAGGTCAGTATGTAGATAAATCTTTGGGAAGTTTGGGTGGAGGAAACCATTTTGTTGAGATAGACAAAGACGAATTAGGTAGGCTTTGGCTGGTTATTCATTCCGGATCTAGAAATTTTGGTGCTAAAGTTGCACTTTTCCATCAGCAGAAGGCCCAACGGTGGATGAAGAAGAAATATGGAGCGATTGCTTACAAAACTCAGGAATATTTGGAAGGCGACGAGGCAGAAGATTATTTAATTGACATGGTGGTTGCACAACGATATGCTGATTTGAATAGAGAAATTATGATGTATGTGCTTAACAGTTTTTTCCCTATAGATCTGATGAGAGTTGAAAATGTTAAGTCTTCTCACAATTATATTAACATATCAGAAGGGATGATTAGAAAGGGAGCGATTTCAGCTCATGAAGGAGAGAGAGTTGTTATTCCTTTGAATATGAGAGACGGAACCATAATTGCAAGAGGAAAGGGTAGTGCTGAAAGAAACTTTTCTGCCCCTCATGGTGCAGGGAGGAAATTATCCAGAACTCAAGCTAAAAAAGATCTTGGAATGGAAGAGTATGAGAGAGAAATGGAAGGAATTTGGTCGTCTTGTATAACGAAAGGGACTCTAGACGAGTCTCCTATGGCGTATAAAGATTTCCAAGATATTCTAGACACTATAAAAGATACGGTTGATATCGAATTTCACATGAAACCTGTTTATGTTTTCAAAGCAGAGGAGACAAAACGAAGATGAATACAAAAGTTCATAACTTATGTGGAGCGGTAAGGTAGCTTTTTGACGCTTCAACGTGTTATAATAATATTATAAAGGTACTGAAAATTAAGGTAAAGGAGGTAACATGCCGAAACTGCATGAACTATTGGCTGTAGAGCCAGATCTTAAAGCTGATGCTCAAAGGGCGCAGAAGAATACTAATTTGCTTTTCACTCAAGCAACTTCTCAGTTTGAAGGTCAAAATAAAAGCTATACTGTGACTAAGGAAGGTGAGGATCAACTGCCTTCTGAGATTAGAAAGGTAGCAACTACCGTTTCCGAAGAACTGGAAAACTTTCAGGAGATTTTCAGTAATTGGATGGATGTGGTAATACAGAAGGAAGTTACTAATCAGAGTGCTACTGCTGACGTTGTAGTTGAAGGTGAGCTTCTGTTGAAGGGTGTTCCAGCAACAGCCCTGCTTAATCTGGAAGGTAAGTTAACGGAAGTTCTTCAGATTTACAAGAGCATTCCTACTTACGATCCTACTATTAAGTGGACTTTCAACGATGACCTAAATGTTTTTGTTTCTGATCCGGTAACTACTTACAGAACCAAGAAAATGCCAAAGGTTTTAGAGAAGTCTCCGGCTACTGATAAGCATCCAGCACAGGTTGATGTGTTTAACGAGGATGTTAGAGTTGGTGAATATATCACTGTTAATTACTCTGGCATGATATCTGTTAAGGATAAACGTGAATTGCTAAAACGAGTTAATACTTTGTTGAGAGCTGTTAAGGAAGCTAGACAGAGGGCTAATGACACTGAGGCAATCATTGATTCTTACGCTGATAAGATTTTTGGGTACATTAACAAGGGTAAATAGTGAACGGCTAGATTTAGACTTATTAAGCTGGTCTCCTATATTTAACTATAGTAGAGTACCTGACGAAAACCGAGTTTTAGGTCTTGGTTCGTAGGAAGGGAACATTGAGGCCAGTGGGTCAGACGTAGTACAGATTCAGAGTTTTGCCGTATAGACTTAGACTTGGACAGTTCTTTAACAAGTGAATGTTGATTCTATGAAAGTCAGGCATGGGTTCGAATCCCATCTCTGCCCCCAAAACATGGCAGAGTGGTCCAGAGGCAGGATAGGCTTTGCAGTATTAAGTTGGCATTCAGTTCTAAGGAACAAAACTTATGCGAGTTAGCTCAGTGGAGAGAGCAACGAACCAAAAATTCGTCGATCGCTGGTTCAAATCCAGCACACGCAAATATAAAAGGGGAGGTCATCTTGTGGAAATGGTGACCTCCCCGCATAATATAAGGGGAAGACGATGAAATTAATTGGACAATTTGAATTTCCTGAGAGTAAGGAAGAAGCAGAAAATTGGGAACGTTTTGTTTTGATGAAGGCTCTATCTCAAAAGGTATTATGTGTTGCCCATACTAGGAAAGAAGGAATGTGGTGTGCGTATTGTGATGCTGTTCCTGGATATAATCATGAAAACGTTTTGTTTTGATGAAGGCTCTATCTCAAAAGGTATTATGTGTTGCCCATACTAGGAAAGAAGGAATGTGGTGTGCGTATTGTGATGCTGTTCCTGGATATAATCATGAAAATGAGTCAGAGCTTGTATTTCAACATGGTGATAGATTACCGATACGTATAGCTGAAGTTATTTTCCCACAATTTAGGGGAGTTCCATATGCCTACTAAAGATTGGCATTTAAGTCATGAAAGACATGTTGAGTTATATTTGACAGATGAGCAGTATTCTAGACTTTTAAAAAAGATCAAGGAAACTGTTAATCGGTCTGATTTCGAGGTTTATTGTTACGACTCTACTTATCCAGGTGATAAATATATCGAAAGTAATTGTGGATTATGTAATGATGAGTTTACGGAGTTAGACACGGCACTCTTTTCAGAATCATTTCCTAGTCGCAAAACTATGAAATATAGAAAAGAGTATCACAAATGTCCTTTTGATTTGAGATCTATGAGCGATGAATTCAGGAGTGGTTGTTTTGATGATTGTTATCTTTTCAAGAACCAATACAAAGGGCATAATCTTGATGTTATAATACAGATGGTTGAGGAAACTATCTTGGAGGCAGAACGGTGGCAAAAGTGATAAAGATTGATGGGTCTGAAAGAGATCTATATGACGTTGGTCTTGAAAGCCTTCAACAAGCGGTTGGAGGTTATATTCAGATAGTGCCTACCAATGATGGCAGATGGCTGGTTCTTGACGAAGAAGGTAAACTCAAGGAAAAACAGGTAAATCGAAAAGGAACAGAACTTACAAGAGGGATAGTAGACGACTCAGATTTTATTGTTGGTGATGTTGTTGTTGCCAACAAAGACGAAATTAATTAGGGGGAGTTATGGGATTAGATGTATATCTTTACAGATATGAAGATCATGAGAAAAGCACTTTGCTTGAAGCTAAATATGAGAAGGAAACTGAAGAAATATGGGCAAAAAGCGAGGAATATGACAAGTTAACTGACGAGGAGAAAGAAAAGAATAATCAGGAATGTAAGGCAGTTGCAGAAAGATTGGGATTAGGGGAATATGGAGAGGATTCCGCAGGGAGAGAAGAAATTGAACGTAATTCAGAAAAATATCCTGATCATTTGTTCAAAGTAGGATATTTTCGTTCAAGTTATAACTCAGGTGGAATAAATCATATATTACGTAATATTAATGGCGACCGTGATTTGTATTGGGTTTTTGATCATGATAGCGCAGAATATTCTTTTTGTCCAGATTGGGAACAGGCAAAACAACGAGCACAGGAATTAATTGAGCTATTATCTAAGAATGATCCTTATTACGTATCAAAAGTTGCTTGGAATATGTTTAGTGAACCTCCTGATGTTAACTCTGAGAAAGAGGCATTAGATATATTCAAGAAAGAGCTTGCGAAACAAGGTGGGTCAAGAGCCTATAGCAACAAGAACGGTCTCTTTTATCTTGATGAGCCATTACCTGTATGCGGTATAATTTCTGGACAAGAACATATTTTGAGCAATATAGTTCCTTGTGTATATGTTATTCATAAATCAGGAGCTGATGATGGTTATGATTTTTATATTCAGGCTTTAGAGATAGTGGTAGAAACTTGCGAATATGTTCTCTCATTTCCTGATCCTAAAAAATATTGGCTCCATTGGAGTTCTTAAAATGAATGATGAACAAAGAGATTACATTATTATTGGTGTGATTGATGGAAAACCCGTACACTTAGGATATATTTCTGGAACGGATACTTTCTCTAGGTCAAAGTCAATGGCGGAAATTTATTTCAAATCTTGGAACGACCCCAACAAAGATTACCTAACCAGTGTAAGAGTCTTTACGCTGTGTTCCCCGTTTGAAATAGCATTTGAGTTGAACAGATGACGATGCTAAAAATAATAGTTGTTAGGTATTGCGGTGAATGTCCATATGCTCAATATTGTTCTATCTTCGATGAAGGATGTGATGAGCTAGAATGGGACAGAGTTGATGATGGACATATTATTCCTAAAGTGAAAAGATAATGTTTACTTCTGAGGAAACTAAGCAGTATTATTGGGATTGGTTTTTAGAAAATACTCCTAAATCAGAAAGACCATTCGGAATGACTGATAAGCGTCTTGAAAAAGTTAGGGGTGAAATTTTCGTAGACGAATTCTTTTGGAGCGATGTATATCACAGACATGGTGGACACAATGATCTTAATTCGTTTAAAGAGGAAAACTCTTTCGTATTTGAGCATTGCCAAGGCAATTTTTTTGGAATGATTTATGAGGTTATGATTCTGAGAGGAATAGTCAAGATATGAATTTCAAAATAATTAAAAAATATAAGATGACCATATTACTTGCAGTTTTGGGGAGTCTTAATCTTTGGGTTCTAACTGTTGGATTTAACCTAAAAAAGAAATCCCCTTCCTTTAGGTGGGGGTAAATAGGAACTCATGAAAAGAACATTCAAATACAGAATCTTTCCAAATAAAACTCAAAAAGAGAGATCATAATGCAGCAATCAACATTCTAAGGCTCGGAACGAGCCTCTTGAAAGAGGAAGCCCTCTGCTTTAGCTGAGGGTAGTTCACTGGCATAAGCTAGGCGAATGGTTAATCAGGGGGCTTTTGATAAGGTGATGAGTGAAGCGAAACGGAAAAAGATGAAACCCTATGTCGATAAGTATTTCACCAGATCTAGAGATATACTCATAGCAGAAGGACTTAATCCTTGGGTGAATATGCAAGTGTTTATTAGAAATGGTCCTGGAAAGCTCGGAGGCATTGAAGAATCGATAAAATTACTTGACGAATTGGGGACGTTCAGTGATTCTGATTGTAGGGTGTATGCGGAGCCTGACGGAAGTTATTATGGAGCAGGTCAGACAATTATGAATATAATTGCTCCTGTTTGTGAGTTGATTGAATGGGAGACATTATATCTTGGAATCATATCGTATCGTACTTCTATTGCCAATGGCAAAGATATTGATCCATATATGTTTGAACAGAATATTAAGACTGTTGTTCAATTAGCTGACCCAAGACCTGTTTTCTATTTTGGTGCTAGACATTGGCATTGGGAATTGGATAATTATCTTTCAAGTTTGGCGTTTAGTCATGGATGCGTAGATTGTTCTACTGATAATGGAGCAAAGAATGTTGGTAAAGAGGGTATAGGAACTATTCCACATGCTCTTGAAAATATTTATGCTTATTATTATGGTACGGACAGAGCAGTTGTTGAGTCTACTAAGGCGTTTGATAAGCATATGTCATTAACAATACCTAGAATTGCTTTGGTAGATTATGCTAATATGGAAGTCGATGACACTTTGACCTTAATCAGAGAGTTAAGCAATAATTTGGATGGTGTAAGAGTAGACACATGTGGTGAAAATACTATGCAACATAGTTCCTCTTCATGTTCCTTAATACAATTTCCTGATGAATGGAAGGTTAAAGGGGTTTCTGTTTCTGGAGTTTATAGAATTAGACAGGCAATGCAAACCCAGTCTATGTCTAACAAGGATTTTAAAATTATACTTAGCAGTGGATTCGGAAAATCTGAAAAGATTAAATTATTTAATGAGGCTGAAAAGTCTCTTGGTATTAGACTGTATGATTCTATAGGTGCTGGCTTTATGGATGATATTATTACCGCGACTGCTGACATTATTGCGGTTGGAGAAAAACCTGATGATGTAGATTATATTGAGGGTACTGTCTTATTTCGGAATATTATTCATAAAGTGGGTAGATCACCTAAGGTAGACAAATCGTTAAAAAGGATAATATGAATGGGTTTTGTTGCTGATTGGGAAGATGGTCTCATTCCTGTAGAGAAGTGGAAAGACTATTATGATATAATGCCTGACGAATGTAAGAAAGTAGTAGATGATTATGATGATTGTGTTGGAGTAGGTAGAAATAAGGAGCTGGGTTGGTTTACAGCTTTCTCTGGACAAGGACCATGCATTTCTTGGTCTGAAAAAAGAAGGATAAAATGAGAGGTTGTCAATTAAGTAGCAGTCAATCTATGAGAAACTCTGGTCGCTCTGTAAAAGGTGGAGATATTGTTACCGTACCTGAAGAAAGAGGGAAGGAAGAGGGTAGGGTAAAGAGAACGAAGGTGGGTTACTCTTATAGTTGGGTTACTGTGGAATGGTCTGATGGTACTATGAATGATTGTATTGCTAGTACGGTTAAACGAGTTCCTGGATCTAAACCTAAAATAAAACGGAAATACAGTGATTTTTCCTGAGGAATTATTATGAAAGCACTATTGGTAGTTGATATGGTTAACGATTTTGTCTCATCTAACGGAGCACTAACTGTTCCAGGAGCAATGGCCTTACTTCCTAATATTGAGTTAGCTATAAAGAAAATTGTGGAAAAGGAAGGAAAGATTATATTTTGTAACGATCAACACGAGCTTAATGATCCAGAGTTCGATGCATATCCTTCTCATTGTATAAAAGGAACTTGGGGCTCGGCTATTTTAGATAGTTTTATGACTGATTTGCATAGCACTATTGTTGGGAAGACAACTTTTTCTGCATTCTCTAATGGCGTACTTGATGATTTGTTAAAGAGTATGAACGTTCATACTATCTTTGTTTGCGGAGTTGTTACTGAAATATGTATCAAGCGTACAGTTTGGTCAGCTAGAGATATTGGGTACGAAACTTTTGTTCTTACTGATTGTATAAAAGGTCTGGACGACGCTGATGCTGGTATGGCTCTTATGAAAATGGGTTGGTGGGATGCGTTGCCGATTAAATCAACGGAGTTATAAATGAATGTTAGAGCGTGTCAACTACCCCCATATCTAAAGGCAGGAATTCATGAAGATAATATCGTAATAGTGGCTCCTGACGAGGCATTGTTCGAAGATGTATTGATTCAAGAAGATCCTATGATGTTTGCTTATCTTCCGACTGTTGATGTATGGTTCAGATTAGCAGTTTGGGATATCAAAAAAGACTTAGCTAAACTTGGAGAGTCTGCATAATGAAAATACATAAAGAAACCACTCTGTGCTCTACTCCATTTCTTACTATAAAAGAGAGAGTGGTTTCTCATGGAGCAAACGAATATGTTTGGCAATATGTTAGCAGAAAACTTGGAGAAAAATCGGTATGTATTGCTGCGATGGATTTGTATAATAGATTAGTGGTTACTTGCGAATATCGCCCTTCCATTAATTGCAATGAATGGGGTTTCCCTGCTGGATTAGTTGATAACGGTGAAACTTCTAGAGAAACCGCTATTCGTGAAATGAGAGAGGAAACTGGACTTGAACTAATTAATATTCGTCTTATCTCCCCTTTTGCTTGCAATAGTGCTGGACTTACTGACGAGATGACCGCTATGGTATTTGGAGACGTGAGGGGTCAGATAAGTTCAGAATATTTGGACGAGCATGAAGAAATTACTACTTTCATTATGGAACCTGAAGAAGTTGCTGAGCTATTAACGAATAATTATGTTTTCTCCGCGAAGGCTTGGATTGTGATGGAAAGATTTTCCAGAACAGGAGAGATATTATGACTTATTATGGTAATGGAGTGGACCTTGCTATACAAATAGCTTCTGAAGCTCACTCTGGACAGGTTGACAAGAGTGGTGATCCTTATATTCTCCATCCTCTTCGTGTTATGTTAATGCAGAAAAAAGAGCACAGGAGAATAATTGCTGTATTGCATGATGTAGTTGAGGATACAGAAGTAACATTCGATGAGTTGTCTAATCATTTTGGTGATGACATTATAACTTCTTTGATGGCTATCACCAGAGGCAACAAAGAAAGTTGGGAAGACTTTATTGGTAGGTGCAAAGCCGACGAAGATGCTTTGTATATCAAGATATCTGATATAGCCGACAACATGTCTGCCGAAAGGATGGTTAAGTTGGACTTAGCTACTAAAACAAGACTTGAAAATAAATACAAAAAGGGAATGGAGATCCTGTTAAAATGAAAAAGGCTATTTATGCAGGAAGTTTTGACGTATTGACCAATGGTCATCTATGGATGATAGAGCAAGGTGCTAAACTATTTGATGAGTTGCATGTTCTAGTTGCCCAGAGTGCTGGTAAACAGGCTGTTTTTGATTGCGACGAAAGGGTTGCCATTTTAGATAGATCTCTTGATATTGATAATGTTTATGTTGAAACCGTTTCTTATAAATATACTGCTGAGATAGCAAGAGAAAAAGACATAAAATATATTCTTAGAGGTATCCGATCGGAAGTGGATTATCAATATGAAAATATGATGCGTCATATAAACAATGATATGAATCCTGAGCTTAAGTCAGTTTTCTTGATGCCTCCTATGGAACTTTCAGCAGTGAGCTCCAGCGTAGTAAAAGGATTAGTTGGATTTGAAGATTGGATTGAACAAGTAAGGAGATACGCTCCTATTGGTACTGTTGACGGATTGATTTCTAAATATGGAAGAACTAGTTATGAAAACTTACTAAAATTGTTGGACGATCTAGGAATGGTTGACGCTCGTAAAATAAAGATTGTTAAAGAAATAATGTCTCGATATCAAGAAAAACACAGGCATTATCACAGTTTGTATCATATAAATCATTGTCTTGAAGAGTTTGATAAATTGCCCAATGATTTATTTATTCACAAGGACAGTGTGGAAATAGCTATTTGGTTACATGATGTTATTTATGATCCGATGGCTAAAGATAATGAACTTAAAAGTGCCGAATTCGCTGAAGAATTGCTAAGTGAACTTAATTATGGACAATGGGGACTCGATCGAGTTAAGAAACATATAATGGCTACTGTTCATGATGGTAATTTAGAGTTTCCGGACAGCGAATATATGGTTGATATAGATTTATCAATGCTGGCACTAGATAAATCTGTTGTAAGTAATAATGAGGCTATAAGGAAAGAATACTTCAATGTTCCGGAAGATATATACATAAACGAGAGAATAAAGATACTGGAAGGATTTCTCAAACGTAGGCATATTTATTATTCACAGTATTTTAGAGACAAATATGAGTCTCAAACTGTGGCTAACATTGAGAGTTTGATCAAAGAGTTAAGAAGTTAATGGGGGAATAGACGACATGATTTGTAAATATTGTAAAAGCGAAGCTAGCTATAGGAATAAATTTCATACTGTAGATTGCTGTAAGAAGTGTTATGACAAAGGGAAAGACGGTTATAAAAAAATTCCTTGGAACAAATATAAAAGTTGGTGAGGAGAAATGAAGAGACTCCAAATATCTTGTTTGGTTAGATGATGCAATACAAATTTCAACGGAGAGACAAGAAATTAAATAAGCGGAAGGATCGAATACCGAAGCATGGACAAAATACTGGTGAGATATATAAAAATGCTGTGAACAAAAGAGCTAGGAGAAAGAAAGATGATGGATTGTGATTTAACCTAAAAAGAGAATCCATTCTGCTTTAGCTGAGGGTAGTTCACGGACAGGCAATTGAGATGTGGAGAGCCGTAGAAATGGAAATGGTGGATCGCAATAGACAGGAAGAGATATGACCAAGGAGCTTAGATATTTCAACAATCAAAGATTCGTATGGTATTCTGATACACCTAGCTATCAGTCGGCGAAAATGTTGGGTCGGGAAATTCATAGGGACGGTTATAAATATAGGATCATTGACAGAACCTATGAAGTTGACGGATTTGTTGGTGGGATTTTCGTAGTTTATAGAAGTGAAGAGTTGAGGACTAAGGTTTATATCATGACAAAGAGGTCACTGTTTGATGAGCGACTGGGAAAATAATGTTGTTGGAGATTCAACAGAGTTTCATCGATACTCTGAGCAATGTCGAAATTGTTGTTGTTTCTACGCTAATCTTTCAGACGACATTGATGATTGGATAAAGGAATCTATGGAGACGGAGCAATGTACTCAGGGTCAAATGTGTGAGAGCAAAGAATCTTGCTGGTGTTATTTGCCAGTAGAAAAGGAGTGAAGAATGAAAATTTATTTAGCTGAAAGAATTGAGGGAATGGATGATTTGATTCCTATTGGTGTGTACTCTACTTTGAAACTAGCGAAGGATAGTATCAAACCTTTTAAGGGTATCGCAACTGAGATGGAAGTTGATACTCTTTATGAAAGAGGGATTGGTATTTGTGTACATCATAATATTGGATGGAATGGAAAAGATTTAACCTAAAAAAGAAATCCCCGAATCAATCGAGATGGAGGTATATGAGTGAGAGGAGAAAGATTGAGGATAGCTAGGGAAAAAGCGAGAAAACATGCGTCTAAGTTTCCTACATCTTTTTGGTCTACCGAGGAGTTCAAAGAGAAATCAATTCATCTTTTCAGAAAAACTAGAGTTTTCTGTTCTGATGTATGTTGTGGTAATCCTAGAAGGCATAAAATGAAACATAATTATAAGTCTCATTTAACTAAGCAAGAAATTCTTGCTGAAGAGGAACTTAATTGGTTTGAGCATGCTTCAGATGAAATTGTTGTATTAGAAAAAGAAAGCATGGAAATAGAAGATTATCTTGATGGACTGAGAGTAGGGGAAGAATTTTATGGTGATAGAGATTGATCGAAAACATATCTTGATGATGTTGACAATAGTTATTCTATATTGTGCATTGTTGATTGCTGCGTATTTTTCTGGTAAGGAGGCGGGGTATAATGAAGGGTTGGAGTTTCGACGAGATGAGATGGATGCTATTAAGGAAGATTTGGAGAAAATAATTAATCCTCCTACACTTATTCCAAATTACGATACAAGTATTTAGGAACGGTAGGCTAGCTTTCTATGGTTACTCATGTTATAATTAAGTATAACCTTTAACAGATGGTAAAAAAGTTATTGATATGAAGGCGAGATATGTTGTTATATGAACTGAAGTCGAGAAGTGGAGTTAAATGTGACGCGACGAGGCGAAGACGAGAAGCGGTTCGCAATTATGTGTTTTGGATTTAACTGAAGCCGAGATGTGGGTCGCGATGAGCCGAGAGGTACTGAAGTCGAGACGTGTAATCGATTGGAATGGAGACGAGAGGTGGAATGTTTTGCTGTAAAATGTGATGTTGCGATTCGAAGTCGAGATGTGAGGCGTCATGGCATGAGATGATGTGAAGTCGAGGAGTGTTGTGGATTTAACTTGGTTGAGATGGTGCGGAGTCGAGTATTTTGTTTATATGATACGAGATGGGAAGTCATGAAGTCGAGGGGTGGGTTGTCGAGAGTTGTCCTGCTCCGAAGTGAAGTCGAGTGGTGAGATGTTGTTAACTGGATTGTGATGTATTGAGGTCGATAAGTGAATTGACGTCATGTGTATTGTGATGCAGTCGAGATACGAATCTGCTTGTAGTGTAATGGAGTCGAGAATTGGCCTTTTGTGCGATCAAATGTATTGAAGCCGAGCAAGACTAAAAATAAGGAGGAAGTAAACATGGCAAGACCTAAAAAAGAAGCTGTAGTTGAGTACAAGCGTGATAAGAGCAAGTCGATGTTCAAGGAATATAGGGTCAAAATATTATTCGAACATCAATTTGCTGCGGGAATTCCTGAGGATCCAAACAGGTTATTGGATTTCTTAGACGCGAGAACCCCCACTAAGGAACCTGAAGATGCAATCCCGCTGGACGATCTAGCTGAAATTATTTCTGATCAAATTCTGCCATCGAATGACAGTTCTGAAGAAGCTGCCATGACCACCACTTTCAAAACACAAGACGGTGACCTAGTTTATGAGGCTAGATGTGTTAAAGCCCACCTTAAAGACTGTGCCTTCATCCTCTCTAAAAATTACCTTGAGAAGCGTGGTTTGAAGACAGCGGTGGCTAATAGGATCCAAGTAAATCCTGAAATGTTGCCGCTCTCCAGGAATGGTGTTACGTTGAAAGACGTTGACGATAAGGAAATTCGCCCCATAACTGTTCCGACGCGACAGGGACCTCGTACTGCTGTTAAAATTGTTAAGTATGTGAATGCTCCCAATATGGAATTTACTCTTAAAGTGCTTGATGATGGTGTTGTTGATATTGATCTTCTGAATACTCTGTTTGAGTATGGTGGAACTATGAAGGGTATGGGACAGGATCGTAATATGGGTTGGGGTAGATATAAGTACGAGATTAAAGAAATAAATTGAATAAAATAAGTGCTGTTTTTGATTGGACGTGGAAGAAGGAGGAATCATGAAACTAATATTCTGTAACGAATGTCATGATATAGTTAACATGAGATACGAAGAAAGAGCCTGTGGTTGTGGAAGAAGTAAAGGGAAATATGTGGATGATGTTAATCTTGAGTACTCTGGACCGTGCAGGGTTATTGGATTTACAAATAAGTCCTTTACTTCTGCATTAGCCTATCGCCAACATAATGGAAACAATAAAGGTATTGTATTCAAATCTTTTGTAATTCCGCCACATGGAGATAATATTAAAAGGATAGATAAGAAACATGAGCAAGCAGTCTAGGAAGCTTGGAGGTGTGTCTTGAATTATAAGCAGTCTGATATCAAATCAAAGGAGATATATATGTCAAAACAGTCTGATATAAAAGTTGTTGGATTCAATATACCGAAAGAATCTCTAAACAATGTTGTTGTTTCTTGGAGGGTTAGCAGGTCGGAACAACCAGCCGAGGAAATAATTGGTGAGGTTATGGCGTATCCTCACACTAGACTTCAAACGGAGTTGGCGGAGATATTGTTTCAAGATTTGCCAGTCAGGGAATTCGTTCCTATTTTCTT
>Ga0209986_10003790_pt1 | contig 13094 bp, 9 predicted proteins | sample BlataG_FD_183168 | JGI IMG/M metagenome (GOLD analysis project Ga0209986, IMG submission 183168) | Deep subsurface microbial communities from Black Sea to uncover new lineages of life (NeLLi) - Black_00105 metaG (SPAdes) (version 2) | ecosystem: Environmental > Aquatic > Marine > Oceanic >...
CACGCGTACGTCAACCGTAACTGTGGGAGGGGCGAAGAATGTAGTTTATAGTGGCTCTGTCGAAGATGCCGGTGAAAAACCGGTTATTGCTATTGATATCATCGACACTAGGCCGGAGGATTGGCCGCAGCCGCTTGCCGAACATTATAAAGACGTGATGGACAGCCCCGGCGACTGGGCCAAAAAGTGTGTGGAGGAATTCGGGGCTGATTTAATCTGCCTGAAGTTTGACGGCATTCACCCCGACAAGGCGGATAAAGACGCCGCTCACGCGGTTAAGGTCACCGAAGAGGTCTTAAAGGCGGTCGGCGTCCCGGTTGTTCTGTGGGATTGTGGAAATGACGAAAAAGATAACCAGGTTATGCCGAAGGTAAGCGAGGCGGCCAAGGGAGAAAACGCTCTTTTAGGAACTGCTAAAGAGGACAACTACAAATCTCTGACTGCCGTTGCTCTTGCTGATGGGCACAACATCATAAGTGCTGCGCCTCTGGATATAAATATCGGTAAGCAGGTCAATATCTTAGTTTCGGATATGGGCTTTCCGCTTGAGCGGATAGTGATGTTTCAGTCCACTGGTGCGCTCGGATATGGTATAGAGTATTCGTATTCAATCCAGGAGCGTCAGCGTCTTGCTGCCCTTAGCGGTGATAAGATGATGGCGATGCCGATCATTTGCGACGCAGGTTACGAATCGTGGCGGGCAAAAGAGGCCAAGCTCGCCGATGCCCCCGGCTGGGGAAACGTCAATGACCGAGGGCCTATGTGGGAAGCTGTTACCGCTATTTGTCTTCTGCAGGCCGGCACCGATATAATCCGGATGCGCCATCCGAAAGCGGTGGCAACCGTCAGGAATTTCATAAACCAAATTTGGAAATAGTAGCTGAAGATTCTCGTGTTGGAAGGAGAGAGCTATGATACTAATTGGCGAACGAATTAACGGAATGTTTTCTGATGTCAAGCAGGCCATTGCTGAAAAAAACAAGCAGGTCATTCAGGAGCTGGCCAAAAAGCAAACCGAAGCAGGCGCTGCATATCTTGATGTCAACGTAGGTACTGCCGCCGCAGACCAGGAAGGGACAATGCAATGGCTGGTTGAGACAATCCAGGAAACCTGCTCTACGCCGCTGTCTCTGGATTCTCAAAAGCCCAACGTTATCGCTGCAGGCTTAAAGGTGCTCAATGCTGGGACGCCGGTTATCCTCAACTCCACACCTCTGAATAGGAAAGCTGATGAAGAAGTCTTTGACAGATACATAAAAATGGCAGAGCAGGCTGGACCAAAGGCAAGCATCATCGCCTTGACGATGGACAAAAATGGTGTCCCTCAGGATATCGACAGCCGTGTGGCGATAGCTGCAGAGATAGTATCCAAGGCGATGGAAAAAGGATTTGATACCCAGCGGTTGTTCATAGACCCGATTGTCCTGCCGGTCAAAGTGCCGAATGCCCAGGTTCAGCCCGGCAATATCCTGGCCGCGATGGACCAGATAAGATTGCTCGCCGACCCGCCCCCACACATTACCGTAGGGCTGTCAAATATCTCACAAGGAGCAACAGAAAAAAGCTTGATAAATCGTATATTCCTCGCCATAGCCGCTTCGCACGGCTTAGATTCCGCTATCGCCGATGTGCTCGACGAAGACTTTATGAATGTTGTTGCTACTGCTGAGATGCTGATGAACAAACAAATATATTCTGATTCCTTCATAAAGGCGTACCTCTCGGCAAGCAGGGCCTGATGGAAACATAATAAGAACGTCACAAAAGGAGCAGTAAAACACGACAAACAGGTTAAAGGTGCGAAAGACTATAGGTGTGCAAAAGCGCTTGCGACAGATGCGCTTATAATTGTTGTAGTTTTGGTTTAGATAAGGAAGAAACTATGAAGCTCGATCCTACAAAATTGGAAGATTGGCAGATTGCAGAAGCTGCCGAGGAAAAAATGAAGCCTGTTCGCCAGTTGGCGGATGAAATGGGACTTAAAGAAGATGAGCTGCTGCCTATGGGGCTCCAATTGGGCAAAGTCGATTACAAGAAAGTGCTTGAGCGACTAAAAGGTGTGCCCAACGCAAAGTATATCGATGTTACCGCTATTACGCCAACCCCTTTGGGCGAGGGAAAAACTACCACTGCAATCGGGCTGATAGAAGGTCTGGGTAAGCTCAAAAAGCGGGTCGTCGGCGCAATCCGCCAGCCGAGCGGTGGGCCTACATTCAATATCAAAGGCTCTGCTGCCGGGGGAGGACTGGCGCAGTGCATCCCGCTGACCCCCTTCTCAATTCGACTCACGGGCGATATAGACTCCATCACAAACACCCACAACCTGGCAATGGTCGCGCTGACCTCGCGTATGCAGCACGAGAGAAACTATGACGATGCCCGCCTGGCAAAAAGCAATATCACAAGGCGACTCGATATCGACCCCAAAAGAGTGCAAATGGGGTGGGCGATGGATTTTTGCGCTCAGGCGCTTCGCAACATCACCATTGGAAAAGGCGGAAAAATGGACGGCTACGAAATGGAATCCGGTTTCCAAATCACTGTCTCAAGTGAAATTATGGCCATCCTGGCAGTGGCTAAGGACTTGAAAGACCTGCGAGAGCGGATGTCCAGGATTGTTGTCGCCTATGACAAAAAAGGTAACGAAGTCACCACCGCCGACCTCGAAGTTGATGGCGCTATGACCGCCTGGATGGTTGACGCTATCAACCCGAACCTGCTGCAAACCGTTGAGGGTCAGCCGGTATTCGTGCACGCAGGTCCCTTTGCTAACATAGCTGTCGGACAAAGCTCTATTATTGCAGATGAAGTCGGCACCAAATTAGGCGATTACCACGTGACCGAAAGTGGTTTCGGAGCCGATATTGGCTTCGAAAAGTTCTGGAATATAAAATGCCGTATGTCAGGCTTAACTCCAAATGCCATCGTCATCGTCGCAACCATCCGCGCCTTGAAAATGCACGGCGGAGGACCAACCGTAAAGCCGGGAGTACCGCTGGCTGAAGAATATACTAAAGAAAATCTCGAATTGCTGGAAAAAGGCTGTCAGAACCTTGTTGCTCACATCGAAACGGTCAAGAAAGCCGGCGTCCGGCCGGTGGTCTGCGTCAACAGCTTCCACGCCGACACCAAAGCCGAAATAGAATTGGTACGCAAAATAGCTGAACAAAATGGCGCCCTCGCCGCTGTCTCGGACCACTGGCTAAAGGGCGGCGATGGGGCAATCGAGCTGGCCGAAGCTGTGATTACTGCCTGCAACGAAAAAACTAACTTTAAGTTCCTCTATGAGCTTGATACGCCACTTAGAAAGCGAATCGAGCTTATCGCCAAAGAAGTCTATGGGGCAAAAGGTGTAACTTATAGTGACGAGGCCCTGGAAAAAGCAAAGGCCTTTGAAGCCGACCCGGTATCGAAGACTTTGGGAACCTGTATGGTCAAGACCCACCTTAGCTTATCGCACGACCCCGACATAAAGGGCAGGCCTCTGGACTGGGAGCTGCCAATCCGCGACATTCTTGTTTATAAAGGTGCCGGCTTTGTCGTGCCGGTTGCCGGAGCGATTAAGTTGATGCCCGGCACGGCCTCGAACCCGGCTTTCCGCCGCATCGATGTGGATGTAAATACCGGAAAGGTTCAGGGCCTGTTTTGAACCGCCGCATAGAGTGTTTTTTGCCTATGAGGCACAGTGTTACCGCAATATAATACGTTGTGCGGTAAAGAAGGAATAACCGAAAGAAAGGTAAGTTGTCACCCAATTTGAGTAGTAACTGATGCGACCTGTACTGCAATTAGCGCTGGACCATGAAAACCTTGCCCGAGCTCTGAAGGTTGCCAGGGAAGCGATGGCAGGTGGTGTGGACTGGCTGGAGGCAGGGACGCCTCTTATCAAGAGCGAAGGTCTGGATGCCGTTCGGACACTGCGACGTGAGTTTCCGACGGCGACAATAGTCGCTGATATGAAGATTATAGATACGGGCCGTTTGGAGACTGAGTGTGCAGTTAAGGCGGGTGCGAACATTGTTAATGCTCTCGGGCCGGCTTCCGATGCAACCATAACCGAGTGCATCGAGGCTGCTCGTCGATATGACGCGAAAATCACCGTTGACCTGCTGGGTTTGCACAGTAGAGAAAGAATGGTTCAGCGGGCAAAGGAAGTTGAACTTATGGGGGCATTCTCAGTGTGTATTCATACGCCGATAGATATGCAAATGCGGGGTGAGCTGCCGTTTGATGACCTGAAAGAGGTGGCTTCGGCGGTCAGCATTCCGGTTGCCGTCGCAGGGGGAATAAATTCTGAAACCGCTGCGGACGCAATCAAGGCCGGCGCAACAATAGTGATTGTCGGCGGAGCAATTACAAAATCACCTGATGCCAGGAAAGCTTCCGAGACAATAAAGAAGGTTATCACCACAGGTGTTCGGGTGGAGACTGCCTTTTTCAAACGCGGTGGTAAAAAAGGTATTGCTGAGGTTTTGGCAAGGACATCTGCTGCTGACGTAACTGAAGCGCTGCACAATACCGGTGCCTTGGCCGGCATAAAACCCATAGTTCAAGGAGTTAAAATGGCTGGGCGGGCCTTGACGGTGTGGACTTATCCAGGCGATTGGAGCAAGCCGGTTGAAGCCATAGATGTTGCCGAAGAGGGACAGGTGCTTGTGATAGATGCAGGTGGGATGCCTCCGGCAGTTTGGGGTGAGAAAGCTACGAAGAGCTGTTTGCAGCGTAAGCTGGCTGGTGTGGTGATTAACGGCGCCATTCGGGATGTTGCTAACATCCGGCAGATGAACTTTCCAGCCTTTGCCAAACTCATAACGCCCGTTGCCGGTGAGCCGAAAGGCCAGGGTATGATTGACGTGCCGGTGAAAATCGGTGGACAGTACATTCGCACGGGCGACTGGATCGTCGGTGACGATGATGGAGTTGTGGTAATCCCTCAAGAGAAAGCCGTGGAAGTTGCAAACCGAGCGCAGGCGGTGGTGGAGCGGGAAGACCGGGAAATGGCGGAAATTGACGAGGGCAGCACACTCGGGAAAGTTTCTGAACTGATGCGATGGGAACAGTTGGGCAAGAAAAGTGCCGGCAAGGATGATGAGAAATAGTGATTTAACTGAGATTGTCGCGTCACAGATTGCAGCTATCAAATTGCTGGTCGGACGAATAGATGCTGCAGCGACAAGGAATCTCATTGAAATGATATTGCAGGCCGACAAGGTTTTTGTCACGGGCCAGGGCAGAAGCGGCCTGGTTGCGCAGTGCCTTGCAACCCGGCTTGCACAAATGGGATTCAATGTGCATATACCGGGCCACGCAACGTGTCAGAGAATCGGCGCAGGTGATTTGTTGGTTGCGATTTCCGGCAGTGGGACAACAACGACCACTGTTGACTTCGCACGAATCTCGCGACAAGCCGGCGCAAAAGTTATTGCGGTAACTGCTTTTGGTAAATGTGCGCTGGCTCAACTTGCAGACCAGGTGGTGGTGATTCCCGCAAATGATGAGGATATCAGAAAGAAATGCAAGTATATTGTCGGGCCGAAAAATAACGCACTGTTTGAAGAAGTGATGTTGCTATATGCTGATGTGCTGGTGTATATTTTGCTCGAGCGAAAAGGAGTTCCAAAAAGCATAATAAACCAACGACATACAAATCTTGAATAAAAAAATGTATGCTGAAGGAAAATTCAGAGAATATTTAGATGATTTGGCGGCGGGAAAACCGGCCCCCGGCGGTGGAAGTGCCGCGGCTGCCGCTGGTGCGCTGGGAGTGGGTTTGCTCAGTATGGTAGCAAATTTCACCACCGGCAGAGAAAAGTACAAGAACGTCGAAGCAGAGATTCGGAAAGTTCTGTATTCGTCTGAAAAACTGCGCGGTGAGCTGCAAAAGTTAATTGATGAGGATATCCTGGCATATCAAAAGGTGTCCTCGGCGTACAAAATGCCTAAGGAGACGGAGGAAGATAAAAAAGCAAGGACAGAAGCAATTCAGACAGCGTTGAAGGACGCGATGGCAGTACCTTTGGCAGCGTGCAGAAATTTGTTTGAGGCAACGAAGCTATGCAGACCGCTTCTGGAGAAGGGTAACCAGAATCTTGTAAGCGACGTGGGAGTAGCGGCTGAGCTTATCGCTTCGGCGTTCGAGTCGGCACTGTTAAACGTCGAAATAAATCTCTCGGCAATCAAGGACCGTGACTTCGCTGATGAGATTAGTAAAGAATTATCCGCTAAAGGAAAGCAAATACAGGTTATAAGAGAGAATATTGTTAAGCAAGTGAAGGAGAAAATCTAATGGCGGCAACTCTATTGCAAGGTGATAAGTTAGCCTCTCAAATCAAGGATGCGTTGAGAAAGGATATCGAGGATTTGAAGGCGAAAGGTGTTCGGCCACATTTGGTCGCGGTTCAGGTTGGTGAGAATGCCGCATCGAGGGTCTACATCAGGCAGCAGCAAAAAGCCTGTGAAGAAATCGGCATTGCGTATGAACTCAAAGAATTGCCTGATTCCACCACTCAGGATGAGGTTTTAAGTTTCATAGAGCAGTTGAATCAGGACCAGGCGGTTACCGGTATAATTCTTATGATGCCTCTTCCGAAGGATTTGGATGCCCGAGAGGTGCAGATGAAGATTTCGCCTGATAAGGATGTCGAGGGAATGCACCCGGCGAATATGGGCAGGCTGATTTATGGCGAGATGGGCCTTGCTCCGTGCACCGCCCACGCAGCGGTGGAACTTCTCAAGTCAACCGGCGTGGAGCTAAAAGGCAAAGAGGTCGTTGTCGTAGGTCATTCAGAGATTGTCGGCAAGCCCCTTGCCCTGATGCTTCTTTCTTCACAGATGGACTCACCCACTCCTACCGTTTGCCACATTGCGACCAGGGACCTGACCTCTCACACGAAAAGAGCCGACATTGTTTTTGTCGCTGTCGGCAAACCGGGCCTGATAAAAGCTGATATGGTAAAGGATGGAGTTGTTGTTATTGATATCGGTATCAATCGCGTACCTGTTACTGATGCAAGTGGTAATCCGGTGCTGAACGAGAAAGGTAAGCCCAAAAAGAAAACTGTGGGCGATGTTGATTTTGAAACTGTAAAAGAAAAGGCCAGCGTGATTACGCCGGTTCCCGGCGGTGTAGGACCCATGACAACAACAATGCTGCTTTACAATACGGTAGAATCCGCCAAAAGAATTGCTGCCCGGAAATAGATTAGCCCTCAATTTCTCTTTTGATATAGGATTTTTTTGTCACCAAGAAGGAAAGAGGTTTATGCGAGATTTTGATATTACATCTGAAGATATCGCGAGCTTTTCCAGCACTACGGAGCTAATGGAACGCGAGTGGGCCCCCTGTCGGCACAACTGTCCCGTGCACGCCGACGTTAGAACATATATCGAGCTGGCTGCCCAAGGGCGTTGGAAAGAATCTATCGATGTCATTCGCAGGCATCTGCCGTTCGCGGCAGTTTGTGGTCGAATCTGTCATCATCCCTGCGAAGACAATTGTCGCCGCAATGACGTAGATGAGCCGATAGCCATTCGCGAGGTGAAGCGTTTTGTAGCCGAACACGTCGGCAAAAATGCAACTGTTGACAGACCTGAAATTCAAGACAAGGCTAAGGTAGCTATTATAGGTGCTGGCCCAGCGGGTATGTCCGCAGCACTGGAGCTGGCAAAAATCGGGTATCGTCCGACGGTATTCGAGAAATTCCCTGTCGCTGGTGGCATTGCGGCTACAGCTATCCCCAAATACCGTATGCCACAGGGTGTTGTCCAGATAGATGTCGACTGGATTCTGGCCCATGGTGTTGAACTGCAAACCAATATCGAGATTGGCAAAGACAAAACTATTGACAGTTTGCGAAATGGAGGGTTCGAGGCCGTACTAATCGCAACAGGGCTTGCTAAAAGCCGGATGCTTCCAATTCCAGGCTTGAAACACAAGTATGTCCTGCCTGTCATGGAGTTCCTGACCAATCTTGCCTTTGAGAAAAAGGTGGATATCGGCGATGACGTGCTGGTTATCGGCGGCGGTAACGTCGCATGCGATGCAGCCAGGAGTGCAGTTCGGCTCGGAGCTAAGCGGGTTCGTATGGTGTGTCTGGAAACTCCAGAAGAAATGCCGGCCTGGGAGTGGGAAATAAGCCAAGCAAAAGAAGAAGGTGTGAGCATTATAACTCGTCGTGGGCCTGTCGAGGTTGTTGCCGAAGGTAGTCGAATCAGGCAGCTCAAAGCGCGCAAAGTTACTCGAGTATTTGATGAGAACCAGCAATTCAACCCCCAATATGATGACAGCGATGTGACCAGCATCGAGTGTGACACGGTAATATTTGCGATTGGCCAGAAGGCCGACTATGGTTTTGTCGAGGGTAGTAGCGTCAAGCTTGATTGCCAAGGTCGTCTCGAGTTTAACGCAGCTACACATCAGACAAATGTTGAAAATGTATTTGCATGTGGTGAAATTGCGACGCCTCCGGGCTCTGTCGTCGAGGCGTGCGCTAATGGTCAGCGAGCAGCAAAAGTAATCGATATGTATCTAAGCGGGAAAAAAAACGAGATCGATGATTCACTGCCGCCTGCCATCGACAAAATCACTGCAGACACCGCTGAAAAAGTGATAAAAACCGAACGAGTTTATATCCCAACTCAAAAGCCGGAGATACGAATTAAATCGTTCGACGAATTTGAGCATACGCTCGACTCGGAATCTGCTGCCTGGGAAGCTCGAAGGTGTATGAACTGTGGAGCCGGTGCTGAGGTGCTTCTTGACAAGTGCGCTGCGTGCCTGACGTGTTTGCGGGTTTGTCCTTTTGACATACCAAAGGTTACTGACGTTGCGAGCATTGACTCAATTTTGTGTCAGTCGTGCGGAATATGTATTGCTGAGTGTCCCGCTAATGCCATAATCGCACGTGGATGGGACAAGGGCGAATTAAAGGCCAGGACGGCCGAGACCCTCCATAGCCTCAATAGTGGCAGAAAAATTGCAGCTTTCATCTGCGGCCATCGCGCCTCAACGGCTGCCTGGAGAGGTGAAGAGATTGATGTGCCGAGTGTAGGGCAGCTCTACCTGCCCAGCATGGCCCGGTTGAGTGTTGCCGATATGCTTAAGGCGTTTGAAAACGGTGCTGATGTTGTGGTTGTAGTTACGGTCGAAGAAAACAACGAGCGTTATCCACAAGCTGCCAAACGTATAGACAGGCGGGTCAAAGAGACTCGCAGAATGCTTGTGGAAGTCGGTATGGACGGCCAGTGCCTCAGAATGATAGAGGTTGCCGGTGATACAGATTCGATTCGTACGGCTTTGGTTCAGGTCGCCCAAGAACTGGAGAAAATTGTGTCTTGATTTTAGGAGACAGTTTCAATGATAGTAGGCGAAAGGAAACCGTTTGACGAGATACTCGAAATGCTCAAACCATACAAACGCGTGCTTGTGCTTGCGTGCGGGGGGTGTGTGACTGTCTGCCTCACCGGTGGAGAAAAACAGGCTGAGGAACTGGCCTCACAGCTCCGCCTGGCATCCAAGCAGAGAAAGTTGGGTTTCGAGGTTGACTACGACAGCATATCACGACAGTGTGACGAGGAGTTCATTGAAAATCTCCAACACGACCCGAATGAATACGACGTTGTGCTTAGCCTTGCCTGTGGCGTAGGTGTGCAGTTTATGGGTGAAAGATTCCCGGAAGTAGAGTTTTTGCCCGGCCTAAATACTACGTTCTATGGTGCCAACACTGCTCCAGGCCTGTGGGAAGAATACTGTCATGGCTGTGGTGATTGTGTGCTTGCTCTGACTGGCGGTATATGCCCAATCGCCCGTTGCTCCAAGAGTCTAATAAATGGTCCCTGTGGAGGGACAAACAACGGCAAGTGTGAAGTCTCACCGGATATGGATTGCGGCTGGCACCTGATTTACGAACGGCTTAAGCAGACCGGCAAGCTTAATCAGATGCGCAAAATCCAGCCCCCAAGGGATTGGAGAAAGGACCGAGGTGCCGGCATTAGAAGAATGAGTATCGAGCAAATGATTGAACAGGAGTCTGAAGCATGAATCAACCTGTCAGTAAATTGCAACAAGCGTTTGAGTCCGGCAGCTTCGTAGTTACCGGTGAAGTTGGACCACCCAAAGGCATCAATGTTGAACACTGTTTGCATGAGGCTGAGAAATACCTCAAGGACACAGTAACTGCGGTAAATGTCACAGATGGCCAGACAGCAGTAATGCGGATTGGCTCTATGGCAGTGTCCAAGATGCTCCTGGATTGTGGTATTGAGCCAATTTTCCAGATGACGTGCCGCGACCGGAACCGCATTGCGCTTGAGATGGATTTGCTCTCAGCTGCGTCGCTTGGAATCAGGAATGTTCTGGCCTTAACAGGCGACCATGTAGCATTGGGCGACCACCCTGAAGCCAAACCCGTATTTGACCTGGATTCTGTGAGTCTGCTACAGGCTGTGGTTTTACTTGAAGCTGGTACCGACATGGGCAAAGACATCAAAGGCAACGCGAACAAACTCGACGGAGCACCTAAGTTCTTCAAAGGCTGCTGTGTTACACCTTGTGCCGACGAGCTCGAACCACAAATCATCAAGATGGAAAAGAAAGTTGAAGCTGGCACTCAATTTGTTCAAACCCAGGCTGTCTACGACCCCGCAGCTTTTGAGCAGTTTATGAAGCGCATTGAGCACCTAAAGGTGCCCGTAATGGTTGGAATTGTCGTGCTTAAAAGTGCTGGTATGGCCAATTACATGAATCGTTCCGTTCCGGGCGTTAGTGTGCCGGATGATATTGTCAAGCGACTTTCGGAGGCTGCCAAAGAGGATAGGCAGAAGGTCTCAGTAGAAATCTGCGGCGAATTGATTCGCAAGATGAAAGACTTTTGCCAGGGTGCTCATCTAATGACGCTCGGCTGGGACCATTGCGTTCCGGACATAATCCAGGCAGCAGAACTGACATGACATTTGTTGTTGGTTGGTACATCCATTGACTGGCAAGGGCTGTGGAAACTTCGGGCCTGGCTGATTAAGCAGCTCAAAAGCCTGTGTCAGTGGGTTCCTATTATGTTGTTAGGCTGGGAGCGGCATGTACCTGCGCTCTTTGAGCTGGCTGGCTTATAATTGCCATAACTACCAAGTAGCTCAGGCTGTGTGACAGATAACAGATAAATGACAGAAACTGGCGGGCCAAAGTCGGCCATTAGCTGTCGGCACAGAAACTCTCGATTTTTCTAAGAATATGCAGGGATGCCAATAGCACGTATAAAAAGTTCAAATCCTTAACCTAAAGTCAGAAATCAATATGGCAAGAGTTTTAACAACGTGCATATACTGCGGCTGTGGCTGCGGATTGTATCTTGAATCCGACAATGGTACAGTAATCGGTTCTTATCCAAGTGCCAATCATCCCGTTTCAAAAGGCGCTCTCTGCATAAAGGGCTGGAACGCATACGAGTTCATCAACAAGATTGACAGACTCAAAGCCCCTCTGATTAAGACAAACGGTACTTTTAAAGAAGTTAGTTGGGACAAAGCGCTGGAGCGGGTTTCCAGAGGACTTTCGGAAATAAAAGAAAAATATGGTCCAGACTCACTTGCGTTTTTAAGTTCCGCCAAGACCACGAACGAAGAAAACTTTCTGATGATGAAACTGGCAAGGGCCGTTTTTAAGACTAACAACGTTGACCATTGCGCACGTCTTTGCCACGCCTCTACTGTAGTCGGTCTAAAGGCCGCATTCGGCTCGGGTGCGATGACAAACTCAATAAATGAATTTGAAGATGCCGACTTATTTCTCGTCACCGGTTCGGATACGACCGAGCAGCACCCCCTGATAGGCTCAAGGATTATAAATGCCGTCAATGATAGAGACGCTAAACTGATTGTGGTTGACCCCAGAAAAATAGAACTTGCTAAATTCGCAACAATCCACCTGCGCCAGGATAACGGCACCGACGTCGCCTGGATAAATGCAGTGTGCAACATAATTATTCAGGAGGACTTCTTTGACCGCAAATACGTAGAGCAAAGAACAGAGAATTTTGAACAGTTAAAGGAAGTGGTCAAAGATTACACGCCGGAGTATGTCGAGAAGATAACCGGGATTCCCAGCGATTTGCTCATCCAGGCAGCAAGACTTTATGCTAAAACAAAAAAGGCGATGATTGTTTATTCGATGGGTATTACGCAACATACTACCGGCGTGGACAACGTTAAGTCGCTCGCCAACCTGGCAATGCTGACAGGACACGTGGGATTTGCGTCAACAGGGGTGAATCCTTTGAGAGGACAGAACAATGTCCAGGGGGCCTGCGATATTGGTGCGCTTCCGAATGTGCTTTCAGGATATCAAGACGTAAAGGACAATGCGGCCAGAGATAAGTTTGAGAAGGCCTGGCAAGTTGAGAAGCTGCCGCCAAAACCGGGTCTTACGGTCACCGAAATCTTCAAAAAAGCGCAACAGGGCAAGATAAAAGGCCTGTACATAATGGGTGAAAATCCGGTTATTAGTGACCCCGATTCAAATAATGTACGCAAGGCACTACAAAACCTTGACTTTCTTGTTGTGCAGGATATTTTTCTGTCCGAGACAGCGCAATATGCGGATGTTGTATTACCTGCTGCCAGTTTTGCTGAAAAGGATGGCACTTTTACAAATACAGAACGCAGGATCGAGCGAATCCGCAAGGCAATAGAACCCGTAGGCCAAGCCAGAGCCGATTGGCAGATTATATGTGAAATAGCAAAGCGATGCGGTTATAGAGGAATGGATTATACTCATCCTTCGCAGATTATGGACGAGATTGCAAAACTGACACCTATCTACGGCGGTATCAGTTATGACCGCTTAGACCCGTTTGGCCTGCATTGGCCCTGTCCCTCGAAAGACCATCCCGGCACTGCCTATCTGCACAAGGATAAGTTCACAAAAGGCAAAGGTACTTTTATGCCATGTGCGTACATTGCTCCAAATGAGCTGCCGGATGATGAATATGATTTCGTCCTGAGCACGGGAAGAATCTACTGGCACTGGCACACAGGTACGATGACTCGCCGAACATCCACCTTGGATAGGGAGGTGCCGGTAGGCTATGTCGAAATCCACCCAC
>Ga0209986_10003791_pt1 | contig 13094 bp, 12 predicted proteins | sample BlataG_FD_183168 | JGI IMG/M metagenome (GOLD analysis project Ga0209986, IMG submission 183168) | Deep subsurface microbial communities from Black Sea to uncover new lineages of life (NeLLi) - Black_00105 metaG (SPAdes) (version 2) | ecosystem: Environmental > Aquatic > Marine > Oceanic >...
TGATGTGGCGTCCATTCAGCAAGAGCAATCTGCCTGATTTGTTATTGTTTTCTTTACAATTTTTGTTCTCAAATCTAGTGCTCTATATTTCGTTAAACCCTCTATACAGGTTATGCGAGCCCGCCTTTTCCGTGTAAAGCACGCAATTTCTAGGAAACCTCGCTATTTAAAACGGTCTAAAATGGTGGGCTGAAATTGTTGGTACATTCTACTCCTCCATATGAAGATTTCGACAGCGAAGGCCTTCAACCCCGATTTCAGCCTGACAGTGGCTGATAGCTGATAAGACCAATTTCTAAAAAAGCTCACCAAACTTGGCATACAATATCTACAGAGCATCAGGAATCTCATATACATATATATATATATATGTAACTGCTGGATGTGTTTAAGGCAATAATAGTAGTAATATAAACTTAAGAATTGAAATTAATAATCAGAGGGCCCCAGTTTAGATCCAAGTTCTGGGAAGCTTTGCAGAGTCACTTAAAAACAAGAATCAATATGTCAACTGCTTTTCACCCTCAGACTGATGGGCAGACTGAGAGAGCAAATAGGACAATTGAAGATCTCCTTAGAGCCTATTGTAGTCAAGAACAGAAGCAGTGGGATAAATTCCTCAAGCCCATATGTTTCGCTTAAATCGGGCAAACGAGAAAATGAAACCGAGCGGTAAGCCTCCCGCTGAGGAGTAAGAGAGTAGAGAGAGTCATATGGGTTTGTTGGATATCTAGGTATCCATAGAGTCGGTTTACTCCCAGAGACTCTGATAGAACTAAATAGTAGGGTAGGTATTGAGAGGGCTCAATCCTATAAGGGGGGAGGAATGTGACACTTGTGACATTGGACAACTTGAAAGAGAGAGAGAGAGTGGGAAATGACCGGTCGACATGGGAGTCTCCAGGGAGAGAAGATAAAGTTGTTGTTTCGGTCTTATCCCTCAGGGAGTTGAATGAATGAAATGGATAATATAAACAATCGCAATGGCGAGACTATACAACGCGCAGACATTCACGCACTCATAGAATGGTTAAAAGATACACCAGTACAACAACTCAGTGTTGATACCGTCTATGTAATGATTTTGTTCTTAAGGTTGTATTTACCCTTTCTAATACGTTTTCACGTGTTACAGTAACTGTGACAACTGAGACAGCGAGAGAGAGAGGGGGAGTTGACTGGTGAACATGGGAGTATCCAAGGAGTGAAGAGAAAGCTGTAGTTTCGGTCTTGTTCCTCAGTCTATGTAAACTTAAGAATTGAAATTAATAATCACATAAAAATGGTAATGCAAGCTAGAATCTCATAAAGGGGGGTTGTCATAATATCGATGGGTAATAATAAGAGTATTGGTCTGTTGATTGAATAAAAAATTATCTACATAATGCTCATAATGTAAAATCATAGCTTCTATATAGCATTCAAGCAGAAAAGGCTTAAAACTAAACATCTTTAAATAACAAATTAAGACCCCAATCCTCGTTTGGGAACAGGGAAAGAGGGAAGGTGATATCTGCCTGCCTCCCTTCCACAGATGGAGCCAGTGGTGTGCTTGTGTGGGCTTTGGCTGCACTCTCCTTTTGTAGTTTATCTTTAAAAAAAATTATCTCGGCATTGAGCTCTTCCTTTTCTCCTTCAAGCCTTTTAACTTTGTCGAGTGCTTCTTGCAAGGATGCTTCCAGGTCGGAGAGATATTGTTCCCTGCGTTTCTTGGCACGCTTGGCGGACTCCCGGTTGGACTGTGCTCTCCGCATGTGACGGACATCTTCAGGGGTTTTTTCAGATGTCCCCAGAGATGCCGCAGCAGATAGTTTGAGAAGCTCGTGGTTGATATTGAATTGAAAGGGCATGGCTGCACCTACCTGGAGGCATGGTGCTCCACTGGCGTCGACTGGGGCGGGGCCCCAAAAAAGGGATATGGGTGTGCCTTGTACTTGCTGTATCGGACCCATGTGTTGTATTATGCCTATATTATTCGTTTGGGGCGTTTTTTGCGCGCTTTGAGGGGAGTTGGTGGTTTGTTGTGGAGATATTGCAATTTGTCCCTCAGATTGAGCTCCGTACTCTGACACCACGGACTCTGAATATTTTTTGGCATAATGGATATTGAAAGAGTCATGATCAGCTGCTTTTTGATGATTGGTTGCAACTGTGTCCTCTTTTTCAAGATCTAGGGTAAATTTAAAATTCATTTTATCCATTGTTTCCTTAAACCCTCCATACAGGTTATGCGAGCCCGCCATTTCCGTGTAAAGCACACAATTTGTAGGGGAAAAAAATATTTATATAGAAAATTATTTAGACTTACACGTTTTCCCCAGAGGGCTCAAGTAGGGAGTGGATGTATGGGAGACACTGGTATATGTGCCTAACGAAAAAACAAGCTTTAAAGTGTACTTTAAAGTATACAATTTTGACTTTGGCTGTCTTCTGTCGTTATGGAATGCACTTTGTATTCCTAAGTGTGGCAGTCAACACGCATCCAGACAAGTTACATGTAACGACCATCCGCCCTCCCAACCAACTACCTTGAGGGGTTACCAAACCTCGTTATTATGTATACATTGTATGTAATATACATTCTTCTTGATTTCATCACCATCAACATTACAACCGTCACACCATTACCAATAAAACAATTTTGGTAATTTTTTTCACCCACCACATTACGCCAAGAGAATCAAAAACAAGATGCCAAACACACCTGCAGCCAACAAGAAGAGAAAACACCACCCCTGTCTGGCCCTTCTTTGTGACCTCTCTGCCCTCACCAACTGCCCCGTTGCATCCCCCACTCTATCCCCAGCTCTAGATATATTAGCCTCAATGTCATCCAACATCTCACCCTGGTCATTAACCAAGACGGCAAGATCTTGAAAGATTTGACCGACTTCACCTATTTGTCCTGTAATCTCAGCAATAGCTGCATCTCTCTCTGAAATGACAGCTTCGTTGAATACAAGTTCTGTTTCTACTTGGTTGAGCTGTTGCTGACGTTGTTGTTGTAGTTGGTTGGCTGCTAGCAGGGCTTGTTCTTCTCTATCGTCCATCATATAGGGCTGCTGCTGTTGTTGCTGTTGTGCAGATGAGGAGAGGCGGGAGGAGGAGGGTTTAGGTAGATGGGTAGCTTCTTTTTGTCTGGCTGTTGCCATGAGTCTCTCATAGCTTCTCAAGAGGCCTTGGAAGTCTCTGATGATCTTTTGGGCTGCAGTGGTGTCTTTTGCTGGGTGAGTTTCTGCTGCTCTTCTAAAGTCTAGAGCAAGCTGCTTAAGCTTTTCACTAGATGTGGCTACTCGTTTCCTGAGCTCTGTAGTGTCTGACTGGGTGCCTAGTCTTGATACATCGTCTCTAAGTCTGTTTAATGAGGTGACAAACTGGAACTGAGCGGAGCGGAGGTTGGCGTTTGCTTGGTCGGCGTCGGAGCCGATCGACGACATTTCTCTTTCCACGCTCTGCAGGGAAATAATTTAGGGCTAATAAGAGCGTGATTGGGTGTAAATATTCGTGGTAATAGCAAGCCAACTTACTCTATTACTCATACTTTTGAATTTTGTTTTCAAAAGGTAGCTGTTCTCTGCTCCTAAAATTCCCAGTCAATGGCCAGGGTTGCTTGACGGAATTTCGTTTACGGATAACTAATCTAAGATATAATGGCATGAAACATAGTATTTGAAAACTGGTCGTTTAGAGCCATTCACTCGCGCATTTATGACAGAAAACGATTCTCTGACTGTGAGAAGGGAATTTTTTTGCCCTGTTTTTTCGGACTTCAGAGGCCAGGTGTGTCTTGAAAAGCGCATAAAAAGCGAATCCGAATTAATTTTCAAGTCCCTACAGCCTTATTGCTGTATGTAAAGCCACTCATTGTGGGCAATCATCGCGGTGGCTTCAGTTTTCGCTCCAATTTCAGTTTACAAGTATTTTGTTGACAATGTCGTTTTGAGGGAAAGAACTTGATCTCTGGTCATTTCAAGCACTGTAATATGGCTGAAGCTCTTGTTGCTGCAGCCAGATCAGGCACACTTGTCACCTGCAAAGGCCTGTTATCTGTCGAGCAATTTGGAAGGGAAATTGACAGGTAAGGGTAGTTGTTGTTGGGGTTCCCACCTTTATACTTTCCAGCTCTTCCAATTATCGATCCGTGACCACACCATATATCTCACACCATATTTTGAATTCGAATCCCTACAGAACTGCACGCACTGGAGGAAACGCCCTCCACTCCGCCTGTTGGAAAAACAGCCCCGGCCTCGTCGACACCCTTCTCCAAGCTGGAGCAGACCCTGACGCGACCGACAAAGAGAGTGGCTGGACCTCCCTCCACAGAGCCTTATACTGGGGACAACTGCAAGCTGCAGTAACTTTGTTTCAAGCCAATGCTAATCTCAATGCTTTTGACTGGAAGGGGCGTACCCCTATTGACCTCCTCTCTTCAGAGCTCTCCTGCTTCCTCCCCTCCCCCCTCCCCCACAACATCAACACCTATAAAAAGAATGCTTCGTTCATTAACCACGGGGACGTCTTCTCATGGGGATCTGGTGCAAATTATGCTTTGGGCACAGGCTCTACCGACAATGCAATGACGCCGTGCCGGCTGGAAACCCTCCATGGCCAGCACATTGTCGCACTAGCAGCGGGTAAATTCCACTCTGTAGCCTTGTCGTCAGATGGAGGGGTGTGGACATGGGGATGGGGACATGGCGGAAGGCTAGGACACCCTGAATCTCATATTCACAGCGGAGAGAGTGCAGTCATCACCCCCCGACTCATCACTTGCATAGGAGGAGGTGGTGTTGGTGGTGGTGGTGGTGTAGCAATTGTAGTATCCTCTATTGCAGCAGCCAAACACCACACCTTATTCACCTCATCTACAGGAGATGTCTACTCCATGGGCAGCAATAAACACGGCCAACTTGGCTACCCCAGTGTGGACACACAACCTACACCCAAGAGAATATCGTCCCTCAGAGGCCGATGTATCACCGCCGTTGCAGCAGCCAACAAACACTCTGCAGCCGTCACTTCTAGTGGGGAAGTCTTCACCTGGGGAGGCAATACTCTGGGTCAATTGGGCTATGGTACATCTGACTCTTCAGTCAACCCAGTTCCCAGAGTGGTGGAAGCTATGAAGGGGAAGAAGGTAGTGGCTGCTGCAGCAGCAAAACGACACACCCTGGCATTGACTGTAGACGGGGAGGTGCTGACATGGGGGCACAGAGGAGTGTCTCCAAGGAAAGTACCACTGTCCTCAGCTCATGATGCAGTGTCTCTATCTGGACAACCAATTACATTCCATCGTGGGCATGCAGAAGTCACCCGACCTATTGCTGTGGCTATTGCAGCAGGAGCTGCTCATTCTACTGCTCTTACAACTGCAGGAGTTGTGTTGACGTGGAGATCTGCAGACCCTAACTTGTTGGTTCAAGAGGTGAGGGGACATTTGATTGGAAGAAGAGTGGTGTCCATCTCTGCAGGAAAGTACAGAACTGCAGCCGTTTCGATAGAAGGAGAGGTATACATGTGGGAGGGGAGGTCTGATTTCTTCCCTGCTGATGGAAGGGGGTCAGGAAGTGGTAGCAAAAAGACATCATCACCAGTGGCGACTGCACCGCCTTTTAATAGTACCAGTGATAATTATGGCCCTCCTGGCAAAGCAGGCGGCAGACCTATTCCTCGCCCTCCTTCAGCCACAGGATCATCCAGCGGCATCCATAAGAATAACAACAACAACAACACTAGTAGTAGTAGTAGTGTTGGAGGAGGAGGATTGTATGGAACATCTCCTGCTTCTAGATTCCATCAACATCATTACATGGGGGGAGGTGGTGTTGGTGGAGGGAGTCCTGCAGTATATGGAACATCTCCTGGTGCTCATTATCATACTACTACGAATAGTCAGGGACTACTGGGAGGATCTTGGGGTGAAAGTTCCCCCTTGGTCACTAATAAAAGCAGTAGTGTTAGGAATAAAAGTATTAGCAATAGTGGAGTTAGGGGATCAATTTTGTTGGAGAAATTTGCAGCTGAAAGAAGAGCCTCAGGAGGTATGTCACCGTCGGATGTTGCAGGCATTGATAATAGTATGACGGGTTCTTTTGGAAAGAATGGAGGAGGAGGTGGATCTGCAGGATCTCAATCGAATTATTTTCTCTCTTCTCCCTTGCCTACTGCAGCTGGCCCAGATGGGTGTTTTCAAAGAATAGAGCCGTACAGGGTGGATAGTCTAAGGAGAGCTACTGCTATTGCGGTAGGAGAGAAACATACACTGGCATTGCAGAGTTGGTCTGTAGCTCAGTTGAAGGGGCTGCCTCACTTACCGTGGCTGGCGAGTCAGTTGGAAGATCAACAGAGAAGGAACGATGTTGATGAGGAGGAGGAAGGGGAAGCTATCGATGATGATGATGATGATGATGAGGCTGCTGCTCTGTCGCCCGATGATAGACATAACAAAGGCATTACTACTACTAGTGGTGGTCACAATAGATCAAGGCCGCATTCCACAATAACTCCACTGTCCCCCCTAATGCCCGGTTCACTGACTCCATCAGCAGCAAAAAGAGGATCAAATCTAGGCCCTCCTGCCCTGCAAGCAATCTGTGAAGCAGCAGTAGCACAACAACTCGTAGACCCAAGAACAGCACTACAGGTATTGGAATATGCTGATGTCGCAGGTGCACAGCAACTCAGAGCATATTGCCTGGCTGTAGCTGCATGCAACCTTGATGCTGTGATTATGGAGGCAAAGGGGTCGTTGATGACCTTGTCTCCTCATTTGTTGGCTGAGCTGGAAAAGGTGTATAAACAGAGATTAGCTGATGTGTGTGTTGAGGATGGGAAAGAGGAAGAGGGTGAGGGTGAGGGTGCTAGAGGAGAGGGTAGAAGGAGGAGGAGTAATAGCATTGATAATAGTAGCCAACTGCAATGTGAAGTTTTGTTGGGAAGTAGTGTATTGGTACCAGGGCCACGTCCGACTGCATCACTTCCCTACAACAAAGGAGAAGACGCCCCGATGGGGGGCGTGGCAACATCATCACTGGAAGAAGAAGGTGGCATTGTGAATCGTCAATTGACCTTCTCTTCACCCAGCAGACCCGGTCCATCTAAACAGCACTGGAGAGTAGGAAGTACTGGTTGCTTAAGAGCTGGCCATGATGATGATGGCGATGCTGCCTTCAAAATGAGCAGACAAGGAGGCAACAGTGAAGTTGATCAAGTACACAAATTGACAAGGTCTCTGCACAAAAAGCTGCAACAAATAGCGCACTTGGAGGAAAAACAAGCATCTGGAGCAACTCTTGATTCCCAGCAACAAACAAAAGTTGCTTTCAAGGCTGTGTTTAAGGCTGCAGTGACTACTCTTGAAGGTAGAATTATGTCGGTATCAGAAGTGCAAGCTATGCTCAGGTCGGCTACTTGTTTCAAAGCTGGTGACAATGGTGGTGGTAGGGATGATGAAGAGAGTGGCGGTAATGGTGTGAAGGCAAAGAAGAAGGCCGACAACATTAATTTTAAGAAGTCACAGGAGAGGGCATCAGCAGTAGCAGCATGTCCACTAGAGACCGCTACAACAGCTCCTGAGAAGATAGCTCCTCCTGCTATTATCACTACTATTACTCCTGGGTCGCCTCTTCCTGCTGAAAGGCATGTTGGTTTTGAAGCCCAAAACAAAAAGAAAAAAGATGCCACAGCTAGTAGCAGCAATAATTCATCAGCTGCAACAACAGCAACTAAGCAGCAGAATGCTTCTCTTCTCCACAAGGCACCTTTTCCATCATCAGGGAATGCACCCAAAACTGAAAAGGAAAAACCCCCACCATCTCAACCAAGAAAAGGAGGTCTCTCCATGTTTTTACGAGGAGAGCTAGACAACCCTGCCAAAAATAGTAGTGGTGGTGGTAACAAGGATAAAGAAGATGGAGGAGGAGGCAATGGAGGAGGAGTGGCGCCATGGTCTAGAGCAACCATGGCATCAATGAGCGGTGATCTTGGTAGCAGTGGTCTTGGTAACATTGGCGGAGCTTCAAATCCAGGAAGTAAGAATCACGCGTCATCAAATTCAGTGTCTCTGCATGACATTATCATGGCTGAGCAGAAGGAAAAGCAGCAACAACAGCTCGGAGCTGGTGGACCAATGTATAAGAAGACTCCCAGTTCTAATACTCCTGCGCCTACTAGTGGTGGGTTGGTGAAGAAGAAGATGACGTTGGCTGCTTTCATTGGAAGTGGAGGAAAAACAGATGACCAACCACAGTCATCAGCATGGGGTACCACTGGCGGTGTTGGTAATGCTGGCGCACCATTGTCCACTGTTACTACTATTACCAGTGCTACAGCTATTGCTGCCAGTCCACCTGCGTGCATCACACCGTTAAGGAGAATCCAAGATGAACAATTAGCTGCTAGTCTGGGTGTAGGTGTAGGTGTAGGTGTTGCAAGTCGTGACAGAATGACAAAGGTGCCTGCATTTCCATCACCATCTCCATCCCGCGGTTTCTCCTCTGCTGCAATGGTACCAACTTATAGTGGTGGTGGTGGTAGTAGTAGTAGTAGTAGTACCATGATTGGGGTTGTATCTAAATGGTATGTGCCTGATGAGCAACATCCACCTCCTATAAAGTCACTAAAGGCAATACAAGCTGAAGAAAGCGCAGTGAAGCAGCTGGAGAAGAAGTTTGGGGCTGGTAATGTTAGATTAGCGTCGTCTCGAAGGTAGAAAGAGATTAGAATTGACTTTTGTAGAATACAATGACAGGAATCAATGATTATTGATTATTAATGGAGGAGTTTATTAGAACATGTAATTTTCAGTTAGGTTCCAGCTAGAATCAGTTAGGTTTCAGTCAGGGAGGAAATTCCAGGGTGGTGAGTTTGGAGTCCTACCTTTTATACAAACAAACAAAACAACATAAAGTCGCGTACTTGTCAAATCCAACCAAGCTACATATATAACCAATTGCGTCATTTAAAATCCACTATGTATGTAGAAAATGCACTTTGCTTTGTATATATGAAGATAAAGAGGTCAAGAGTTGTCTTCCGTTTTGCAACGATTTATAAAACCACTCCGTCATACGCATTCATATGTTTTAAGAAAAGCCACATTGTAATACAACAGTGTTAACTAGTAACCATGGATATGATATACCAGCTCCTTCCCTTTTTTAATTCTTAACCACTGGCATCAATAGCTTCCTGAATGGCAGCCACCAGAGCATTCACATCAGGCATCTGTCCAGTTGCCAACTTAGAATGCATGATTGTATCATTATAAGTAATCTCAAAAGCTCCTGTGTTGGTTAATGAACCTATAAACATATTCCCTACAAACCATGTACCCATGACAAAAGCCATTTTCTTCTCTCTCAAGTCGTTGAGGAACTGGGGAGGGATGAGTGTGTTGAGGATTGGGAATTGAGCGGCGAGTTGGTCTCCAGCTAGGAAGAAGATGATGGCGAATATTTGGATCATGCTGGCGATGCGTGCTATGGCGGCTTTGGTAGGCGGGGGAGGATGAGTTGCGGTGCTGATGGTGAGGTCTGGGAAGCGCTGCCTGACAAGGTTGTGAACCTGGAGGGAGGGAAAGAGACGGAGAGGAGAGGGCGGTGAAAAAACACCAAAATTGTGGATTGGTGGAAGAAAGGTGCTCTGAATAAAGAAGAATCTAATGCATACCTGTTGTGCAGCACCTTTGAAGTGTCAGGAGCCACAATAGCTGATGTGAATATGTCCAGGAAGGTCGAGAGTTTCTGGTTCAGCCATCTGTGCAGATGAGGTTTCCTCTGTCGAGTCAGTGGGCACAATAGCTAAAAATGTCAACAGAATGGTAGCCAACAAGGCCACCTTTAACCCAGAAATATTTGACATTTAGTAGAATATGTCCACGTCCCAGCAAACTCCCTCCTTTTTTCAAACTTCCAGACGGTTTTGAGAATAATGTAAAATAGTGAAATTGCGCCCTATATTACATTTAAAAAGCATTTCAACCAATTGCATAAGTTCACGCATTATCATAGATTCTCTCCAAATCGAGCATACTTAGACGAGAGGTGCATATTTTTCAAGCGGGGATTATTCAACTCAATTTATGCTTGTTCTCCATAAAGCCCGAATTGGTCCACATTTTCATCTTCCTAAACCATCAAAACAACTACTGATGACGAGTGCTAGGGTTCTCACAAGCGAATTCCTCAAACCAAAACAACAGCCACCATCTCCAACATCCCACCACCACCGTCTCGCCCTCCTCATCCTCAACTGGCAACTCCCTCCCAACATCACCCACCTATGGAGCCAATCCTGCATCAATATCTGTGCCGATGGTGGCTCCAACCGACTTTACGATGAACTCCCCAAACTCCTACCCACACAAGATCCAGATTCTATCAGAAAGCAGTTCCTCCCCCATCTCATTAGGGGAGACTTGGATTCAATTAGACCAGAAGTCAAGGCTTTCTACCATGCAGCTGGAGTACAAATAGATGACCATTCAGAAGATCAGGATTCTACTGATTTTGAGAAGTGTGTGAATGCATTAGAAGAATTCAAAGAATGGACCTCCATAAATCACATTAGTGATGGTGGTAATGGAAATGGTGATGATGGGCCCATACCGACAATACACGGTACACAGCAACAACAAAAGACAATAGTAGCACTAGGAGCCCATGGAGGACGATTAGACCACTTATTATCAAATCTCAACGCCCTCTACAAATTCCGAGACCACAACATCATCTTGATGGGGGAGGGCAATCTGACTCGCCTCGTCAAGGCGGGCTCCACCTGCATCAGGCCAGTCCTCGGAAGAGAGGGGCCCCACTGTGGGCTGATACCATTGCAAGGACAAGCTACAGTGACTACATCAGGATTGAAATGGGATATGGAGAGGACGGGTATGAGGTTTGGGGGGTTGGTCAGTACGAGTAATAGAATACAGGGGGAGGAGGTGTGTGTGGAGAGTGACAGTGATCTTGTGTGGACTACTGAATTATCATTGTAAATAATTAACGAATAAACATGTGTCTTATCATTACAACAATCTCATCAATTACCCTTTTGACTATTTTTTCCATAAACATGAGGCCTGAGATGAAAATCCTGTGTTAAAAGGTATCCTTTGCTTTTCTAATAACACCAAAAGCCACAGCGTTCTCTGCATCTAAAGGCACACCTAATTCCTTCCTAATAGCCACACTATCTGGACGCAAGAATGGATTGCATTTCAACTCCCTCTCCAACACACTAGGCACAGTGGCCTCTCCATTCCTTCTCTTTTCATCAATTTCAGCAGCAAAATCCACCAAATCACTATTGCCTCCATCAATGCTCAAAGCAAACCGCGCATTTGACTGCGTGTATTCATGTGCACAGTATATTTTAGTTTCTGCTGGCAGTACCTTTAGCTTACTCAGACTAGTCCACATCTGGGCTGGAGTACCTTCAAAGAGGCGGCCACACCCCAGTGAGAAGAGGGTGTCTCCCGGGAAGAGGGCAGCAGCTTGGGGGAAAAAGAAGGTGACATGTCCTGATGTGTGACCTGGGGTGTCGTAACAAATTAAGTCTGCTGCTCCTATTTTATATCTGTCGCTGTCTGCAAGTTGTATATCAATGCCAGGGATGCGTTGAGCATCTGCTTTGGGACCAATAATGGTGCAGTTGTACTTGGCTTTCAGGGCTTCATTTCCACCAGTATGATCCCAGTGATGGTGGGTATTGAGAATAAAGTCAAGTTTTCTGTTGCCTAGAGCTGCTATGATGGGTTCTACCTCTGCTGGGTCTACTACGGCAGTGATGCCTCCGATGGGTTCGTATATAAGCCAGCTGTAGTTGTCGCTGAGGCAGGGCACTCGTTCAACGGTGAGCGATGGGGATGATGACATTGTAGTTTTGGCAGCAGAGGTGGAGAATGATTGGTTGGGTCGTGAGTTGTATGTGGTACGAAGATGAGTATAGTCAAATTGACTGATATTTTGTGGCCTTGCTGTGTTTGATTTGAAGGAGGGTTTGAAAACTCTGCCACCACTGAATCCCTGTTGTAGAAATTGTGTGGTTTGTGCTAACGCTCGTCGTGTTATCATCACTGAGTCTTGGGACGATATGAATGCAAGGGGGTGCGTGATGCAGTGGCAGCTTTAAGGGAGAGGGATGCCCTTCCATCATCAAGCCAGTAACCCCCTCTCACGCTCCCTCTCTTTAAAAAATAGTTTGCGAGCCAGGGAACCTGCTGGTAGCCCTGATTTCTTCTATCAGCAGCCCCCCAGCAGAGTGGGCTGTGTAACCCACCAGCAGGCGGTTTTAGAAGGGCCAACCGGTCCAAATAGCGGCATTCTTCACCTTTGATTTTGGTATTTCAATATGCTGTAACTAAGTATACCTGTTCCAATGCTTAGGCACAAACGGAACGGTTATTTCACAAACTTTTGATGATGATCAGATGGTTCTTGAGCGTGCATTTTCCGAGCGAAATCGGGATATTAGGGGCTAGAATGAGCCTTGAACTGTGACATAGATACATTTGTGGACCTTTAAATCGCCAAAAATCTCGTTTACAGGATAAACATTCTGCATTGATTGCTCCGTCCACCATTTTGGATCGCTTTCATTTTGTTTATTATTATCCCGCTCGCCATGGCAGATGATGATTTCTTGGAAATAGATGGCCCTGTATATGCTTATGAATGGGATCTGCGCCGGTCACCCAGTCCAGTCATCGTAGTAGAAGATATCATTGTAGATCCAAATCCTAGGAATCCAAGACGCCAGAGAGTTGGAGGGGCAGTGAGGCGACCAGGTATCGATGTAAACCAGTTAATAGATATCCCACCCGAATGGCTAGAGCCAGTAGACGTTGTCAACCTGCGGTTACCAGAGGATCATCCCATTGTCCCCGACGCCGACGCCCTGGATGAAGACGATGAAGATGGTGCACAGGCCCCAGCTGAAAGTCCCTCCGCTGCTACTGCCCGTGCACAGAGAGCACTCCAAGGCTGGTTTGATAGCAGGGAGGGGCTGGTAGTGAAGCACATACAGTTCTCACCATTCTTAAGAAGTAGGGAACATGTGAGTGAGCAACTTGCCATCTTGGCAAGCATGCC
>Ga0209986_10003793_pt1 | contig 13090 bp, 11 predicted proteins | sample BlataG_FD_183168 | JGI IMG/M metagenome (GOLD analysis project Ga0209986, IMG submission 183168) | Deep subsurface microbial communities from Black Sea to uncover new lineages of life (NeLLi) - Black_00105 metaG (SPAdes) (version 2) | ecosystem: Environmental > Aquatic > Marine > Oceanic >...
CGATGATCAAGGAAGGATGGTAGGAGGGAGCCACTATAAGCGGCAAGATCAGGAAATTTGCTGAACCGATCACCAGGTTGAGCCCGGGGTTGAACATCAGATTAATCTCACGCACGTCGTTGGTGGCGCGAGCCATTGTGTCGCCCACGGGCTGGATATTGTGGAAGGTCATACTCTTGCCGAGAAGGCTTAAATACAACTCATCGCGGATGTTGCGTTCTATACGTTGGCCGGTGAGTTCAGCCCCAAAATTGCGGCCCAATTGCAATATTCCTCGCAAGGCCTGCGATCCTACGATGAGCAGCGCGATGCGGCCCAAATGAGTCAGGTCAGCAGGATCGGCCAAGATGGCGTTGAATGCTTGACCAACGAGAATGGGAATGGCGGCTGCCAGGACCGCATTGCCGATGGCACCAACAATGGTCATGATTACCAGCCACCAATGGCGACTGACGTGTGACAGGATCCAGCGCACTGGCGTGCGCTGATCGTATGCTTGGACCTGTGGGAGGACGAACTCGGCGGTGGCCATACAGGATCTCAACCCGAGAATATGCGAGCGACCTTTGTACGGTAGATGAACGGTTCAGAGGATACCACACTGGAGCAAGACTGTCAGCGCGCATCAGGCTTGGCTCAGCCAGGCTGGCTGGTTGCTGCTACGTGAGGTTTGTGGTTTTCTAGACTCAACTTGAGCTATCGAGCTAAAGGGCAGCTTGGTGGAAGGTTAGGTAGCGGATCTTATGCAGTGCGACAATATCGAATAGCTCCGGTCGTTCATCTTTGTTAGATGCTTGTAAGGTCTAAATGGGATGAAAGACATTACAGTAGGATCATGTAGATAAACACCGCAGACTGCTCGTGCGGGAGAACCAGATGGCGGAGTTCTCCTAGAGGCTAAATAAAAAAAAGGATAGCAAGTGCCGCTGAACTCAGGGCCAAATTCTCCATCCTACCGAATATGCTAGACAGTTAACAATGTCACAGACATGCTCTGATGAGAATAAATAAAAACTGGACACTTAAGCGAATTCGTAGCCAAAAGCTTGTCAAGCTGCTTATTTATCCTTTCGAAGCAGCTTGGAAACTGCTACATACGGCGTTATACATTGGTTTGTTCGTGGCGATTATAGTAATAGGGCCTGCTCGACCATGGTTAACTCAGCCTATAGAGACTGGTGCTGGGCCCATGCCGCGGTGGAATGTATGCCGAGGTTACCTGCGCATGTATATGCAACTACCGAAGTCCTGCCAACAATTTTATCCACAATCAGTCATCGTATGTTTATCTACGTCGGCAACTGAAATGTTGGAGGCGGCCAAAGAAGGTGATATCTCGTGGTTGAGTGCTCCGGTGACCTGGTGTAGGATGTTCAACCTCCGCATTCGGGAGATGTACAAAGAAGCACAATCTAATTGTCCGCTGCCACTGCATTCGAATTGGACTCCGGAACCGGTTAATATATCTGTATCACTATCAAATACACGGTTGGAATAGCCGTAACATCGGGGCGCATCTAAACTCAGACAAATGCACCCAGGAATACCTCAGGCATGCCTCAGAGAGTCGGGTGATAGTATCCTGAGGATTCGCTATCAGGGTGCAATCACCACCTTTCCCCTACAACGGTTCGAAACATGCTGTGAAGTGACGCAGCAGTTCGGGTTCGTAGGTGATACGGTAACCGCGGATCGAGTCACATCGCTCGCCGATGCATGTGAGAGTGGCGATCACAAAGTCCATGTGCGTCTGGGTGTACATCCGGCGAGGGATGGCCAGCCGGACCAATTCCATCAGCGGGTATTGTATTTCACCGGTGTCGGGATCGGGGTGGGCGAAAGCCACCGAACCAAGTTCCACGCCGCGGATCCCACCCTCCAGATACAACTCAACTGCCAGCGCCTGGCCGGGGAACTCATCGCGTGGAATATGCGGCAACATCCTTTTTGCGTCTATGTATATTGCGTGCCCGCCTGGTGGCTCAACGATCGGGATCCCACCCGCAAGTAATCCATCACCAAGATATGCCACCTGACCAAGCCGGTAGGCCAGATAGGATTCATCTAATCCCTCCCACAGGCCAACCGCCATGGCGTCCAGGTCCCGACCAGCCAACCCGCCATAGGTGGGGAATCCCTCCCGTAAGATCAGTTCGTTGCAGGCACGCTGGTAGAGGGTTTCATCGTTCATTGCCAGAAAACCGCCGATGTTGACAATGGCATCTTTCTTGCCGCTCATCGTGACGCCATCGGCCAAAGCAAATATCTCATTGGCGATATCTAGGGTGGACTTCTCGGAGTAACCGGGTTCCCGTTGCTGGATGAAATACGCATTTTCAGCATAACGGCAGGCGTCGATAAAGAAGGGGATCTTGTGTCGGCGATATATTTCGCTCACCTGGCTTAGGTTCTCGAGTGAGACCGGCTGTCCCCCGGTAGCATTGTTGGTGATGGTGATCATGCCAAAAGGGATGTTCTCTGGACCGGTTTCTCGGATGAAGTCCTTTAGCTTAGCTATGTCCATGTTCCCTTTGAACGGGTGGATGAGGGTGGGGTCGGCAGCTTCATCGATCACAAAGTTAATTGGTCGGCCTCCGCGGGCCAGGATATTGGCTTCAGTCGTGTCGAAGTGGGTGTTGGAGGGGATGGACAGCCCAGGCTTGACGAGTAGCGTACTTAGGATGTGCTCCGCTGCTCGCCCCTGGTGAGTAGGGATAAAATGGTTGAAACCGAAGATTTTCCCTATAGTCTCCGCCAATCGGAAGTATGAACGCGCTCCGGCATAGGCTTCATCAGCTTGCATCATTGCCGACCACTGTCGATCGCTCATCGCACCGGTGCCCGAATCGGTCAGCAGGTCGATGTAAATATCCTCCGAGCGTAAACCAAAAACGTTGTATCCAGCAGCCTTAAGCGCCGCCTTGCGCTCGTCGAAGCTGATCTGTCGGATGGCTTCTACTGTTTTAATCCTGAAGGGTTCAGGTGGGTAGGGTCTCATGAATGCCTCCAAAGCATGGATTGCTATCAGTCTATCATTACTTGGGATGTCAAGGTAGTTGGCATCGTTCCGGCTTGTAGTTATACTCATCCTGTATTTCAGCGTTTCAGCCTTTCGGTTGCTGAATGGGATTATCGATGTGAACTTGGGTTTGACTACAAGTAACTGGGGCATACAAGATCGTGGATGTGACGGATTAGTGGAATTTTGCCCATTGGCCGAAGGCGATATTGTGGGTAATTAATAATCAAAGGAGTGCATGTGACGGATAAGAAACAAGATCAACTGATAATTGCCACATTCGTCCTTGGATTGGCTCATACCAATGTCTACCTGGTGGGCGATCCATCCTCTAGAGAAGCCGTGGTCATCGACCCGGCGTGGGATGGGGAGGTGATCGTTCGGGAAGCGGAGCGTCGGGGTTTGCTTATCACCGCGATCTGGCTTACCCATGCCCATTTTGACCACTTTGGCGGTGCAGCTGGCGTAGCTGATGCATATAAATCGCAGATCCCGGTGGCGCTTCATTACGATGATCTACCGCTCTGGCGCGCCCACGGTGGAGCTGAGCTCTTCGGATTTGGTGATTTCGATCCTGGCCCAGAGCCGACCATTGCCCTAGAGCATGGGATGCAATTACGCTTGGGATCGCATAGTTTCGAGGTTCGTTGTACTCCTGGTCATACCCCGGGTCACGTGATGTTCCTGGAGCGCGGAGCGGGGTTGGCCTTCTGTGGGGATCTGATCTTCCAGGGCGGCGTTGGGCGGACCGACCTCCCAGGAGGAGATTGGGCTACGTTGTTACGCAGCATTCAACAACAGGTGCTCACCCTGCCAGATGAGACCCATCTGCTCACTGGCCATGGACCGTCCACTACCGTTGGACGTGAGCGGCGGATCAATCCCTTTCTTATCGCAAATTAGTAACGAGTCCACTAATAAAAATTGCCAAAGGAAGGAGATAAGGCGCATATGTAGGGGTGCTGTATTCACCCGCACCCCTACATATGACATCCCCTTTCTCGTGGCCGTGTTTTTTTAGTAGAGGTGTTAACTCTATCTGACGCGATTAGCTCACTTTGAGTACTGTAGGCGTTTCGGAGCTAGGGGCTTCCCCTACTTCCCGGGCTTAGGAATGATGGCTCCTGTACGTTCGATATGGGCGATATGCTCTTCTCCTAAGAATCCAACAGTTACTTGTCTTCAATAACGGTATGGTTGGCCATCCTTCGACTTCAGCCTGAGCTTCGCTCAGGATACAAATACAAAGCGGTGATCCTTTCGACAACTCAGGACGCAGCCTGAGCCTAGTCGAAGGGCTCAGGATGCACCTCGACTTCGGGGCTTTCCAAAAAAATCCTGTCGCGCAAAGATTGCAAGGATCGGCCAGCGTGTCCGCCCATTGTGAACAACATTCAGGCCGACACTTAGGTCGGCTCCTGCATGACGATTTCGTTGATCGCGGCTGCCATTTTGGGACAACCCCTCCGCTCAGGATGCAAATACCAAGCGTTAGCACCCTGAGCGCAGGCGAAGGCCGCTAACGCCTGTACACTGTCATGGGTCGAATGCCAATCCATTGATACGGCAGCCTTACAGACATGTCTATTGATGTTTGATAAAGTACTAGCCCATATCGGAGGATATCGAAACCAGCTCTTTGGATGTGCAAAGTTGAATCTTCAGATCGGGAGTGTGATGTCGATACCGTCGTATTGTTGCTATGGTTTTTCAGCGGGTTGTGAAGATTGCAGCCAGGCCAGCCATTCGTATACTACCCCAGTCGGCTCCTGGGGGGCTAAGGCTAGGATTTCTAGACGAAGGGGATAGCGACCGTCTTGTATGGTTGATGGGCCAGGCAGGACGCCCTCTACTTGGACCGAGCGTACGTCCTCGGTGACCTGCGAAAACGGTAGGTAACCTATCGCCCCGGGGTCCTCGGCAACGATCATTGACGTCGCTAGCGGTGTGGGTCCCAGCTGCGCAGCAGGTGACGGGGGTAAAAGGTCCAGTACAAGGGCCTCAAAGCGAACCCGAACCTCGTCACCAGGCAGAGGGATTACTGGCTGGATCTGCTTATCCGCTCCACCGAGTTCCTGCCAGGATGTGACTTTACCGGTGAAAATGGCGGCCAGGTCCTCCGTATCGAATGCCCGTAACGGGTTGGAAGGATGCACCACCACGGCAATCCCTTCAATGCTTAGTAGCGTAGCAAACCAGCCTGGCGGGGGTTCCAGCCCGGCGATTACCAGCTCAACTATTCCTGATTCTGCTGCTGCCAATGCTTCATTGGGGGGTAGGATTTCAAGTTCGATTGGGGACAGCCCCAGTTCATCGGCGTAGCTGGCGCACCACCAGGTCACTATCTCTTCGAGGGCGGGAGTGGTGACGATATGGGCAAGGGCAGGTGTTGGTGTGGTTGTAGGCGCGGTGGTGCAGGAAGCCAGCGCCAAGCTTAGCATCAGAACGACGATGCGTTTAGCCACGGAGCACACTCAACAACAACCCGCCTAGGCCAACCGAAGCACAATACAGGGCGAAGATAGTCATGGGGCGGCGGGTCAAATAGACGAGTAGCCAACGGATTGCCAGGTAACCGCTGATCGCGGCGGCTAAAAAGCCAATTGCCAGTAGTGGCAAATCGCTCACCAGCATACCTGCGCTTGCCAGTTCTATAAGAGACAGTATCCCTGCGCCGAGTGTCGCTGGCACCATCAGTAGGAAACTGAACCGTGCTGCAGAGGACCGTTTAACTCCTAGAAGCAACCCGGCGCCAATGGTTACGCCAGATCGAGAGATGCCCGGTGCAATAGCTGCTGCCTGGGCTAAACCCACTAGCAGCGCGTCGAGCCAACTCATTCCCTCAGCTGTGCGATTCTGTGATCCTACACGTTCGCTGATCCACAGCGTTACGCTGGTGAGCAGCAGGAAGATGGCCACCATCATTGGCGTTCTGAAAAGCGTTTCAAATAAATCCTGAAAGAGGTAACCAACGAGCGCTGCCGGGATGGTACCCACAACAATCCACCAGGCAATGCGCGCCTGTGGATCTTCCAGCGAGCGGGTGCGCAAGCTGGTCAGGCCAGCCACCAGAAGTCGGTAAAGGTCGCGGTGAAAGACGACCAGCACGGCCAAGACCGTGCCCCAATGGAGGAGGGCGCTGAAAGCCAATCCAGGTTTTGACCAGCCCAGTAACCAGGGCACTAATACGAGGTGGCCTGATGAAGAAATCGGTAAAAACTCTGTGGCGCCTTGTACGATACCGAGTACAAACGCCTCCAACAATGTCATTGGTTTATGGCTCCGGGTATTGGTGTTTGGAATAACTGGTTTGAAATTCGGTCACGAAGCTCTCCAACCGGCCTTCGATCACTGCCTGGCGCAGGTCGGCAGTCAGGGCGATCAGGGTGTGCAAATTATGGGTGGAAAGCAACGTGGCGGCGAGAATCTCTCGGGCGACGACCAAATGTCGTAGGTAGGCGCGGGTGAACGTACGGCAGGTGTAGCAGGTACAGTGCGGATCGAGGGGACGGTTGTCTTCAATAAAAGCCGCGTTGCGCAGATTCAGCCGGCCGTAGCGGGTGATAGCCGCATGATTACGGGCCATGCGGGTGGGTAAGACGCAGTCGAAGATGTCCACCCCGCGTAAAACAGCTTCGACAAGGTCCTCGGGTGATCCGACGCCCATCAGATAACGCGGCCGATCTTTAGGCAGGATCGGTTCGACTACCTCAAGCATGGCCAGCATCTCTTGCTTGCTTTCTCCCACTGACAGTCCCCCGATGGCGATCCCTGGGAAGCCTAACGAGGCGATTTTGGTCGCCGATAACTGCCGCAGGTCGGGGAAAATCCCACCCTGAACAATGCCGAAAAGGGCCTGGTCGGATCGGGTCTTCGCTGTGAGGCACCGCTCAGCCCAGGCATGGGTGCGTTCGAGAGCCTGCTCATTGTAAGTGCGATCATGCGGTTCAGGGCACTCGTCTAAGGCCATGATAATATCAGCGCCCAGGTTCTCCTGGATGGCGATAGCCTTCTCAGGGGTGAAACGGTGGATAGAGCCATCGATGTGGGAACGAAAGGTGACTCCATCGGCGTCTACTTCTCGCCGCTCAGCAAGCGAAAAAACCTGGAAACCACCTGAGTCGGTCAGGATCGGTCCTGGCCAAGCCATAAATTCGTGGAGACCCCCAAGCGCAGCCACTTGTTCGTCGCCCGGGCGAAGGTACAAGTGGTATGCGTTGGCCAGCACGAGCGTGGTGCCCAATGTTTGTAGTTGCGCGGGCGTAAGAGCCTTTACCGTGGCTTGTGTACCGACGGGGGCGAAGAGTGGTGTAGGCAGGTCGCCGTGGGGGGTGTGGAAAATACCGGCACGTCCACAGCCATCATAGGCGACTAATTCGAAGGTGAATTCGCTCACAGTCCCCATACCCAATGCAACGCCGCTAAAGTAACCGCAATCGTAAGCAGCGTAAGCGGTGTCCCAAGACGGAGATAATCACGGAATGTGTAACCACCCGGCCCCATGACGAGCAGGCTGGCAGGGTGACCCAGAGGGCTGACGAAGGCCAGCGAGCAGCCAATGGCAACAGCCATCGCTAGGGCGCGCGGATCGGCGCCTGTTGGGGTTGCGGTAGCGATTGCAATCGGGGCGATGACGACAGCCGCCGCCTGACCGCTGAGAAACAGGCTCAAAGTGACGGTGATGAGCAATAAGACTGCCGCAGATAACAGAGGCGTAATGCCTCCAGTAAGTTGGTATAACCCCTCGGCCAGGTACGCCGCGGTGCCGGTGTTTTTCAGAGCGATGCTTAGTGGAAGCATGCCGGCGATGAGGAAAATCGCTTTCCATTCCACCGCACGATAAGCCTCATCCATTGTAAGACATCTGGTAAGTATCATGGTCACCGCGCCTGCCAGGGCGGCAGTGGCGATTGGTAGCACATTGGTGGCAGCAAGGGTGAGGCTAATGACCAGGATACCCGTCGCCAGCAGTGCTCGCGGGCCGAGGCGACCCGCGGTTTCTTCCTCCAGGATCAGGAAGTTGGGGTCCATGCGCAGGAGCTCAACCTGCTGGCGCGGACCTTGCAGCAACATGGCATCCCCAAATCGTAGACGGAGATCGGCGACCTCTTGCTGTAGGACTAAACCCTCACGCCAAAGAGAAAGTGCCTGTAAACCATAGCGTTCGCGAAAGCGAATCTCTCGCAATGTACGCCCCACGAGTTCTGAGCGTGGAGCGAGGGTCACCTCCACTAGCGGGACTTCCTCCGAAGCCAGGTTGCTGAATAGGTCAGCCTCGAAGGTGAACGCCAGACCGTAGCATTCCATCTGTTCAGAGGACGGGGTGCCTTCTAACAGCAGGATGTCACCTTCTTGCACCTCGGTGTCCCGATCAGGTGACTTGAGTAAGCGACCTGCATGGGAGATCCCAAGCACGGTAAGCCCCAATTTTCGTCCCCAATCACCCTGAAGCAAGGTTTGGCCAGCCATTGAAGAGCCAGCCTGGACGACGACCTCGGTGGTGCCCTCACGCAGGTGGTAGACTTGAGCCAACTCTCTCCGTAATCGTTGTATACGGGCGATCTCACCAGCCACATCGCGTGCAGGAAGGGTCTTTGGGGCTAGCCAGAGTATGAGCAAGGTTCCACCTATCACAAGCGGTAGACCGATGGGAAGGAACTCGAAGATCCAAAAGGGTCTCAGTCCTTCCTGACTGAGGGTGCTGCTTACGATGATATTAGCCGTGGTCAATAGCGTAGTGGTGCCGCCAAGTAGGGCGCCAAAGGCTAGCGGCATCAACAGGCGTGAGGGACGGATTCTCGCTTGGCGAGCAATGCCCATGGTTGTGGGGAGCAGCACAGCCGCGGCGGCGATGGTGTTCATGAATGCCGCCAGGCTGGCGGTGGTTAGCATCAGCACGGCAATCAGCCTTCTTTCGGAGGTACCCGCCATGCGCAGCAGTTGTTGGCCAACCCAGCGAGTGGCCCCAGTACGCTCCAAGCCATGAGTAAGGATGAAGAGAGAAAGGATAGTGATTACCGCCGAGCGGCTGAATCCGGAAAAAGCTTCTTGCGGGGTTACGACGCTAGTGATGCTTAGGGCGAGGACAACCAGCAGCGCCGTCAAATCAGGTCGTAGTCTTTCGGTGACCAATAGAAGGGCGGCGACAGCGATGATCGCCAGGGTGATCCAGCCGGCAGGGGTCATTGAGTGTCGATTATACTCGCATGTGGTCACCATTGTCATCTTGTTATCTTAGGCTTATACTCGCCTGTATGAATTCTAAGGATGCCTATTCTAATTGGTTGGAGATTGATCAGGGGGCGATCATCGACAACATCGGCCAACTGCTCGAACTGACAGGTGTGCGCCTGATGGCTGTGGTCAAGGCCAATGGTTATGGCCACGGTATTGCGGAAGTGGTTCGGGTAGCGGAATCCGCCGGGGCAACTTACTGTGGGGTAGCGCGGGTGGAGGAGGCTTTCGAACTGCGGCGGGCGGGGATCGAGGCGCCTATCATGGTGCTCGGTTGCACTCCAGACGACTGTCTGGTCGATGCTGTCGGACAGAATATCGCATTAACTCTCTTTCACTCGGAGCAGGTAAATGTACTGTCGGCCGCGGCTGGTGTTGCTGGTCGACCTGCTAGGGTCCATGTAAAGGTCGATACCGGTATGAGCCGCTTGGGTGCCCCACCGGCGCTAGCTTTTGAGCTGCTTCGTCGTCTGACCGAAGCGCCGGGTGTGGAGGTAGAGGGCATCTTCACCCACTTTGCACGGGCTGACGAGCCGGATGAGCCGACGACTGCGGTTCAGGAGCGTCGCTTTCTCGATCTGCTAGCCGAGGTCGAGGTCGTTGGATTACGCCCGCCGCTGGCACACGCCGCAAATTCCGCCGCAACACTAACTCGACCCAGTACCCATCTCGATATGGTTCGCATTGGGATAGCACTCTACGGAATGGCACCTTCGCCAGGAACACCCCTACCAACGGGCTTTCGACCGGCGTTGACCTGGAAAGCAAGGTTGACCCACATCCAGAAATACCCGCCCAACAGTGGTGTAAGTTATGGCCATGTTTACAAGACACGGGGCGAGGAGACCATCGGCGTCGTGCCGGTAGGTTATGGAGATGGCTACCGACGGGTGGAAGGCAATCAGGTCTTGGTTCACGGTCAACGGGCACCTGTGGTGGGGCGTGTGTGTATGGACCAGTTGATGGTTCAGCTGGATGACGTACCTCAGGCACAGGTAGGTGAAGAAGTAGTTTTAATTGGATCCCAGGGGGACGAACAAATCAGCGCGGAGGAGATAGCCGTGCGCTGGGGGACCATCAACTACGAGGTCACCTGTGGATTGGGGGCGCGCGTGCCACGCGTGTACAGTAACTAAAAATTCCAAGTCAGGGCTCCGTTCGTATTTGAGGTGCCCGGCACTTAAAACATTTCTTTGGAAGGCTAATTACCATTTTCTACGAATCCTTGATGCCTGGATACTCTCGCTTGATAGTGCCGGGCACCTTTTGACCTTGAATTGGGTAAGTCCGTAAACAAATTTTCAAGAGAGTTGCTTGGGATGGTTCGTTTGTGGGTTGTAGACTGTACACCTGGCAAAGATTCCCCAAATGGGATTAGCAGAGTACACAGGGCCATCCGAGGTTGTCACCTTGACACTCCTCTGGCTCACTCGTAGAATGGACTTTACAATCCACCACAGCTAGGGGAGAGACTCGGCGCCTACGGCCGGGCACCGAAGGGGCAAACTTCGCTTGGCAGTGCAACCACGGAGTGAAACTCTCAGGTCAAAAGGACCCTATCTGGTCGAGCCTCTGGAAAGCTTTATAGCACCGAAGGGGCAAACCGCCACAATGCGGCGAATCTCTCAGGTTTTCGACAGGGGACGCACACCGCGATGGAGTGCGTCTTTGCATTTTCTGCGGGAGCACTACAGTAATAGTTAGATTGGAGGTCACGATGGAATTTCCTGCTGATCTGAAGTACACCGATAATGACGAGTGGATCCGGGTGGAAGGGGACATCGGCACGACCGGAATTACCGACTACGCCCAGGACCAACTCTCAGATATCGTGTATCTAGAGATCGCCACGGCTGTCGGAGAGAGGTTGGAGAAAGGGGAAACCTTAGCCGAAGTCGAATCGGTTAAGGCAGCCGCTTACATATACATGCCAGTTGCGGGGATCATCACCGAGATCAACGAAGAACTTGCAGACACACCAGAGATGGTTAACTCCTCTCCCTTCGATGAGGCATGGATGGTCAAATATGAAATCATCGACCCGGCTGAACTTGAAGGCTTGCTTGACATGACCGCTTATGAAAAGCATTGCCAGGAACGAGAACACTGATGGCTTACATCCCTCATACGGACGAAGACCGCCGCGCTATGTTGGCAGCCATCGGATTGGAACGGATGGATGATCTGTACGACGCCATTCCGCAGGATGTACGCTTCCCCGACCTCAATCTTCCCGATCCGGTCTCGGAGATGGAGATCATGGGGGAATTGCAGGCTCTCTCGGAGGCTAATCTAGAAGTCCAGCATGTCTCCTGTTTCCTAGGCGCCGGCGCGTATCACCACTTCATCCCCTCCGTGGTCGACCACACCTTACGGCGGAATGAGTTTTATACCGCATATACCCCTTACCAACCAGAAATTTCCCAGGGGACGCTTCAGGCCATCTACGAATATCAGAGCTTGATGTGCAACCTGACCGGTATGGAGGTCTCTAATGCCTCTCACTACGACGGCGCAACCGCGCTGGCTGAGGCGGTGATCCTGGCTTACAACCAGCATCGCGGCAAGCGCAGCAAGGTCGTACTCTCGCCAGCGATCCATCCCCAGTTCCGTCAGGTGGTCCGGACTTACTCCCAAGGCATGGGACTGACCCTGGTTGGAGACGAGTCGCTGAACAACGGTGTTGAGGAATTAGCAGGTATGTTGGACAAGGATACTACTCTGGTGGCAGTCCAGTACCCTGACTTCTTCGGTCGGATAAAAGACTTCAGTACACTCGGCGAGGCGGCTCGAGAAGTTGGGGCTCTGCTGTGTGTCGTCGTCAACCCGCTGGCGCTTGGGTTGCTAAAACCGCCGTCCGACTTCGGGGCTGATGTGGTCGTTGGAGAAGGTCAGCCGCTAGGCATCCCTCTCTCCTATGGTGGACCCTACCTTGGAATCTTCACCACGCGCAAGAAGTACGTCCGTAAGATGTCAGGTCGTTTGGTTGGTGAGACGGTTGACAGCCGCGGCCAGCGCGGCTACGTGCTCACCCTTACCCCACGCGAGCAACACATCCGTCGCGAAAAGGCCACCTCCAATATTTGCACCAATCAGGGATTGATGGCTCTGGCGACAGCTGTGTATCTCTCGGTGATGGGTAAGCATGGCCTGCGCAAAGTGGCCGAACTTTGTTACCACAAAGCGCACTATGCCGCCGAGCAAATTGCTGCACTAGAAGACTATAGTCTGGGGCATGATGGTCCTTTCTTCCACGAATTCGCGGTCACATGTCCACGGCCAGTGGCGGAGATAAACGACCGGCTAATCGATTACGACATTCTGGGTGGATACGACCTGGGCCAGGATTACCCCATTCTCAAAGATCACATGTTAATCGCGGTTACTGAAGTCAATAGCAAAGAAGAGATCGACGGTCTAGTCGCCGCTCTGGAGGAGATGGCCCATGATTGAGCCTTTAATATACGACCTTTCCTCACCAGGGCGTGAGGGTGTGCAGTTGCCTGAGGCAGATGTCCCTCAAACTGAATTTCCTAAAGTATTGACGCGGGAGGATTTGCCGCTGCCTGAATTATCTGAGATTGATGTTATGCGTCATTTCGTCCGCCTCTCGCAATTCAACCATGGGGTTGACACCGGTTTTTATCCTCTTGGGTCGTGCACGATGAAGTACAACCCCAAGATCAACGAAGACACCGCGAGACTCCCTGGTTTCGCCTTCTCTCATCCCTTACAGGATCCTGAGATGGCTCAAGGCAACCTGGCGTTGATGTACGCCTTGCAGGAGTGGTTGGGTGAGGTTGGCGGCTTTGCTGGTGTCAGCTTACAGCCGGCGGC
>Ga0209986_10003794_pt1 | contig 13089 bp, 14 predicted proteins | sample BlataG_FD_183168 | JGI IMG/M metagenome (GOLD analysis project Ga0209986, IMG submission 183168) | Deep subsurface microbial communities from Black Sea to uncover new lineages of life (NeLLi) - Black_00105 metaG (SPAdes) (version 2) | ecosystem: Environmental > Aquatic > Marine > Oceanic >...
CTCTTTCAACACCCAGAAATCGAGGGAGTCTCCAACCTCGCCGTCATCAAGATGATGCAATCCCTGACCACCAAGGAGTATGTCACCGAGCGTTACGCTTGGAGACACTACTACTGGTTCCTAACCGATTCTGGCATCGAGTACATGAGAGAATACCTCAACTTGCCTTCTGAAATTGTCCCAGCCACTCTTAAGAAGAGCACTCGTCCTTTGGAACGTGATTCTCGTCCTCCACGTGATCGTGGTGATCGTCCACCTCGTCGTTTCGAGGGTGGTGACCGTGGTGGATACCGCGGTGGTGGGGGTGATAAGGCTGGTGCTCCAGGTGACTATCGCCCAGAGTTCCGTGGTGGCTTTGGCCGTGGATCTGCTCCTCCAGCTGAACCTCAATAATTTTAATATTTGAAGGTTGAGATGTGTGCTGGGAAAGAGAAAGAGATGTCTAAAATATAATCCTTCATTTTTGACTATTGCAGTGTTAGGCTATGTTCTATCTCTCCTGTAACAACATCAACAGTTGAAATTTGTATAGACAAATCTATAAACTTAAAGAAAGCATGAAAGCAAAATGAAACAAAAAAAAAATAGTAGAGAAAATCTTCTTCTCAAAATTCATTCCCCTACCACCATGTCAACTGCACTACTTGATGATTCTATCTCTATACAGCTCAATATTATGCTTGGTCAACACCTTGCACTGCTCAGCATTCAATGGCTGCTTGGTGAAGGGGCATTTACCATTCTCTCCCAAAACTGCTCTCCAAGTGGCCATTCCCATGACATGTCCATACGGACTGATGGCTGGCCTCACCACTGGCTCTAGTGTGATTGGATCCACGAGATGGGGGAGGGGGTTGTCTTCGTCTACTGCACTGGCATCTTCACCTTGGTCCATCAGCCTCTTTTTATACCTTTCATTACGAGATACAGCACTCCATTTGTTGGTCATGTAGGTTGTCTCGTCTTCATCATCACCGAGGCCATCGTTGTCATTGTCATTGTCATCGTCAGACATGTCGTCATTGCGCTTGCGTCTTCTTCCTCCACCTCCATTGCCACCACCACCACCAGATGATGCTCTTGGAGCTCTTGGCTTGGGTGCTCTCATACCACTGGGTGCACTGGTAACCACTGGCAATCCAGCAGCCATGGCTTCTCGGTCTGCTTTACCGCTCCAGTATTCAACACACTTCCGCTCCGGATCCAGTGCCTCGACCTCCTCCACAATATTAGGCTGGTTCAGGCCAAAGTACTCTGGACCAGCAATAGCTGTCTTGGGAGGAGGAGGGAGATCTTCTCCTGCTCTACGCCTAGCTTCAATCTCATTGTTAATTCTCTTCAAAATGCCAGTCCAGCAGCCGGTGCAGCTCTTGGCTACGATGGGCTCATCTGGTCTGTCTAAAGACACTACTTTGTAGGTAGGAGCAGGCCAGTAGTCTCCTCCTTGTCCTATGATATAACATTCATGAACGCACAGTTGGTCGAGAGCTACAGAGGAGCGGAACAATGTACGGGAGTGGAAACCAGCAGGGAATATGTAACCTGGGTTGTACCAGCCCTTTCTGGCAATTAAGGTACCGGCGTTAATGAGGTCGGCTGATTTGTGGGATTTCTGTTTGACTCTGCCTCTGTTGGTGTGACCCGTAGAGGAGATGGCACGTATTTTAGGTGGCTTCTTTGTTTCTACTGCTGCTGCAGGGAGTGGGTTTGAAGCTGGAACAGCAGCTACAGTTCCCAAGGCCTTGGTTTCTTCATCTTCATCCTCAGTCGTCTCATCACCGTCCTCTTCCACTGGAGGAGGTGTAGCAGCGGCCACAGCAGCAGCAAGGGCAGCAGTGGTGCTATGTCTTCTCTTTCCTCTTTTGCTAGTAGTAGGCATATACTCCTCAACATCTTCTTCTTCTTCTTCCACCAATTCTTCCATCTTTCTGACACTTGGCACTCTCTTTCTCTTACTGCCTTCTCCGTCTTTCTCTTCCGCAGCAGCTACTACTGCTGCATACACTTCAGACAATGGACTCGCTCCAATACTGCTAGCTCCTCCCTTCTTCTTACCACCATTAACGTTAGTAGCATAATTATTATTATTATTATTATTAGTAGTAGCTTCAGCAACAGCAGCATCAAGCATTGTCCTCAACGTCACTGCTCTCTCCGGCTCATCATTACCCAGCCTCTCCAGAGCAGCAGCTACCACATGAGGCTGAAGCTTCATCAGCAAATCTACTGCCTTGTCATTTTCAATACCTGCCATTTTAATAGCAATAGCTGGAAGCATTGCTACCGGGTCCATCTCCCCCAAATTACTGGTTGCATTACTGGTTGTAGTGTTGTTATTGCTGGTATGGATGAAGGGGGACTTGCCTGCTGCTATTGCAGAGATGACAGCGGCTCTGGCGGAGGCTGCTCGACGAGGACGAGATGATGATGGAGTTGCCTCCGCTTCCTTTTCTTTCTCTGCAGCAGCAGCATCATCGGCATTGGCATTGTTATCAGTAACCGTGACTTCACTAATACTACCACCAGCACCACGTGCGCTCATCTTTCTGACAGACACAGGGCGGCCTGTGTTACCTGTTCTCTTCAGTTCCGACTCAGTCATTGGTACCAGCTCTCCAGTACTTGTCTCTCTTGCCAATGCATACGTCTTGGGAATGGTGTTGGGGGGACTTCTTGCATTCTTGGTTTGTTTCTTTTGAGATGGATGTTGTTTTCCTTCCTTGGAGGTTGCAGGAGAATCAGCATCTGAGCCCAGCTCCTTTTGTTGTTGTTGCTTGGCAAGGCGGCGAGATTCTGGGTCCATGCTGCCTTCTGAAATGGCGGTGGAATCAATGGAAGGCTCGGGTTTTGTGGGTTTCTTTCGAGTACTAGTAATGTTGTTGTTGGCTGGTTGCTTGCCCTTGTCGATGTTGTCAGTCTCGGCAGGAGGTTGAATTTCCTCTGGCTCTTCAGCTTGCTTGGAGGCAGCAGAGAGGAGCTTACGTTGAGATCCTGCTGCTGCTTTACCAGCATTGCGCTCAAAGCCTTTACCTCTGAATGCACCCACAAAGACTGATGTGCCAAGAGTGGCGGGATCGACGAGACGGGGACGAGGGCCTGAAGGCTTGCTTGGCCAGTTTTTGTTAATATTGCTGCGCTTGGCGGATCTATTGTTATTGCTAATTGTGGTAGTATTATTGAGGTCTGGAATGTGCTGTTCATCAGAGTCAGGATCAGCAGAAGCAGCAGCAGCTACAGCGAGAACTACGCGACGTCTGAAGCTGGGGTCTGAGACGAGACGGGAGGCGGACTCTTCCTCATTGTTGTTGCACATTTCCAGAGCTTTCTCGGCTTCCTCCTCTGAGATATCTGGACATACCTCCCTGAGCTCGATAATCTTACGTTTGTGCTCTCTCTTTTCATATTCCTCGAACATTTTTCTCTGCAAAGCTACACGGGCATCTATAACAGCCTGCTCCTCTTCGGTAAGACTCCTTCCCTCGAGAGATTGGAACAAGTTTTCACTCCTACACAATGTAGAGAAGTGGTTAGTTGACAAATTGAACTAAACAGACCTTGCTTAGCGGATACAATTTTCAAAAACCAACCTGTGAGTTCCGATCTTGGCTACCCCTTCGACGAACAAATTCCTCAATGAAGTTGATCCGTCCATAGGCTCTTCATTCTCCTGATCACTAGGCTTAGTATCGCCTTCAACCCTTGGCTGGTCGCTCAAAGTGGCCATTTTATTGGTTGGGTGATGACCTTCAACAACTCGCTATATGTACTCAATAGAGACTAATAGTGACTTTTAATGAACTTGTAATGTAAGTAGCTTCTTATGATATTTAAATCAACGATCAAAATGCACTCTGAACGCACTTGCTGTGGCAACTTGATTCAAAAATTTAGAGGTGGTTGAGAGAAGCGAGAGGAGCGTGTAAATAAGACGGTCTATATCTACAACTATTGCTGTCAAAATGGAGCATTTCCAGCATCTATTGCTCAATCAAGAGTACATTAACAACTCTGCCAACCAAAATCACCGATCCATCAATATGCACGTCAGTATCTATGCCTGAACATGGTCCAAAAAATGTGATCAAGTAGAAACTTACATTTGTCTCTCTTCCACAATTTACTTTCTCAGCAATTTATTCCCTCAGATCATGCTGAGAACATCAAGTAGATTACCGCGATCTCACTCATCTGTACGTTCCTCTCTCTCTTCATCCTTTCGTCCATGTCCAACTCCCCCATCGCCACTCACCCTCCTTGCTCACTCCCTCCTTCCATTTTAATTCTCAGCTTTCATCATGGGGCAACAGCTATCCATTCACATCTACCAACAAAACATCAACTAGATCCCAACAACAAAAACAGCTCCTTACACTGCTATCCATCTTTCTCATTGGTTTCTTCCTCTTTCTCATCCTCTTCTTCGTCCGGGACCCCTCCTCCTCCTCCTCCTCCACTACTGCTCCATCAAACTATGTCTTAGTCCTTGATGCAGGCTCATCAGGAACCCGTATATATGCTTACACATGGAAGCCAGCTCCAGGAGAAACATCAAAAGTTTCAGCAATAAGGGCAAGAGAGAGAGCAGAAGACAAAGATGCCAACAACCCTCAACAACAACTCCTTCTCCTGCCAACAGTCACAGCCATTCCTGCCAGCGCTGCCCCAGACAAAATTCCCCGACGTGCCATGCCCAACCGCCGTGCCTACCACCGTGTAGAAACAGAACCTGGCCTCGACAAGTTCCTCGGAGACATCCAAGGCATAGAACACACCGCTCTTGGCCCCCTCCTCACCTGGGCAGACGCTGTCGTACCCCCCTCATACAGAGCCACAACCCCTGTATTCATGTTTGGCACTGCTGGTATTAGAAAGCTGCCATTAGTAGAACAAGAACAGCTGTTAACTGCTGCTAGACATGCGCTGGCCAGATCAGGGTTTCTGTTTAAACCATCGTGGGCCAGGACATTGAGTGGTGTGGATGAAGGGGTGTATGGATGGATTGCTGTCAACTACGTGGCAGGAACACTCAACCTTTCTGATGAAAAAGATATCGGCAATAATAATAATAATAATAATAATAATAATAATAATAATAATAATAATAATAATAATAATAATAATAATGGTGGAGGTAAGACCACTACTGCTATCATTGCTAACAGTGATAGTAGATTGGGAACTCTTGATTTAGGTGGTTCTTCACTAGAGGTATGTATAGACACCATTTCATTAGATAATGATAATGATGGTAATGATAATCTTGATATCAATGTATTAGATACAAAGTATCGATTGTACTGCCATGTACATCAAGGATACGGATTGAATGATGCTTTTGATAGAGGAGTGAGCTTACTACTGGCAGAGGAGGTGTTGAGAAAGAAAATGAAGGCTGATGCTGGAGGTAAAAGTAATAGTGAGAGTGAGAGTATTTATAAGAAAGTGGAGCCTCCACTACCTCTTATTGAGCCTCCTATCTATAACACAACTACTGGAGATAGTAATGATGATGATGGTCACAACAAAGGGACAAGAAGAGTGTTGTTGTTGGCTGATAAAAAAGGAGACACCACCACCACCCAATTAATGATCAAGGTGCACCATCCTTGTCTACAACAAGGCTACTCAGAGACATATGAAAGACTACTGGCAACATCAACCACATATACATTAGAGCAACTAGGGCTGCATAAAGATATTGATACTGTGTTGCTTATTGGAGCTCCGGATTATAAGAAGTGTCAGGAATTGGCAGCTGCTGTTGTTAATGCCACTGCTCCTTGTACCCTTTCCCAGCATTCTAACAGTGATAGTAATAGCAACAAGGCAAAGTGTGCACTAGGATCAACGCAGCCTGCTATTCCTGTTTCTACTAAACTGAAAGCATTGACTGGGTTTCATGTTGTTCAGAACTTTTACACTCCCTTGATTGCTTCTATAAATCAAAAACAAGAAGGAGGAGAGGAAAAGGGAGAGAACGGAAAGAAGACAGATACACCTACCACCACTACTACTACTCCTACTACTCCTACTACTCTCAAACAAGAGGAAATAGACGGAGCAGGGAGAACCTTCTGTAGCCAATCATGGGATCAAGTAATGAAAAACCATCCTGGAGAACTCCAAGTCGAGCATTACTGCTTCAGAGTGCCTTATATTATTAATTTATTGACCGAGGGGCTGGGGTTGGGATGGAGTCAGGTGGAGATTGATGATACTGGCAGTGCTGGCTGGACTTTGGGAGCTGCATTATCTGAGGGTGTTGCATTGGCTGGTCTTCCCACACATATTAACAACGGTGATAATAATAATAATAATAATAATAATGATGATGATGATGATAATAAACCAAGTTGGGCGGTTTGGAATGCAGAAGCATTGATATGGGTGGGGGTTTTGTTGGGTATTGCAGCAGCTGTTTTTTTTTTGTATACCAAAAAGAGAGGAAACGGAGTGGGGGTGATGGTCGGAGGAGATGGTACTACTACTACTACTACTACTACTACTAGTAGTGGTGGTCTGAGTGGGTTGGTATCGTCATTTGGTAGTGGAAGGTCACCATCAAAAGAAGGAAAGCGAGGATCAGGAGGAGGAGGGAATGTTCCTTTGTTTGGTGCAAGAGTACCATCTTCTCAAACATTGCTTCCTAGACGGGGATCCTTCCTTGCCTAATGTAATAAAGATGGGAACGAAGAGAGAGAAAAGATGTACCTATGTATGTGGGTACACATTTGCCTTACACACACTTGTCTGTCGTACAATTTCATCTCATCTAAAAAATTGTCTCAACTAACATACGCAACAATCATACTCATTCACTGAGACGTTCCCAAGCTATATTAATACGCTGTGATATATCTTGAACAGTATCTAGCACTCTACCCCTATCTTCTGCAATGACCTTTTGTAGTATCAACCCTCCTTCTTGCCATCTATCTGGGTGCCATCTTAGACTGGCCTTGCCGTATGCTTTTTTAAGCAACCTCTTTGTTGTTGCTATCCCATCTTCATTATTATCACCAGGTTTCTGAGCATCCAAAGAAGGCTTCATCAGGTGTGCCAAACCTTTTAAATAGCGACTGAGGTCTTGCAAAGGTGGCCAAGGAATGTTGGTGTACTTCACCAGTGGTGACGATGTGGTCGATAGCTGGCTGCCATTGTTGCTATTATCATTATCACCAGTTTTAATAAATGCTTCCCAATCTATCTCGTGTCTTCTTATTTTAGCTATAGTAGTATTACCAACAAATGTATCATCATCTTCAACATCACTATTGTTGTAAGATATGTGTGCAGACTGAGGCCCATCATCAAGGTGGCTCTCTCTGGAATGCCGACGATGATGATAAGGGAGCCCTTTCCTTATTGTATCCTGGCGAGCTGCCTCCTTGATACCTGCCGCTGCCTGTTGTCTTGATCTGTAATCTCTGAGAAGGTTTTGCTGACGTGTCTTCTCTGCTTGGATGTGATGACGTAGGCTGGCAGCATGGAGCCTGGCTCGGACACGTTCCTCCTCGCTGTCGTAGCTGTGAAGACGGTGGCGGTGATGATGTTTGGGGATTGGGAGGGAAATGGGTGAGGAAACGGTCGGTAATGCTTGGAAAATGAATTACTTGTCAGTCAAAGCAATAAACTTACTCGTCATCGTCACTCATAAAGGTCGCCAAGTAAAAGTCAAAGTTCTTGTTTCTTCGCTGATCAATGTGGTAATAAGCATGGCTATTGTGCCGATGAACACTGGTTTGTTCGTTTTCATATAGCTTGCATATTATCCAAGAAGGGAATGGTATGCTGTGGGCTTATGATTCGCTTTAAAATTCATCTTTCACAGTAGGGTCGCCTCCGACTTGCGACCACGTTCAATTGCATATGTACCGGCATACGTATGCTTGGACCTCTTCCTGTCCTGGTGATTGGGAGGAAGAGGGGACACCAGTTGGTGCGCCAATAGAGGCTGAAGAGGATACTTTGTTGGCCGTTGTCCTTCCCATGGTACAAAGAGTTCTTGGGTGCATCTACAGTATAAGGGTTATAGATATCTATCGATGGAGACTACCAGTCAAAGGCTAAGGAAGCAACTGGCCAACCCTGAGAGATCTACATACGGTATATGTATTACCTCCTCTTAATGGGAACCTTTGGTTTGTTATGTAATCTTTAGGCATAAGTTCCCATTACACCTTGGTTTAGGTTTTGTCCAGTATCCACCAAAGGAATTAAGATACTAATAAGGGTGAGAGCATGTCGAATATTGAGATCTGAAGCACTGAAAAAGATCAACCACTCTGATTGCGATTTCAGACTTGCGGTGTTCAAGGTTTACACTATCTATCTATATAAAATGTCTTTCTGTACATATATTTCACATGTACATGTATGCTCCTTTTTACATAATATACAAAACACACAACTCAACTCTTGTCAACTCAAACAACCACTTCTCTCATCATCATCATCACCACTCCATTACAATACCCCAGCCTCTCACACAATGGCCCAGGCTGTAAATACGACACCGCCATTGTAAACACCAATGGCCCATACAACTGCACATACTGCTCACATTGCTCCTTATACTCTTCCATAACTGAACATGCCTGTTTGGCATATTCCATCACTTCTTGTTGAGTCTCTGGGTTGGTCAGTACTGCTGCTGCTTCCACCACTATCGTCTTGCATGTCTCACAATTCTCATCACTCCTTCTTGCTATGGTAGTAGATGGAGTCATCAATATGAGTTGAGAAGCCAGATGTTTAAGCTGCTTCATCCCTTCTCTCTTCTTCCTCTTCATCTCCTTATCATCATCATCATCACAAAACTCCAAGACACGGCATGCAGAATCAACATCAACATCCTCCAGCAATGCGTCAATAGAGTTAAACAATCCATCAACATCAGCCATACATTTATCAACCCTTTCCTCATCAGGAAGCTGTTTACACGCATCTCTGGCTTGATCTGCTATGTTTTTTCTGGTTTCGGGATCTTTCATACGCATTATCAGGGTGGTGATGACGATATGACACAGTGGGCACTCCACTGACTCTGTTGTTGAGGATGTTGCTGTTGTTTTGGTGGCGGTGATTGGCCTCGTCTCCTTACCTTCCTCCTCCTCCTCCTCCTCCTTATTGTTTGTAATAGTAGTAAGGAGAGGGGTAGTAGAGCAAGCACCTAGTGAGGTACAGATGTCATTAGAGGAGACAGATTGATCAATAGAAGCCATGATCTCAGCTACAACAATGGGGACCTCTGCCTTGCATGTGTCGATGAATTGCTGAGGAAGGAGGGGGCAGATGTTGACGTCAATAAGGGCGATCATGGCTTGTTGAGTTTGGGGGTCTTCTATGTAAGACTTGGCATCGTCAATGAGCTGCTTGCATGATTCACAGTGGTCGGAGAAGGAGGTGGAGGAGGCAGATAGAGGAGAGTCGATGACCAGACGGGATTGTCGTCGGTCGGAAGGCACTGTGGCTGTGTTTTGAGAATGAGGAAAGGGTTTTAGTGATCGAATGGAGGTTATGAACTGAGGGTATTGGAGGTGAAGGTATCACGTGATAAGATCATACCTGCAGAGGCAAAGCACAAGAATGTGCCTAGAAAAGTGATCAATGCCACTGTGGTCTTCATATCGTAGAGCTGGCCGTTGGAAGACTGTAGTATCGAACAACAGCTTGTTCTCGTCAAGTTGAAATAGCAGCACTGACTGGGTATCCTAGGGTATTTTTTGGATGCCCTTCCAACCTCTGGCTCATTCCCCACCCGAACCACCGGGACCTTCTCTTCGAGCAGAAGCCACGTTTTTGGGTCTCAAATTCAGTTCATAGACCCCCATTGGACTGTCTCATTACATTTGCAGTTAACTACGTAGCATTAAAGAAGTATCAATTAGCGCACATTTCCTATCACGACAGCAACCCGCCAAACGATCCATTCTGATCACCCCTCCTTTTCCTTAACGGAACCATCGCCACTTCTCCATCCAAACTATGGCCACATTAGCAGCTCTATCCCACGCTACTCGCTCCAGTACCCCTCGTTTCTCCAGAGCCATCAGCTGGGCCGCCTTCGATCCCTCAACCCTCAATGCAAACAACCCAGCCAAGCTCAGCAACCTCGTCTTTGGCGAATGGACCTCCACCGAGAAGACCATCCCCATCCCAGACCCTCTCAATGGAGACCCCTTCATCCAATGCCCAGACACTCAGGTATATGAAATAGAGCCCTTTGTGCAGAGCCTCAAATCTGTTCCTAAATCTGGTCTCCACAACCCTATGAAAAACCCAGAACGTTACCTCATGTTGGGAGATGTCTCTTTCAGAGCAGCAGAAGAGATGCGCAAACCAGACGTCCTAGCTCACTTTGCCAAGCTCATCCAACGCACCAGCCCTAAAAGCTGGGCCCAAGCAGAAGCAGAAGTGAGAGTTACAAGACTCTTTTTAGAGAACTTTTCTGGAGATCAAGTCCGTTTCCTCGCTCGCTCCTTCTCAGTGTCTGGCGATCACACCGGGCAGACCAGCATCGGCAATCGCTGGCCTTTTGGTCCCGTGGTACACATTGCACCATTCAATTTCCCCCTCGAGATCCCAGCTCTACAAACTATGGGTGCTCTTTACATGGGCAACAAACCGTTGGTACACACTGCCAATAAAGTTTCCATAGTATTTGAAGAATTCCTCCGAATGCTCCATGCCTGTGGCCTCCCCAAAATGGACGTTGATTTTGTCCACGGTCAAGGTAGTACTGTAGGGGAGATCTTGGCCCAAGCTCAGCCTCGAAGTATTCAGTTTACAGGGAGCGAAAAAGTGGCAGAAATGCTAGCAAAACAGCACCACGGAAAAGTGTTTTTAGAAGATGCTGGGTTTGATTGGAAGATTCTTGGACCGGATGTCAAAGATAAGGAGTATGTAGCATGGCAATGTGATCAAGATGCTTATGCATGCTCTGGACAGAAGTGCAGTGCACAGAGTATGCTGTTTATGCATGAAAACTGGGCTAAAGCTGGCATGGAGAAGGTCCTGGCAGCAAGAGCTGCCACACGCAAGCTGAGCGATCTTACTGTCGGTCCCGTGTTGACGTGGACGACTGAAGCTATGCTGAGCCACGCTGAGGAGCTTTTAAAAATCCCTGGCGCCCGAGTTGCATGGGGAGGCAAGCCACTGGAAGGAACACACTCCATTCCCAAGCAGTATGGGGCCATCCAACCTACAGCCATCTTTGTTCCTCTCTCAGAGATGCTCAAGACTCCACACAACTTTGACCTCGTCACCAAAGAGATCTTCGGCCCCTTCCAAGTCATCACTGAATACAACGACCACGATTTGCCTCATGTCTTGGAGGCATGTGAGCGTATGCACCACCACTTGACGGCAGCAGTGGTTTCCAATGATATCCAATTCTTAGGCAGAGTGCTAGGCAACACTGTGAATGGGACGACCTATTGTGGGATCAGGGCCAGGACGACTGGGGCGCCACAGAATCATTGGTTTGGGCCAGCTGGGGATCCAAGAGGAGCCGGGATAGGGACTCCTGAGGCTATTAGGTTGGTGTGGTCTTGTCATAGGGAAATAATTCAGGATTATGGGCCTGTTCCGCATGAGGCAAAGTTGGTGCAGAGTTGAAAGGAGAGAGAAAGAGAAGATGAGACAATGTTTGGAAGAAGGAGTGTTAAGAGCGCTCTGTTGTAGATAGGAAGAGCTCCAATTTTGACAAGTATACATTTTGTAAACGATTAAAATTTCCTCAGATAATATTACACATAGAGTGCCACTTGGTTTTGATTTGTGGTTATCATCCACTGCATTCTCCCGTCTTGAAAGCTCTGCATACCATTCAATCAAACTTCAAATGCATTGCCAAGCGTTCACGTCAGGACGCTGTTCCCAATTCAGAACATACGCACTCCAACACAAACCAAGCACCGTTATGATTTCTCATCGACAACCACCCTCCATCCGCTGCCAGTCCTCCTCTCTCCAATTCGCCAAGTACCAAGGCCTCGGCAACGACTTTATCATGGTAGACAACCGCCACACCACCGAACCCATCATCACCCCTCAACAAGCCATCACCATCTGTGACAGAAACTTTGGCATCGGCGGCGATGGCGTCATCTTTGCCCTTCCCCCTCAATCCCCCGACTCTGACCTCACCATGCGTATCTACAACTCTGATGGCAGTGAGCCAGAGATGTGTGGCAATGGTATTCGCTGCTTGGCTCGTTTTGTATCAGATCTAGACACTACCTCTACTAATAGTAATGGTGGCGGCAGTGGTAGTAAAGTAGCGATGAAAATTGATACCTTGGCAGGCCTCATCCAACCGTCAATGCAATCAGATGGCCAAGTCCGCGTAGACATGGGCCCTCCCATCCTCTCTGGCCCCGACATCCCCACCCTCCTCCCTCCCACAACCTCAGTCAATGGAGTCAACTCCGTGGTAGTAGCCTCTCCTCTAGAAATCGCCGGTAAAACATGGAAAATGACCTGCGTTTCGATGGGCAACCCTCACGCCATCACCTTTATCGATCAAGATCCTCTCTCCATGACTCTATCAGATATGGGCCCTCTATTTGAAAGCAACAAAGTTTTCCCTGCTAGAACCAATACGGAGTTTGCCCAGGTAGTGAGAAGGGATTATATCAAAATGGCAGTGTGGGAGAGAGGAGCGGGGAGGACGTTGGCATGTGGTACCGGTGCATGTGCGACAGTGGTGGCTGCAGTGTTGGAGGGGAGGTCGGATAGGACGGCGGTGGTCGAGCTACCTGGTGGTCCTTTGAAGATTGAGTGGTCTGAGGAGGATGGTCATATTTATATGACTGGTCCTGCGGAGAGAGTATTTGCTGGTGAAGTTTCCGTGTAAGAAATGATACGAATATTCCTTTTTTTTCTTCTTCTATCTAGAAGTGATGACGATCTAATGAACACATTACACTGTTTACATGCTGAGTTACTGAGAGAGCTACCCACTTTCTCTCTCTCTGTGCAATAATAAGGGCAAGCAGCAGCAGCAAGAGTGTGTTAAAAAAAGAGAGAGTCAAAATCAAACAGGAACATTAAAAAAAAGGGGGGGGGAGAGGGGGGGGAGCAGGG
>Ga0209986_10003795_pt1 | contig 13080 bp, 14 predicted proteins | sample BlataG_FD_183168 | JGI IMG/M metagenome (GOLD analysis project Ga0209986, IMG submission 183168) | Deep subsurface microbial communities from Black Sea to uncover new lineages of life (NeLLi) - Black_00105 metaG (SPAdes) (version 2) | ecosystem: Environmental > Aquatic > Marine > Oceanic >...
GTCCTGGCTGTGCTCTCTCCTCTAATAGCCCAGTTTATCCGTTTGGCTATTTCTCGAAAGAGAGAGTTTTTGGCTGATGCGAGCGGAGCTCTCTTAACTCGATATCCTCCTGGGCTGGCCTCAGCCCTGCGGAAGCTGGCGTCAGATAGGGAGCCTTTAGAAGCGGCAAACAAGGCCACAGCTCATCTTTATATAGTGAACCCGCTCAAAGATATCAAGGGAAAGGTTAACAAGTTGTTCAGCACTCACCCCCCCGTTGAAGAGAGGATTGCTGCCTTGGAAAAGATGTAAATTAAGGAACCTGCAATCCTGTCCCTCAGTCAACTTTGGGGTCAGACCTTCATAACTTTCATAAATTTCTGAATCTTTTGTATTCTTTTTCACCTTTTGATTATAATAGCAAAAGTTAAAAAAGTCTGACCCTAATATCCCTCAATATAGGTGATTTTATACATTATTTCCTATAAGCATTTTGTCTATTGAAACTGAGGAATTTTAATATTATAATGTATATCCCTGAGCGGGGTCGTAGTTCAGTTTGGTTAGAACGCCGGCCTGTCACGCCGGAGGTCGCGAGTTCAAGTCTCGTCGGCCCCGCCAGTTTTCCCCTTATTTTCCCTATTTTCCTTTAAGCACCATTAAGCCAAATTAAGCGAGTTTAAGTAAAATTTGTGACATATCTGCGTGTGTTAATTTTTATCCTGCCTGATACAATTTCAGAGGGCAGAGTAAGGTCTTGACGTATTTTCCTTAAAAAGGACCTGTGACAATTACCGCTCTGTCCTCTGACTTTCCTGGGATGGCCCATAGGATATAGCAATATCATGCAAGAACACGCAAATGCCGCTGGGAAAGGAAATCTATTAAGGAGGTCTATATGATGAAACAAGATTTAGAGGAATCAAATGGGGGGAGAACCGTCGTCGGAATCGATCCTTGCAGCGAATTCCTCCAACTGGCAATCCTCGCCCCCAACAAAACAACGGAGTTTAAAAAACTCCCTCTATCACCTTCTATCACAGAGGAAATCGTCAAGTCAACCGATCCTAAAACAACCCAGATCGTGATCGAATCGTATGGCAGTTATGGAAAGCTTTTTATCTATGATCTATTGAGAAAGGGCTATGATATTCGTGAAGTCAATCCCCACATATCCAAGAAGCTATCCAGTCTTTATAGTGAAGAACATAGTGACCAGAAAGATGCAGAGAGCTTAGCCAAAGCCTTACTATTGATTCCGGATTTACCCAAGATCTTAATCACAGATAAGAAGCAGTGGCTGGCAAAGTTGACTCGGACAAGAAAGAAGCTCGTAAAGGATCTCAATGGCTATTTGAATCGACTACATATCGCTCTAACAGAGAGTTATGGAGTCGTTTACAAGGCATTTTTCAAGAGTCTCTCTGCCAAAAAAGCCCTTAAGTTTTTTGAGGATTTTCCGACAATCAATGACAGTGCATCCGATGAGAGTGTCATGAGAAGACTGGGAGAGGAGAAATGGGTTTTATTAATCCAAGCCGGCAAATGGGAAGATGACTTTTATCTGGAGGCACTAAGGACGGAGATAAGAGGACTGATAGAAATTATAAGGGCCGTCAATAGCACAAAATTAGCAATAGATAAGAAAATCCACGAAACAGCTGATAAGATTGAAGAGATGAAGATATTACGGACTTTTCCAGGGATAGGAGGCATATCAGGAGCTGCTTTATTGAGTGAGATCGGAGATATAGAACGATTTGGAAAGGAAAGCAATCTCTCTGCTTACTGCGGAGTAAGCCCGGTTATATGGCAAAGCGGTATAGGGAGGATAAGGACGAAACGAAGGAAGCGATACAGTCGGCGACTCAAAGGGATCCTATATTTCATATCGCTATCCCAGATAAGGATAAATCCTGAATCTAGGGCTTATTACGAGCGTAAAATAAAGGAGGGAAAAACACATTGGCAGGCTATGAATGCTTTATCCAGACAACTAATAAAGATCATTTACTACATACTGAAGAATAAAAAACCTTATCAAAGGAATCTCTCAGTAAATAAATTATTGACATAGGATATTGTGACATGGGGATAAGTTTATATTTACTTTGAACCCTCCTCGTGGACTGAATGAGCTATTTCAAATTAATTTATCCAATCCAATCGGTCATCATTACATCAAAATCACCCGCACCAATAATATTAATCAATATCTAACTGACCCACAAACAGCAATAAGTCCCCCACCTCCTCTCCCTATCAATCTATATATAATTAAATTATATAATTAAATTAAATTCAATCTATATCAATCAAATAGTCTTAGTTATATTAATAGCTCTCTTCCTTGCCCATCAATTAATAACATATATTACTATCACTCAATTAAATATGATGACTCATTACCCCCATTCAGTGAGAAAGGGGGAGATAATCTCCACAAAGGTATATGATGCAAATTCAAAGCATAATGGGGTAGAGAGTAGGTTTTTTCTCTCTTGTTTCAGGATGATTTTATAGAAAATTTTTTAAAGCATATTAAGGAGAAACGCTAAGAAAAAAATTGAAATCAATGGATAAATATATTAAATTAGGATTGTGAAATAAAAGGGAGGGAAAAAATGAAAAAACCAATAATGTATTTATTCGTTTTATATTTTACTCTGTTTTGTCTTAACTGTATTCCTGTTGTGGTGGGGGGATTAATTTACAAGTCTACCAAAACAAAACATGAGAAACAGGAGTTTTTGAAAAATTTTCATCAAACTAATTTAGAAAGAGAAAAGGCTGGATTACGCCCACTTGATCTTTGTATAGCGAAATATCAATTTGATAAAGGTTGGGCAATGGAAGATGCTCAATGCAAAAAGAAAGTAGCGAGCTATTTACGTGGCGAAATAGATGAATTTGGGCAAAAAGTTTCTAAAACTAATAACGATAAAAAAGATAAACAACCACAGAATGAAAGGGGGGGAAGATGAAAATACGAATATCAATAATTACCTTATTGTTCTTTTTGTTATTTATCTGTGGGTGTGTTCATAGGATTGCTTTAAGTCCAACTATCAATCCCAATGCATTTATTTCGGAAAAGCTACCTTATTTAGCAGGAGTAGTGTTCTCAGGCGAGTTGAGAGTTTATGTACAACATGCTCGCCCAAGTAGCTTTACTGGGAGTGCACATACTTATAACTTTGAAATAGGAGATTCTATTTGTGCCGCTCTAACAAGGAGCGTAGAAACAGCCTATCATAATGTTATTGAGGTAAAAATAAATCCTGCAAGAGGAGAATACGATAGAATTATAAAGTTTTCTCTGCAAAATAGTGACATGGACATTTTCTTTGATGAGGGATTCTTTAGCCATACAGGACGAGCAAAATATTCAATATCAATTGCCATAGAAGCCTATGATGGAAAAGAATTAAAATTATTAAAAAAGACAGTTGTAAGTGGAAATGGTTTTTCTTCAAGGGAAACATCTGCTTTTTCAGCCAGTAAAAAATTTGCAATAGCAATTGAAAATGGAATTCAGCAGGTTTGTGATAATGTTGCCAATCTTCTAATTTCAGAATTTGCTGAACCAAAAAAATAAGAAAAAGTTGATAAGAAACAGCTCGTAGAATAAAAAGTTTGGAATGAAAAATTGGGGGAAACATTTCAGAAAAAGCAAAATTATTTTCTTCAATAAAACATTATTACTCAATAGCCAAGGTAAATTTATGCTTTAAGCAAGGAGGGAAGATTGAGGGCAAAACATCAACAATTGGCATTAATTGTATGCCTTTTATTTATTACATCAGTTTTTCAATGTTGCAAGAAATCTGTACCCACAACGCCTGACCTTCCCACACAAGAACAGAAGGGGTCAATTCAAGTCAATTCTACCCCCATAGGGGCACAAGTCTATCTTGATGGAAACGATACTGAGAAAACGACAAATTGTACCTTAACCGATTTATCTCCAGGAAATCATACCGTTAAATTAACTAAGGAAGGATATGAGGATTATGAACAAACGGTCAATGTGACAGCGGGACAAACCGTTACAGTAAACGCCACTCTTAATTCACATACAATAACAATAATCAGCCCTCCAAAAGGCATGTTGTGTGTAGCCGGGGACAGTATATTAATTAACTGGACAACAAGTTCTTCGTCGTCACTTCTATATAATTCTGGAGCATCCGATGGAAAAGTTGGTATTTTAATTGTTACTAATGTAAAAATTGAGCTATATGAAGATGGAAATTTTAAAAAAGTAATCGCTTCTGAAGCTCTAAATGATGGTGATTATATATGGAAAATTCCCAAAGACATAGGTGGCGGGAAGAATTACAAAATAAGGATTTCAGTCCTCAGTGAACCCAATATTTATGGTGAGAGTAAAAATTTTAAAATTTACTATAACGTAGAGGGGACATATAAAGGAAATGCTGAAGGAACTCACGCCGGCCAATATTTTTATGTGGGAATAACATGGACTCAAAATCAGAATGGAAAAAACACATCAGGAACTTGGTTCACAACGGACGGCACTTCTGGAACTTCCGAGGGCACTATAAGTAAAAACAAAATTAATATAACTGTAACTATAACCAAGTCTCACAACACATATACTGGCAATATAGAAATACAAAATAATGGAGATAAATTAGAGGGTTGTTTTAGCGGATGGACTAATTACGGATACTTAAATATGGAATTTACAGTCTACAGAGAATAGGCAACTGAGGCAAGTGGAAGCCAAAGACCCAAGGAAACCTGAGAAAAGGAGGAATAGATAATTAGAAAAAGAAAAATAGGAATTCTTCTAATTTTAATTGGAGTTGGTATTCCTCTTGTTTTATTTTTCTTCCAAGATCGGAACAATGAATTATATATCATTGGACCTAAATACAAAACTGAATATTATCAATTAGAGTTAAACCCTAAATACCCAGAAGACGCTAAAGAAATAGAAAAGAGAATAAAATTAGAGAAATGGAATAAGATAATGTATGAAGGCTTGGAAAAGCCTTTACCTGAAATAGACAAAGTTACAATTGAAGAAAGTACAGGGAGAGTGCTTGTATGGCAAAAAGAGCAAATTCAAGTACATGATGAGTTGACAATTCCTTACAAGTATCCTCTTATTATTGGAATTATTCTTACATGTATAGGAATTGGAATGCTAATATTCTCTTTTTTTTCCTAAAGAAGCAAATATAAAAAAGTAAAAGAGAAAAAAGTTTTGAGGCGAGTGGAAGCCAAAGCCTCTGAAACCCTGGCTTCCCAGTTAATAAAAAGGATGCTAATAGGGATGATCGCCTCATATGAACTGACTCCCAAAAATCGAACCAACCACATTGCTAACATTTTCGTGATACAATAGGCATCATCGGAAAGGATAACAAACCTCCAAAAGGAAGACTAATGGGAATTTTTGATAAATTTAAAAAGCAAAAAATTACACGAGGACAATGGCTTGATTTTGCTTTTAATCAAATAATGTCTGAAAATTGGCATAATACAAGAAAAAGGCTTTTTGATCATATGAAAGATGAAAATATTATTCCAGATGATATAACAAAAGAATTCTTTACTTCATCAATTTTGGGAGCGTTATTGGAATTGCTTACCTTTGTAACTACAAAGTACGATAGAGGGCTTGGTCTTGAAGCACATTTTCAATTGAATAAATATATTGATAGTCAACAAGAATCAATTAGAAGCAATATTAAAAAAGCATATGAAATTTGTAATGCAAAGGTTGGAGAATCAAGTGGACAATATTCAGGAATTAGGGCCATAGCATTAGGTTGTTCTGAACATATTGGAGTGAAATGTTATGATGAATTTGTAGATAAATTAGAATTGGAGTTTTATGAACTGGTTAAGGTATGGCTTCTGGATTTAAATCAGTATCGTTTTATATCTTAATTTTCTAATATTAGCAATATTCATATTCCGTTAACGATTTAAAATAAATAAGCTTACCTTCTCAATAATGAAAATCATGCCCTGTGAAGATAATAAACTTAATAAAAAGTCGAACTAATCAAAATTCTAACCCCGCTTAACAATTTATTAGCACCGCAATGGATCACATCGTTCCTACATCAATAAATATTAGTCAAATCAATCAATATTGGTTATATTAATCAATTACCAACATTGATCAATAGAATTAATACTCAATGCCATTATCCAACACAACCGTTTTCACTCAAATAATCATAATCCCGCATAAGCCAATATTAATCCATAGATTAAATAAAAATTAATCATTTTAATCCATTAAATGAATCTTGAATTTAATAGATTAATGTTATTTAATATTAGTAAATAGGGGGAGGAAGATTAACCTGAGGCCTGTTGTCAAGCGGCGTGTACCTTTACGAGGTAAATCGGCGTATAGTTTTACGAGTTGCTGGTGATGAGTTTCCCTTATTTTATACATTCTTGTTTAACTTCCCTCTTTCCGTGGTGGGGCTGAGAACATTGCATCGAAGTTTTTGAGCCGATAGCTTTGACCGTCGATGTTAAAGAGATGTGATTTATGGAAGAGCCGGTCCAAGATGGCAGTTGTGGCCATCTCATCCTGAGAGAAGATGTGGACCCAATCTCTGACGGATCGATTGGAGGTTATGATCGTAGTTCCTTTCATATACCGGACTGAGATGAACTGAAAAAACAGATGTGTTTCCATCCGATCCAGGGCCTGGTAGCCCAGTTCATCCACCACAACCAAAGCGTTTTTCACATAGGCCCGCCCACGCTGTTTGGAGACTGGGATATCGCTTCTCTTTTTTAATTGATGAAGCAATTCTTCGACTGTGTAATAAATGACGCTGTAACCCAGCTCTATTGCTCTGACACCGAGAGCCACAGCGATATGCGTTTTTCCAACACCGGGAGGACCGAAGAAGAGAACATTTTCATGCCGGCGGATGTAATCACAGGTGGCCAGATCATCGATTCGCGATTTTTCAATCGATGGCTGGAAGAGGAAGTCAAAGTTGTCCAGATGCAACCCCCGGGGAAGACCCGAAATTTTAAGCGAAGTGGCAATCCGGCGTTCCTCTTTGGCCTGGACCTCAAGGGTGAGGACCTTTTCGAAAAAATCCACAGCACTGCTCTTCTGTTTAGTCGCTTCGGCCAGAAGCTCAGGGATCAAGTCTGATGTATGCTGCATCTTGAGTGTTTCCATCTTCTGCTGGATACTTTGAACGCTCAAGCTGTCCTTCCTCGAATAATCTCTTGATAAATCATGACCTGTCTTCTGGCTACTTCAAGGCCCCAGTTGCGGACTGTATCACTGAGATGAAGTTCTGGATCCGCAATCACATCCTCAGAGAGCATGACCATGCCCTTGGTCCCGGGAAGATGCGGGAAACGACCGATCTGTGTGCCTTCATGATAGATCAGGATCTCCTGGCCCGTGTTGACACAAAGGACAGATTTATCTCGATAGAAACGGGAAACTTGATAATAGTTCCATTCGAAAAAGACAGTACTGTCATTTCTGACACGAGTCCGCCTTTCCCTGAGAGGAAGAGCTGGAAAAGACTCAACCAGAGGACGAAGATGTTTCTTCTCAAATGCGAAGCTCTCCTCGACGCTCAGACCTGTGGCTCCGCAGCGCCATGTCTTCTCCAAGCAGCAAAGCTTTTTTTCGATTTTCCCCTGAAGGTCAGCCATGTTCTTGTAAACACTGTGCCTAAAGTCCATTCGGGAGAAAAGATCTTTGATCTTCTTTTCCACTTTTCCTTTGTCTTCCGGTGTGCCCGGCCGGGCAGGAAAGCAGTCAACTCCTATTCTCTCGAGATGCCTTCTGTAAGTCTCATTCAAAACAGAACGTCCACCCCGCCATTGAACAATCGCCGACTTCAAGCAATCGGTCCGGATAACCTGGGGAGTCCCCTCAAGGGACAAAAAAGCCTCCTGATGAGCATAGATGAAAGAGCGGAGGTCTTTGCGTTCCGTAAAACAGACTACCATCTTGCGGCTAAAGCCCAAAGTAAAACAAAGAGCCTGAAGTTTGACGAACCGGCCGACTTCTCCCATCTGGACTTTAATGTCTTCCTTCCAGTCTACGAAAAGAAGCGCACCCGGTGGGGTTTCCACTCTGATCCGCGCATTTTTTCTCTTAAATTCTGGAAAATGATTCCCGATATAGCGGCGGAAAGCATCATAGGATTTTTCGCACGTGTATTGATCGCACAGCCACTCATGAAGAGTCTTGAGTGTCGGCCGCCTGCGTTGGCCGGCATAATCGTTCTTCCATTGATTAATCACATCTCTGTAGGCATCAAAGGCAGAGGGCTTCTGATTCCGGCCATCTTGCTTTCCAGTCTCCTTTTTCCAGATCCTGTAGCGGATGGTTCCCTCACTTACCCCAACTCGGCGTGCAATCTCAGAGTTGTTGTAGTGTACTTTTTTCATCTTCATGATAAAATCATCATCGTCAGGCGAAAGCTTTGGCATTGGCATCCTTTTCTCCTTCTGTTATTGCTCTTAACAGTGGAGAGGATGCCATTTTTTTTGCCTTTAGCAAATACTTCACCAAATCTTCCTCCTAAAGGGATAATAAATCGACTGCTCAAATCGCAAAACTAGGCGCCGATTCACTCGTAAGATATCACGCCGTTTAACACAGCCTGTCTGTAAAATGGTTCAAAGCATATCTAACACCTTTCAATCAATTTCATCTTTTTAAATAAATCACGTCTTAAATAATTTTCAATCAATATATCCGTGATTTAAAAATCGCCATCAGTTAAAATAGTACTAAAGTGAAGGATAAAGAATGAAAGAGAAATATAAAAATTGGAAATTATATGATGAAGAAGTTTTAAATAAGACACTAAAACTTTTTCCATTAAAACTTCCTGTTTGGTATAAATCACAAAAAATAGGAACAATAAATGTTAATTTTGATCTTCCTGGCGATATATCTACCAGAAAAAAACCTAGATTAAAAAATATAATTACCCAATTTTTATGTCAATTTATGCAGGATTTTTTTATTTTTTTAGGAAAAAAGGAGTACGAATTAGATCTGATTTTGAATCAAGATGAAAAAATTTGGGAAACTCTCTTCTCTAAAACATCTAGTTCAGAACTTCTAGACTGGTTGCTTAAAGTAGAAATTGTCCCCCCTCTTCCACCTTTAAATCAATATTTATATCAAAATGAAGAAGCAATATTTGAATTATTGAAATCTGAAGGCCCTTATTTATTATCTAATACCGGGGTATTATTAAAAATAGAAGAATGGACTCGGGAAAATAAAACAGCAAATTTAAACAAGGTTTTTAAAGCTCTTAAAAAATGCAAAAATCCAAAAAGCTTGCCTGAGAAAGTAGGACGACCTTCTATATCAATAGATAAAAATAAGGCATATAAGATTTATAAATATATCTTACTTAGAATGAGATGGATGAAAATAGCCAAAGATTGGAGAAAAATTGATAAAGCTGAAAAGTTTTATCTACGATTTATGAAAAAGAAAAATGCTTTTTCAAAGGAATTAATTAATAAATGGCTTTCTAAAGAATACTACAATCTAAAACTTATTCATTGTATCGATTCAGATGAAAAACTCCGTAATGAATTCTATGAATACCAATGGGTTCCTCATAAGATGGCAAAGAAAATTACAACAAGATTATTAGAAATTGGAGAAGAAACATTAATAGATATTTTATGGCGCAAAAGAAAAAATAAGAAAAAATAAGTTATTATTCAAATTAACTTTTCCTCCTTAATTATCCCTTCAAGTTAGGTAATAAATAATAATTATTACCAATTTATAAAGATTATTTTTTGTCTTATATTCTTGATATGAAGATAAAAAATAGAATCATAAAAAAAATAATGGATAAAGAATCTTTAGTTCTTTCAGAAGTGAAAAAGTTTGTCATTAAAGAGATTCAAGACGTTATGGTTTATATTATGCAAATCAAAGACAAATTGAAAAAAATAAGTAAGATTAAGCAAAAGTCACAGACTTTTTTAGACCCGTTATTTATCATTGTATATAATTTGATTATTATCAATAACTTATACGGGTGAAATGATAAAAATAAACGGGATTTGTATACTATTGAATTTAAATAAGTTAGATGGCGGGACAATACTTTGTTCGTATAGCATCGTATAGCACACGAACAGATTTGCTTTACAGGGAAAACGGGACGAAACAGGACTGTTGAATCATGAAAAATACAAAAGAAGATTTATTGAAGATATTAATTGAGTTTAGATCAAATTATAAACGGTTTCCGACTCGGAAGGATTTTGAAGATAAAAAAGTCGAAATAAGTCGTTCTCCATTTAAAAGAAAATTTGGTAGCGTCAAAACAGCAATTGAAGAAGCAGAAAAGATAATTACAGAACAAACTTCGATAAAGCAACAAGGTAAAAGAAAATATACAAAAGCACACAAGGGTTTTCAATGTGCCTTTTGTGGTAATTGGATTCAGAATCCAGAGGAATATTATTCAAGTCTAACCAAAATTTTAGCAATGCGATTCGTAGAGCTACTCAAATCTAATAATGGGAGAAGTTATTCCGAAGGTGTAATGGACTCAGTTTATGCAGTATTCAGAACAAAAAATCTCGTTATGAAAGAAGCCCTAAAATCAGCGGGATATTTAGAAAATTTTGAACAACGATATGAAAAAAATGAGTGAACTTGTAATTTTTGAAATTCAAATTATTCCTGTAAAGCCAAAAGATGGCCTTGTGGCATTCGCTTCTTGTGTAATTAATAATTCCCTGTATATCGGAAATATTGCCATTTACATTTCACCAACAAATCAGGAAGGATATCGTTTAGTTTATCCAACGAAGGTTCTACCCAATGGAAAAGAAATAAATTGTGTTTACCCAATCAACAGGAGAACAGGGGAAACAATAGCAAAATCTATAATAAAAGAATACAAAGACCTTATTTCAAATAAGATAAAAACCATGACTTAACCAAAAAGGGAAAGATGTAGTGAAGAGGCAAGGTTGAGTCGAAAAAGGAGAAAAAGAAACAGAGGATATAAATCATTTGTAATGTTTCCAAGAAAAACTCTTAGAAGCAAAGAATGGAAAGACCTCAGCCCAGCAGCAAAAATTCTATATATTCATTTAAAAGGAAAATATAACGGTTCAAACAACGGAGAAATCCGTCTTTATTATTCTGAACTATATGGAATAAAAGGTATTTCTTCAAATTCAACAATTTCAAAAGCATTCAAAGAGCTTGAGCAAAAAGAATGGATCAAAAGGACACAACTTGGAGGAATTTATCGCTATTTCAACAATTATGAATTAACCGGAAAATACGATGATTATCTGTAATAAACTACTATGGAATTGGCATAATATAAAAAGACTCCAAATATTGAAGAGTCAAAAATACCTCCAACACTACATTGTTCAAAGAGTCAAGGTAATTCTCAGGGGAATAATAAAGTTCTTAAAATCACCAACACTCCATAAATTGAAGAGTGACACTCTTAAAAGTGTAGTTGATTTTGGATAATGTATAAGTTATTAACAGTAAAACAAACTGCGGATTTGTTAAATTGTCACCCTCAAAGTATATATAAGAATAATGAGCTACCCCGCATGGAAATTCCAGGTATCGGAATACGTTTTAAAGAATCAGACATAGACAAATATACTGAACAAAGGGTAATAAAACAACCACTTTCGTCAACGCAACTTACTGATATTCAATCATTTAGATTGACTATTCCTCCTGAAAATGATATAATAATATCAAAAAAATCAGGAGGTATTAACGAGTTGGCTAAAGCCAAATACAAGACTCGTTATAATTTTGGCTATGGTGCTATTTATCAAAGGATGACAAAAAAAGGGAAGGTTCGTTGGTATCTTGACTATTGTGACAGGAATGGCATAAGGACTCAAAAAGTTGCACGTCTTGCAACTTCTAAGGAGGAAGCCTTTATTGCTCTACAAGAAAAAACCAGGAAAGAATTTAACAATGAACATGGAATTAAAAGAAAAGAACAAAAAATCAAATTTTTTGAATTTGCAGAAATGTATTTAAAAAACTATGCGAAAGTGAATAAAAGAAGCTGGAAAGATGATGAGTACAGAATAGAGGCAAATATGAATCCATTTTTTGGCAATTACGAACTTCAGAATATTACTCCCTTATTGATTGAAAAATATAGAGTAAAAAGACTGGAAACCGGAGTCGCAAAGTCAACCGTAAACCGAGAAATTACCATTATGAAGAAGATGTTCAACCTTGCTATCGACTGGAATTTGACAAATGTTAACAACGTCCTCAAGGTTAAACTCTTTTCAGAAAAGGACACTCAAAAGGAAAGAATATTAACCGAGGAAGAAGAATTTAAATTATTAGCTGAAAGTCCTGATTACCTAAAACCAATCCTGATTACTGCACTTAACACTGGAATGCGTAAGGGGGAGATATTAAACTTAAAATGGAATCAAGTTGACTTCAATAAAAGAACAGTAAGAGTTGAACACACTAAAGGTGGAAGAAACAGAATAATCCCTATTAATGACCCTTTGTATCAATTGCTGATGAAGGCTAAAGACCTCAACGGAAAAAACACATACATATTTCCTAATCCAAAGACAGGACTTCCTTTTACAGATGTTAAAAAAAGCTTTAAGAACTCTTGCAAAAGAGCTGGCATTGATGATTTACGATTCCATGATTTAAGGCATACGTGTGCAACACGGTTAATTGAATCTGGGACAGATATTATAACTATTAGAGATATTCTTGGCCATTTTAGTGTGAGAGTCACTCAAAGGTATACACATTCTAACCAAAACCAAAAAAAGGAAGCAGTTGAACGTTTGGCAAAAAAATCGTTAAAAAATGGTAAAGAATTGGAAGAACTGTTACATATTCGTTACACAGGCGAGAGAAATAATTTTATCAAACCTGTAAATAATTCATTATCAGTCAATTAGAATGAAAAAGATAAAGAGGAACGCCGGCCTGTCACGCCGGAGGTCGCGAGTTCAAGTCTCGTCGGCCCCGCCAGTTCCACAAAAGCTCTTGCGTCAAAATCAACAACTTACAAGCAATGTTTATCTAGGCCGGTTAAG
>Ga0209986_10003796_pt1 | contig 13080 bp, 10 predicted proteins | sample BlataG_FD_183168 | JGI IMG/M metagenome (GOLD analysis project Ga0209986, IMG submission 183168) | Deep subsurface microbial communities from Black Sea to uncover new lineages of life (NeLLi) - Black_00105 metaG (SPAdes) (version 2) | ecosystem: Environmental > Aquatic > Marine > Oceanic >...
TTCTTTCGGCAATAATTCTGAATTTTTCCTCTGATTCTTTTATATCTTTATCTCTTTCTTTTTGATCTGTAATATCGAATAAAACACCAATTACGCCTATAACCTTACCATTTGCATCTTTATAAGGTATTTTATCACTTCTAACCCATATCATACCATTTGGGGTTTTCAGAGATTCTTCAATCCCATATTTTGCTGTTTCAGATTCAATTATTTTCACATTATCAGCATAAATTTTATCAGAAATCTTTTCAGAGTATAAATCGTATAGATATTTCCCTTTTATATCATCAGGGGATTTATTAAATAAATCAGCAAAACATTTATTAACTATAATAAATTTTCCTTCTCCATCTAACCAATATATCATTGCTGGAGCATTATTTAATAATATATCTTTTTCATAACCCTCTCTCTGTAATTTCGATTCTGCCCATTTATGCATATCTTCGCTTACTTCTAATTTTGCAATTTTTTTCTTCATTTCATCCAATTCTTTTACAAGTTGTTCTTTAGCAATGCTCTCATCTTCCATTCTATTACCTCCTATAAAAAATATTTTTAAAATAGATAATAAAACTATCAAAACATCTTTTGTTCAGTTTCTATCCTGAAATTATTTAGATTGATTTTTTACAATTTAACCTCATCTTTGTAGTATACGACAAATATCTTAAAAATCCTTCTTTTTCCAACAAAAAAGTCCTTAAATATAATTTCTAAAGGGCTGACAATTTTCTTGGCTCCGTTATTGCAATTATTCTGTTGTTCTTATTAATTTGCAAAACTTAAGGGAGTCAGGTGGAAGGAGAGTTCAAAGCGAGTGCAAAGTTTTATCAAGCATCTTTTCTCTTATGATGAAAATAGATTTTACAACTAACTTTATTCTTTTTACAGAATTCTTTTATTTTATTTTCCTCAATATTCCAATAATTACTATTTTTCGAGTAGATTTTTTTGTATATTTCTACAAATTCTGGTTTATTCCTTCTTAAAAAATTAAATATTTCACTTTTGATAGATGGATAAAGATTAAGGTTTTCAAACCAATATTCATCTACAAAAGATTTGGTTTTGTTGATTATCTTTTCCCAATCTGTTATTTGGGAAAATATCGGAGAGACAAAAAGGGCTGTGGGAATTTTCGCATTATGAAGCTCTTTCAAAGCATTTATTTTTTGTTCCGCCGTAGATGATAGAAGCTCTATTTGTTTCCTTAGTTTTTCGTCTGTAACCGAAAAAGAAAGAGTTATCGTACAATTTTTAAATTGCTTTAATAAATCAATATCTCTAACTACCAAATCAGACTTGGTAATCAAATCTAATTTTGGTTGAAGTGGTATAAGTCTTTCAATAATTTTTCTGGTGAGTTTATATTTTCCCTCAATTGGTTGATATGGATCGGTAACAGAACTAATTGTTATGAATTTTCCCCTGTATTTATTTGTATCTTTTGGGATCAAATCAGGGGCATTAATCTTTACATCAACAAAAAAACCCCATGGTTCGGTATGACCTGTGGGTGTCAAGGGGACGGTTCTTTTGACACTTTTCTTACTGTTCCCCGATTTACTCCAATTAAAATAGCTATCTTCCTTTTTGATAAATTCTATTTTTTTTTAATTATAAGTCCGTTATCCGTTTTCCTCAATATCTTAGAAGACCTGTATGCACAATCATCTTCCAACCATCTTTCATTTTTGTATATCCTTTACTGACAGTACCTTTTAACCTGGGACACCTTCCCTATTTATTCTATTTGGCTGTCCATTTTTCTTTTTGGCAAAAGCAAGTATTGCTCCTAAAGCAATCGATAAAAATGCAGCAGATAAAACCCTATACTCCGGAGGCAATAAAAATGTTATTGTATGTACCGGTATCCAAAAAAATGGAATCGTCTTCATTAATACAAATGATATAAAACCATCCCAATCAATCCTCTTTACTACATCGCTGAGTGTTACTTTTCCTTTTTTATTTTCATACTTCAAATCAATAAATGTATCAGTTATTCGATGAAAAGCCATCATAGTTGGTGCAAATGATAAGTTCATTATAAAACTGACGAAAAACGCAAAAGCGAACTTCGAATTTCCACCGGGTAAAAATCCATTTGCTAACGCGCCTGCTATTCCTGCAGCAAACACATTAAATATCAATACAATAACTATCCCTAAAAATCCCCATACAAATGCTCTATATGGTAATCCTTTTGGAATATCCCAATCACCTGTCACAATTCTTATAGCTAAAAGCTCTCCCATTGTAGCAAGTATGAAAAATTTGGTAAATCCTCCTATATAAGCATATTCGGTTGTGAATTTCACAAACATTTTATGAGTTACCGGAGTTATCAGTATTGCAATAAAGGCTGCCAGACTGAACAACCAAATTAAATCTCCTTTTTTCAATTATATCACTCCTTAATACATATTTGGTATAAATAGAGACAGACAGCTATTTATCAATTCCCTTCTTAGGCCTTCCTTTAGAAAATAGGATGTGTCCTTTTTTATTGGAAATGAAGGTTGAGCCGAGGAAATGGGCCTGGTCTCAATATTTGACATAGTATATTTTAAGATATGATAAAAAAGTCAATGGTCACTCTCATTTACTTAAACTTAAAGCCTTTTTCTTTAGAGAGTCTTAAGCAAGCGTCTACCACTTCCGGGTCATAGAGGATACCTTTGTTTTGTGAGATCTCTTCCAAGGCTTTATCGATACCTAATGCCGGGCGGTAAGGACGAAAAGAAGACATTGCTTCTATCACATCAGCTACTCCTATGATTTTGGCTTCAAGCATGATTTCATCATCTTTCAGATTATTAGGATATCCTGAACCACTTATCCTTTCATGATGTTGAAGGACAATTCTTGCAATAGGATAGGAAAAATCAATGGACTTTAGGATATCATACCCTATTTGGGAATGTCCTTTTATTAGGCTAAATTCTATATCAGTTAATTTGGTGGGCTTGCTCAAGATTTCAGTGGGCAGACCGATCTTTCCGATATCATGGATTAGAGAGGCTATCCTTATCCCTTCAATCTTATCTTCAGTAAGACCTAACTCTTGGGCAAGGGGAACGGCTAATTGGCAGACCCTATGCTGGTGACCGGAGGTATAAGGGTCTTTGGCCTCTATTATTTTAGATATGGTGTCAATGGCTGCATCCATGGTCTTTTTGAGTTTCTGGTAGCTTTGCTGGAGTTCTTCTTCTGATTTTTTCTGTACAGTGATATCTTTAGCTAAACCGATAACTCCGGTTACTTTACCTTTTCTATCTCGATAAGGTATCTTGTCGCTAATTAGCAATCTTATTCCGTCAGGTGTTGTATAAGGTTGGATGATATTCCTTTTTGGTTTTCCGGAAATCATAACTTCCTTATCGTCTTTTCTCATATTCTCAGCCTGTTCCTTGGGGAAAAGCTCTTCTGTAGTCTTACCTACCATATCTTTTACTGGTATCTTTAATGAATTAGCCAGAGTCTTGTTTGCCCGGATAATTCTACCTTTTATATCTTTATAAAAAATTATAGCAGGTACTGAGTCCATAATCATTTCCAGTTCATCTTTTGCATTTTTCACATTTTCCTCTGCTTGCTTGCGCTCGGTGATGTCTATCAATGAAGCTATGCTCTTTTTGCTACCAGGTATTCTCCCGACTTTTAAGAATATATTTTTTATAACACCTTTTCTATCTACAAAGTGAAATTCATATTCTGTGAGGGGATTTTCTCCGGCTTTTCTTCTTGCAATATGGTACTTTTTCATTCTTTCTAAATCTTCCGGAACGACAAAATCTGCCCATTTTATTTTGTTTTCAATTTCGTCCTTAGAATATCCGCTTAGTTTCTCAAATTGTGTATTAACCATAGAAATAATTGTGTCTTCTTCTATAATTAATGTGGCAGTGCCGGTATTTTCAAATACGGTTCGGTATTTTTCTTCTGATTCTACCAAAGTCTTCTCCGCTTTTTTGCGCTCTGTGATATTTCTTGCCATACCTAATGCTAAAGCTCTTCCCTTAATCTTTACCGGATAAGTGGAGATCTCAACTATTACCTTACTGTTATCTTTTCGATTTAATAGAAACTCATCTGGTCCCGTTGGTAGTCGCCTAAGATTTTTAGCTAATAGTTTAGCTGCTTTGGGTATATCAGTAAGAGAGAGCAATTTTAATTTCAAGAAATTTTTTCCAATTAATTCTTCTTTTTTATAACCAATAAGCCTTTCTACTGCTATATTTCCATCGATAAAATTACCTTTTAAATCACTTATATAATAAGCATCAAGCGCGTAATCGAATAATATCTTTAAATGTTCTTCTGAATCCTTCAATCCCTTCTCTACCTGTTTGCGCTCGGTGATATCATCATAAATTGCAGCAACTTCACCCGAAGGTAGTTTACAGACATAATTTTCTCTCCAGCCAGCAATCCTCTGGTCTTTATACAGGGAGATGGGATGGTGTTGTGGCTTCCCAGTTTTATATACTTTTTGAAAGACTTTGAAAAGACCAAAATCTTTTACTCCGGGGAATACTTTAAGGACACTTTTTCCAATGATATCCTCCTTCTTAACCTTTTCAATCTTCTCTGCAGCTCGGTTAAAGTCTTTAATTATAAAATCCTTACCATTATCTTTGGCTTCATATACTACCACTCCACTGCTCATATGGTTAAACAGTTCTCTGAATCTGTTCTCGCTTTCCTGTATAGCTTGTTCTGCTTGTTTGCGCTCGGTGAAATTCTTGAATACCCTTTTTCCTCGCTCTTTTCTCAAAGTTTTCAATTCTTTTATTAATTCTTCCTTTGTCTTATCCTCATCTTTCATCCTATTCGCCTCCTATTGAGCTCATCTTTTAGTCCTTTAAAATGGGGATACATCCTATTTTTTCTATGATTTAGCTTCCCCTTTTACGAGGTCTTCCTTTAGGACGTCTATCTATAATAATACCTAAAGTTTCAACCATCTGGATAAGAAACTCCTCAGATACTATAGGTTTTTCGCTAAAAATTACCGAATTATTGACCTGGTATAACTTGTCCCCATTTATTTAATTTAAAAGCAAGAACAATAATTGTCTAAGAAAATGGGATGTGTCTCTATTTTTTATTATTTTTTTTATTTATTTAAGAAAAACTATGATTTTGTATAAAAATAATCTATTATTTATATACTACATTAATTGTCAAAAGTCCTTCTTTTTTGCGGAATTGTTTTAATTTATTTAACGTTAATTATTATCCTCTCTTCTTTCCATTCCTCCCATTCGAGGGTGGTTATTTCGGGTAATTGGGTGAGATCATGCAGTTCTTTGAATCCTCCGAGTTCTGCTCTTAAGGTGATTATTTTCCGGGCGAGGAGTTCGCTTACCTGCAAGATGCCAGTAAGTTCTTCCGGGGATGCGGAGTTAATGTTTATTAGTTTATCTTCTGGTTTTGCGGGGGCGGGAGAAGCGGGCAAGAAATCTACTTTGGCTTTATCGAATAGTTCTTTGGTTCTTTCGGAGCTGTATTTGTTGGTCAATAGGTTTATAAATTGATTCTGAAATATTTCAATTATTTCCGGGTCGTCTATTACCATTAGATTTTCGTCATTTCGGTTGTTGGCGGAAAAGGTCCAGTTATAAGAACCGGTGAGTAGTAAGCAGTTGTCGATGATGGCAGATTTATTGTGCATTATATAATTGTTGGAACTGATTCTTGCTTTTATCCCCTTCTGCACCAGAAAACGGGAGACACTGTAGGAGGAAGCAATCTGAGATCTATCCAGATAGACCCTTACCTTTACCCCTTTTTTTGGACATTTATGAGAGGGAGGGCTATTCCCTTATCGGTAAATACGTACATAGCTATATTGATGAAGACCTGAGCCTGGTTAATCTTTTTAATAATGGCTTTTTGGGAATTGTCCGAGAGGGAGAAGAAAACTTCGGTTTTGGCAAGAGAAGAAAGACATAAGAGGGCATATTGCAATACGTCCTTACTTCGCAATGACGGAAAGAGAGAAAAATATTCTGGTCGGGGCGAGAGGACTTGAACCTCCGACCCCCTGAACCCCATTCAGGTGCGCTTCCAAACTGCGCTACGCCCCGACTTTTATATTATACTAAATGATTTTATTTATAGCAATAAGGTTTTGTTATTTTTTATTGGATTATTTGATTGGTTTACGAGATTGCTTCCCCTGCTTTCGCTGGGGCAGGCTTGTTACACTCCTCACAATGACATTTGAAGATATTAGACAATAATTTATAACTTGATGAATCTTTTTCCTTCGATCTCTTTTATTAAATCTTTTAGTTCGAGGGTTAGTAATATCTCGCTTACTTTACCGGCGGATAGTTTGCTTGCTTCAATAATTTCATCTATTTGGGCAGGTTCTTTGGTAATTAACCTGTAAATTATCTTTTCTTCTTCGGTTAGAGAAGTATTTTCTTTAACTATCTCTTTTTCAGCTGTTTTTTGGGGAAGTGCTATGTGTATTTCTTCCAAGATATCCTGATAATTGTTTACTAATTTTGCTCCCTGTTTTATTAAATTGTGCGAACCGTTGGATAACGGAGAGTTTATATTTCCGGGAATTGCAAATACTTCCCTGCCCTGGTCGAGGGCGAAATCAGCAGTGATTAGAGCACCGCTTTTTTCAGCTGCCTCCACTACGACTGTTCCCAGACTTAATCCGCTAATAATGCGATTCCTGCGGGGGAAATTCTGTCTCTCCGGTAGAGTAGAAAGAGGAAACTCGCTTATTACTGCTCCTGATTCTTGTATCTCTTGAGCCAACCTTCTATTTTCGGGAGGATATATATGGTCAATACCGCAACCCAGTACTGCTATGGTCCGACCATTTACTGAAAGTGCGCCTTTATGGGCGGCCGTATCTATTCCCCGGGCCATTCCGCTGATTATGGTCAATCCGGTTAAAGCTAAATCTTTGCTCAATTTTTCGGCTACCATCTTCCCGTAGTAGGTGGCTTTTCTTGAACCCACGATGGAGATAGAGTTTTTGTCTGCTTCAGCGATAGTTCCTTTAAAATATAGAACCGGAGGAGGATAATGAATGGTTTTTAGGTTTTCGGGATATTGGGCATCCTCAATGGTTAATACATTGACTTTATGTTTATGTATTAAATCTAATTCTTGTTCGGGGTTGATACTGTTTTTTTCTTCGAAGAGCCTGGTGGATATTTTATTGCTCAAATTTAGTAATCTGGATATTTCTCCTGATTTTGCCTGCCAGGCAGTATCGACTGAACCAAAGTATTCAAGTAATTTATAAAATCTTTTTGGACCTATGTCCGTTATTTTATTCCAGGCCAGCCAGTATTTTAATGAATTTTTTTTCAAGTGATGTTCCTCCTCGATTTCTTACGGGTTCGATAAATCAAACCCCTACATTTTCGTAGACAGGCGAGACGCCTGTCCTACGTAGGCGTAGAGATTGCTTCCCCTGCTTTCGCTGGGGCAGGCTTGTTACACTCCTCACAATGACATTTTTATCCATACTGTCCGTGATATACGACATACGATATACTAATAAGGTCCTTTGCTGACTAACAGATTAATTTTTTTACTGCTTGAATTTACATTCCCCGGTTTAGGGGTTTGGGCAATAACCACATCCTTGGGTACAGAAAAATGATTGGTATAGGTAATTCTGCCTAAAATCAGGCCGTATTCTTCGATAAGGGCAGTGGCTTCTTTCAGCTCTTTATTTCTAAGGTCGGGAATGTTTAAGGAAATCACCTTGCTCCCTTTGCTTACTACCACATAAATTTCTCTGTTCTTTTTTACTTTCGCCCCGCTGGCCGGATCCTGGGTGATGATTTTATTTCGTGAGATCCTTTCGTTAAATTCCTCACCGGAGACAAATATCTTTAGCCCGGCATCATACAATTTTTCCTGAGCAACTTTTAGTTCATCACCGATTACCGAGGGGACTACGGTATCGGAAACATCTAACGCGTTTTGGAATACCAGAAAGGCACAGGTCGCACCTGCACCCACTACAAAAATTATGAAAGCCGTGGTGAGAAATGATTTAAAGATGAAACGAAAGATTTTCCCTATCCAATCCATCTATAACCCTACCCTTTCCTTATCATTTTTGCCATAAAAAATCCATCCAGCTCTAAATCCGAATTAGAAAGCCCGGGTAGTATCTGAATAAATTTATTCTGGTGGTGCTGACCTGACTCATAGACCGGTAATTTTCGCTCTTTTATAAATTTACTTAAATCTTCTAATTCGAAATCAGGATGTTTCTCTAAAAATCTGCTTACTACTTCCTCGTTCTCTTCCGGTTCGGTACTGCAGGTAGAATATACTAATCTCCCGCCGATTTTCAGGTAATTGGAAGCGATGTCCAGTATCTTCCCCTGCAGTTCGGCCAACTGCTCAAATCTTTTTGCATCATAAGTTTGCCATCTTAAATCGGGTTTTCTCCTGATCACTCCCATGCCGGTACAGGGAACATCTATTAAAACTTTATCTGCCGTCTTCAGATATTTTTCAGCTAACATAGCACCATTATTCTGCCGGGTCCTTACTATATCGATTCCTAATCTTCGGCAGTTACTTTTTACCGTTAATAATCTTAACTTATTACTGTCCATTGCCAGGAGACTGCCTTTGTTGGCCATTAACTGGGCAAGATGGGTGGTCTTCCCACCCGGTGCACTGCAGACATCGATTACCAATTCACCGGGTGAAGGGTCGAGCAGATGAGAGACCAGTATCGATGTTTCATCCTGAATCTGAAATAATCCTTCCCGGTAAGCGGAGAATTTGATGATATTGGAAAGTCCTTTAACATATAGTGCTTCTTCGGTAAAGATACCTTCTCTTACTTTAATGTTTTCCTTTTCTAAAATCTTTTTTAATTCAGAGCGGGATATTTTTAGAGTATTAGTTCTAATCACTAAAGGTGGTATTTTGTTGTTGGCCTGGCATATTCTAACCGTATCGGCAAAGCCAAATCTTTTTAACCAGCGCTCAACTATATAAAGGGGGTGTGAATAGATGGTGGAAATATAGAGAGCCGTCTCTTTTTCTTTATCCGGCCAGCGAATATTCTCTCTGTTTCTAATAATATTTCTTAAAACACCATTTACAAATTTAGTTATCCCGGGATTCCCATATTTTTTTGCTAACTGGACAGATTCGTTACACACCGCATAATCAGGAACTTTGTCTAAAAATAGAAGCTGATAAACACCCATTCTTAATATATTTCTAATCAATACTGGAGTTTCAGATAGAGCTTTAGTAGAAAATTGAGATAGAGCCCAGTCTAATTTATTTCGGTTTCTTACCACTCCGTAGGTTATCTCGGTGATAAAGGCGGCATCTCTGGTGGAAATTTTCTTTTTATCCAACGACTTGCTTAACAGAATATTGATGTAGCCCTGTTTGGAATCGATTTTTACTAAAATAGTTAGTATGGTTTCTCTTATGGGATCAACTTTTGTTTTTTTCATAGACCTGCTTTATTTTATTTTCCCTTCTATCTTCTATTTCTCAGCACTATAAGCCGTAACAGCTGAAAGACCGCCACCGAGGTTGCAGCCACATAGGTTAATGCCGCGGCGTTTAAAACTTTTTTTACCGAATTAATTTCTTCTGTATCCGAAACAATATTTGCCTTAACCAACAGGTTCACCGCTCTCTTGCTGGCATCAAATTCGACCGGTAAAGTGACTAACTGAAACAAGACAGCTAAGGAAAAGGCGATAATGCCGATATCCATCAGGGCGGGAGAACTGAAGATAAAGCCGATTAAAAACAGGGGGACCGCCATGCTGGAGCCGATATTGGTGACCGGTACCAGATTGCTGCGAAGGGAGAGCGGAAAATAATTTTTGGCATCCTGAAGAGCATGACCTATCTCGTGGGCTACAATTCCCTGGGCAGCTATCGATTTACCATAATAAATTTCTTCGGAGAGGGCTAATTTTTTCTGCCTAGGGTCATAGTGGTCAGAAAGGCGGCCTTCTATCGGTTCTATCTTGATATTGCTCAAATTGTTTCGTAATAACAGTTGCTCGGCGGTTTCTCTTCCGCTTAATCCGTTTTTGGCTAATATTCTTGAATATTTTGAATAGGTTGTTTTTACTTTGTATTGGGCATAAAGGGTTAAAATTATAGCTGGTATTAAAATAAATATGGTACTGTCGAAAAAAAACATAAAAAACCTCCTAACCTAATACATCTCCTGCTTTGATTTTATAGCCATTAACAAACTGGTTCGCGGTTAATTCTTTTGAGCCGGCAGGAATCAGCCTTAATATTTTTATAATTCCCTTATCCCCGGTAGAGATTAAAATAGCATCTTTTTCAATTTTAACTACCCTTCCGGCTTTGGGGGAGCTTGAGCCTGTGTCCGCTTCATCCTGATAATCATCCAGAAATCTTGCCCGGGTAATTTTCAGTTTTCTGCCTTTGTAATAGGTAAAGGCACCGGGGTAGGGAATAGTTCCTCTGATTAGATTATAAACCTTTTCTCCCTTATCACTCCAGTCTATTTCCCCATCCTCTTTGTTTATCTTACGGGCAAAAGTTGCCAGTTTATTATCCTGGGAGATTCTTTCTATCTTCCCGCTTTTTATTTTTTCTAAAAGTTTGGGGAGTGCCCTGGCGCTTAAATCGGATAACCTGTAGTAAAGTTCTCCGCAGGTCTCATCCGGTAAAATGTCTATCTTCTCCTGAAAGATGATTTCTCCGGCATCTACTTTCTCCTTCATAAACATAAAAGTTATCCCGGTCTCCTTTTCACCGTTTATAATAGCCCGGTTAATGGGAGCAGCACCCCGATATTTAGGCAGGAGAGAGCCGTGGATATTTATACAGCCTATTTTGGGAATATTTAAGATATGGCTGGAAAGAATCTGTCCATAAGCGACTACCAGTATAATATCCGGGTTGAATTCTTTTATTCTCTTTATAGATTCCTCATCATTGATGTTCTCCGGCTGAAATACTTCCAGCCCCTTATCGAGGGCTATTTTTTTTATGGGAGTGGGCAATATTTTTCTACCGCGCCCTTGAGGACGGTCCGGCTGGGTAATTACTGCTATTTTGTTTTCTCTGCTGTCAGCCAGTTTCTCTAAAACCGGTCCGCCAAAATCCGCCGTTCCCGTAAAAATAATTTTTAACATAATTATTACCCTTTTTTATTGTTTTTTCTTTTTTAATTTATTTAACAATATCTGTCTTTCCATTCTTCCTATTCTGTCAATAAATAAAATCCCGTCTAAATGATCGATCTCATGCTGCAGCGCGCGAGCAGTTAAACCTTCTTTGGTGATTTCAATCGGGTCTCCGTTCTCGTTAAGCGCTTTTACCGTTACTTTTGATGAACGTTTGACCTGGCTATAGATACCGGGAATACTTAAACATCCCTCTTCTTCTACAACTTCTCCCTCGCTTTGGACAATCACGGGATTTATCAATACTATTAACCCGTCTTCTTCTCCATCAATAACAATAATCCTTTTCGATACCCCCACTTGCGGGGCAGCAAGACCTACTCCGGAATCAACATACATAGTCTCAACCATATCTTTCATAAGATTCAACATTTCCAGGGTAATCTCCTTAAGCGGTAGTGCTTTTTCCCTTAAAACGGGTTCGCCATATTCTTTAATTTCTAATATTGCCATCTGTTCCTCCTGTTGCTTTTAGAGTGATTACACTGATTAAATCTGTGTAATCATTTTTTATCTCTATATCATCCTTACCGGATCGACATCGATAGTCAATCTGTTTTTTTGGTCAAAATGCTTTGATAACATTTTATCATATTTTTTCTTAAATGCCTTATTAAATTTTTCCAAATCTTTTACTTTTATCAAAAATTGTACTTTGAAGTCGTTTCTCGATTTCCATAATACCATATCTACAGCACCCAGTAATTTAAATTCCGCAGACTCTTTGTCTTTGCGGAGGGATTCTAAATAACTGATTAGATATTCCGCCCTCTGCTTAACTGCTTCCTTCTCTTCTCCTAAGATCACGATTTTAATAATATGGGTAAAGGGAGGGTAATCCAGTTCTTTCCGTAATTCAATTTCTTTTTGGTAAAAATAGTTATAATCCTGTTCTCTTAAGGCAACTATACAATGATTTTCGGGGTTAAATGTCTGAATAATCACTTCTTTGGGAAAGCTTATCTCCCTGAAAGAGGAAATAACTTCACTAAGCAGCTGAAAGGTCTTTTCCCCTGAACGATAATCCGGCAGATTCAGCAGAGTATCAGCGGAAATAATCCCTATTAAATCTACATTATTGAAATCCACTCCCTTTAACACCATCTGGGTACCTATCAATATATCGGTATTTCCCTGATTGAATTCTTCCAGGATTTTCCGATAATCGTCCTTTTTAATTAACAAATCCCGATCCAGACGCCTTATTTTAGCCCGGGTGAACATCTTCCTGATTTCACTCTCTAATTTTTGGGTTCCCATCCCCAGGGGGCGAATCTCTTTACTGCTGCATTTAGCACAAACATCCGTTACTTTTGCCCTTTTCCCGCAATTATGGCAAATCAGTTGAGCCCTTTTTTGAATATCTAAATGATAAGAAAGGGAAGTATTGCAATCGGGGCATTTAGGTATATGTCCGCATTGGCTGCAAATCATAAAACTTGAGAAACCCCTCTTGTTTAAAAAAAGTACGACCTGCCTTTTGTTCTTTAAACTTCTGGAAATGGCTTGCTGAAGTTCATAGCTTATTATCTTTTTTTTGGATTTTTCCTGGGTCATATCTATTATGATTTTTTTTAATAGATTTTCTCTTTCCTCTCCGGTGTTCAGTACCGCCTCCAGAAAATTATTTTCCTGGACATTCCAGCAAGATTCCATTGACGGTGTTTCACTGCTCAGAATCAGGGAGGTGTTCTCCAATTCTGCTCGTTTTAGAGCCACTTCGCGGGCATTATATCTGGGAGACCTTTCTTCTTTATACAGGCTGCTATGTTCCCGCTCCACGATAATCAATCCTAATCTGTCAAAGGGCACAAATATGGATGACCTCATCCCCAGGGCTATATTTACCTGAGAATTTCTTATT
>Ga0209986_10003797_pt1 | contig 13078 bp, 16 predicted proteins | sample BlataG_FD_183168 | JGI IMG/M metagenome (GOLD analysis project Ga0209986, IMG submission 183168) | Deep subsurface microbial communities from Black Sea to uncover new lineages of life (NeLLi) - Black_00105 metaG (SPAdes) (version 2) | ecosystem: Environmental > Aquatic > Marine > Oceanic >...
CCAGGCTGAGCATGACCCCTTAGCCTCAGCCATTTTGGTAACTACCTCAAGAAGGTTAGCTAACGAGGTCAATCAAGAAGTTGAACAACAAATAAAGAGCCTGGAACGTCAAGCTATAGCTGCTGAATCCTTGCAAAATAGAGGAATTATAGCGGTAGTAGCTGATGTAGAAGAGGCTATAGAATTAGCCAACCTCTACGCTCCTGAACACCTCTGCTTGATGGTAAAGGGGGCTGATGCCTACGTCGACCAGGTATCTAATGCAGGATGTATATTCATCGGGGACAACTCAACGGCGGTCTTGGGCGATTATGTGCTTGGACCGAGCCATGTTTTACCTACCGGAGCTACTGCCCGATTCAGCTCACCGCTTAATATACTTGATTTTATTAAGTTCATAAGCCTAGTTGATATAGATGAGGCTAGCTTGCAACAGCTTGGTCGGACAGCATCAATCATTGCTAGAGCTGAGGGGCTAGATGCTCATGCCCGGGCTGTGGAAAGGCGTCTAAAACCAGATAACTATTGACAAATTATATCCCCTGTGATAGAGTCAACCAAAAGAAGCTGAGTTATATAGAATGTTAGTTTACACTGCTCACCAATTGTATTATGCCTTCATATTTACAGGGCGCATCGGATGCGCTTGGGGGCAGTTTGTATGAAAATGTAAATATATCGACCGGTTAAAAATAGAAAGTTGAAAAAGGAGCCCTCCAAGCGGAGGGAATTTTATTTATTAGGAGTATAGAAAAGGGGGTGAAGGAAATGTCTGAAGAAGGAATAGCCAGGTTAATACGGTCAGACCTAGCTACTTTTGGTGGTTATACCGCCAGTAAGTCCCCAGAGGCATTGCAGGAGGTTGAGGTTCCCGTAGAGGGCATCATTAAGCTGGATGCCAACGAGAATCCCTATGGTTGCTCACCAAGAGTAAAACAGGCTCTGGGCACCTATCCCTATTTCAATATCTACCCTGATGCCAAGCAAACTGAGCTCAGGAAACTGCTACAGGGCCATACTGGCGTTGGTACTGAGCACATTGTAGCTGGCAATGGTAGCGACCAGCTTATAGACCTTATTTTGCGCTTATTTGTTGGTCCTGGAGATGAGGTGATAAATTGTGTGCCTACCTTTGATATATTTCGTTTTAGCACCGAAATGTGCAATGGCAAGCTGGTTGAGGTACCAAGGGATGAAAATTACTTTGTTGATGTAAGCGCAGTAAAGAGAGCTATAAGCAAAAAAACCAAAATAATAGTTCTAGCTAATCCCAATAACCCCACTGGAACACCTACCCCACAAAAGGATATACTGGAGCTAGTGGATACAGGAGTGCCGGTGCTAGCGGATGAGGCCTATGTTGAATTCAGTGGTGAAACAGTTACCCAGTTAGTTACCCAGTATAAGAATTTGATGGTGCTAAGAACATTCAGTAAATGGGCAGGGCTGGCTGGTCTAAGAATTGGCTATGGCATTTTCCCCCCCCAAATCGCTGATTATCTATTCAGAATCAAGCTACCATTCACTATAAATGTAGCCGCTGTGGCGGCAGTGCGCGAGTCGCTAGCGGACATTGATTACCTGCTGGACAGGGTAAAGGCTATAGTCGCCGAGAGGGAAAGGCTATTTGGCAAGCTAAACAAGCTGAAGTGGTTAAAACCTTTTCCATCTCAAGCTAACTTTATTTTCTGCAATGTTCTGAACGGCAAGGCAAGCGAAATCCAGCAAGGCTTGCAAAATAGAGGAATATTGGTTCGCTACTTTGACCAGCCGCTGCTGAGAAACTCTATTCGCATTAGCGTGGGTAAACCAGAACATACCGATGCCTTAATCGAAGCACTACAAGAACTAGGAGGAGAGATAGATGGCTAATAGAGTATCTACTATCAAACGAGAGACCAAGGAAACGAGCATCAGCTTGGAGCTCGATATAGATGGCAGCGGCGAATGGAAAATTAAAAGCGGTCTCCAAATGTTTGACCATCTGCTGGCTCAGCTCGCTCAGCATGGAAGGTTTGACCTGAAGATTTCAGCTACGGGAGACGACCAGCATCATTTGGTAGAAGATGTTGCCATTTGTCTGGGCAGGGCTTTCGGTGAAGCATTGGGAGAAAAGCGTAGCATTGTCAGAATGGGTGATGCTTCCGTGCCGATGGATGATGCTCTAGCTACGGTGGCAGTGGACATCAGTGGCAGGGGATACACTGTGCTGGAACTACCTTTTTCTGATAATGATATGGCAGGATTCCCCACCGACCTTATCCGCCACTTCCTTGAGTCCTTTAGCATTGAAGCCAGGCTCAATCTCCATGCCAAGATTGTTTATGGCACCAATGACCATCACAAAGCGGAAGCTCTATTTAAGGCACTAGGCAGAGCATTGGATACAGCTACCAGAATTGACGAGCGGATTAGCGGCGAGCTACCGAGCACTAAGGAACTATTGGAGCACTGAGGTCATCTAACAAGGAGGGCGAATATGAAGATAGGAGCTTGTGGTATAGCTTGCGAGGTCTGTGGCTATTTTATCAAGGGAATGTGCGAGGGATGCGTGGCTGGCAATGACGAGGGCGCTTCAAAGAAGCTGGATATCCAGAAGAAAAAGCTGGGGTTTAATTGCCCAGTGCTTGAGTGTGCCTTCAACACCAAGGTGGGTTACTGCTTCAAAGACTGTGATAAGTTCCCCTGTGATGTGCTCTACCGAGGATTTCCTTATAGTAAGGGATTCTTGGATATATTTAAGAGGGTATAAAATCCCTGCACCAAGTAACTATTGGAGGGGCAGTTTACTGTGATAAGCTATCCCTTACCTTAGTCCCCTGCCTGTTAGCTTCTCATAAGCCTGCTCATATCTTTTGGTGGTAGCCTCAATGACTTCTGGGGGCAACATGGGGGCTGGGGGTTCCTTGTTCCACCCTGACTGGGTAAGCCAGTCACGAACTGGCTGCTTATCATAGCTGGGCTGGGACTGCCCGACTTTATATAGGCTGGCATCCCATATACGGGATGAGTCCGGGGTCAGTAGCTCATCAATAAGGATTAGCTTATCACCGTCCAAGCCAAACTCCATCTTGGTATCAGCTATAATGATGCCTCTGCCTCTGGAATATTGTTGTGCATGGCTATAGATAGCTAGGCTTTTCTCCTTCATCTCCTCAGCTATAGTTTCACCCACCAGCCTCTTTATCTCATCCACAGATAGCGGCAGGTCATGCCCGGTTTCTGCCTTGGTGGTAGGGGTGAATAACGGCTGGGGTAATTCCTGACTTTCTTGCAAGCCTTTAGGTAAAGGGAGCCCGGAAATAGTGCCATGCTGCTGATACCCTGCCCACGCTGACCCAGCAAGGTAGCCACGCACCACACATTCAACAGGGATACGCTTGACCCTTTTTACCACCATAGACCGCCCGGCGAGGTAGGAAGGGTAGGCAAAACGGCTCTCAGTGGGAAGATAAGCGTCAAGACAGTGAACATCATCCACTGCTTCTACTAGATGGTTGGGCATCAAATCCCTGGTCTGGTTAAACCAGAAAGCGGAGAGCTGGTTAAGCACCAAACCCTTATTGGGAATGCCACAGGGTAGGACAACATCAAAAGCCGAGATTCGGTCGGTGGCAATAATGAGCAGCAGGTTGCCCAGGTCATAGGTATCACGCACCTTACCCCGGATAAATAACGGCAGTGGTAGGTCTGTATTTAGTAGAACTGATGAGTTGAGATTGCTTATCTACCTCACCCCCTTAGGTTTTTATTCGGTAACCCTATCCCCCTTCCCCTTATCAAGGGGAAGGGGGAGGTAATTTCTTTAGAGGGGATATCTACCCCGAGTTAAATCGCCCCTCTAAAACTCTCCTTAATTATCACTCCTGAGTAAGGAGAGGGGGAAAGTATTTCATAAGAGGGACTCCGCCCCTCTAAAGCTCCCTCTCCTTCAAAGGGGATTACTCTTGAAGGGGATTTCCACCCCATGTAATTCGCTCCTTCAATCTACCCTGATAAATGACCTGTTGGGCTAATACTCGTTATATTGCCCTGGGAGCTAGCTCTGAAGGCTCAGTTATATCGCCTTTCCACTGGGCTTCGGTTAAGCCCAGCCGCTCAAAAATCTCATCCACATAGCGCAAGTAATATTGCTCGTTAAAAAGCGGCTCAAGCTCCGACTCAGGCAAAGCAGCAATAACCTCAGGGTCAGCCTTGAGCAAGCTGAGGAAATTCTTATTCCCCTTCCAGGATTTCATGGCGTTACGCTGCGCCAGTTCATATGCTTTTTCCCGGCTTAAGCCTTTATCAATAAGAGCCAGCATTACCCGCTGGGAGAAAATCAGTCCTTTGGTAAGCTCTATATTCCGCTTCATCCTTTGTGGATAAACCTGTAACCCTCTCATTATTGAGGTGAAAAGGGGGAGGGTGTAATCCAACACCAAGCAGGAGTCAGGCAATATAATGCGCTCGGTGGAGGAATGACTAATGTCCCGCTCGTGCCACAGGGCAATGTTTTCCATTGAGGTCAAAGCATAGCCTCGAACCAGCCGAGCCAAGCCACAGATTCGCTCACAAAGCTCAGGGTTCCGCTTATGCGGCATAGCTGAAGAGCCAGTTTGACCTGCTGCAAAAGGTTCTTCTGCTTCTCTTGTCTCAGTTTTCTGTAGCCCCCTAATCTCGGTAGCGAATTTCTCCAGCGAGCTAGCGATTATAGCCAAAGTGGTAACGAACTGAGCATGGCGGTCGCGTTGCAAGACCTGACTTGAAACTGGGGCAGGGACAAGTTTCAACCTAGCGCAAGCCTTCTCTTCAACCTCAGGAGATAGGGTGGCATATGTCCCTACTGCCCCCGAAATCTTACCCACAGCAATGGCTTTTTTAGCTTCAGCCAGTCTTTGTAAATTGCGCCTCATCTCCTCAGTCCATAGCGCCAGCTTAAGACCAAAGGAAGTTGGCTCAGCATGAACACCGTGGGTGCGACCAATCATAGCTGTATATTTGTGTTTTATCGCCTTTTGCGCCAATACTGAGATGAGTTCTTTTATATCCCGACTTAGTAGTTCGGCAGACTCGATTAGCTGCAGGCTGAGGGCAGTATCTATCACGTCAGAGGAGGTAAGGCCAAGGTGGATATAACGCGATTCATCCCCCAGGCTCTCTGATACAGAACCAAGGAAGGCCGTCACATCATGGTGAGTTTCCTTGAGAATCTCCTCCATGCGTTTAAGGTTAACCCGGGCTAGCTTTATCTTGGACAAGGCCTCTCTGGGAATAACGCCCAATTCAGCCCATGCCTCACAGACAGCGAGCTCTACCTTAAGCCACTTATCAAACTTATTCCCGTCCGACCATATCCTTTTCATCTGGGGTCTGGAATATCGCTCAATCATTTGTTGTCTCCTTGTAACTGGCTTCTATATTTTTCGTAGGCTTTTCGTATCTCATCATATTTCAGGCCTAGGATTTCGGCAGCCAGGTAGGCAGCATTCTTGGCTCCAGCACTGCCTATAGCTACGCTGGCTACAGGTATGCCGGCTGGCATCTGGACTATTGAGTAGAGGGCATCAATACCCTTCAGTTCACTGGTGGCTAATGGCACACCGATGACTGGCAAGGTTGTCCAGCTAGCTAGAACCCCGGGCAGGTGTGCCGCCCCACCAGCAGCAGCAATTATAACCTCAATCCCCTGACCTCGTGCCGCCAACCCATATTGCCGAGCCCTTTCTGGGCTGCGGTGAGCTGATATTACAGAGACCTCATAATCAATACCAAGCTGTGTTAATACATCCAGCGTTGGCTGCATGGCTTCAGAGTCTGATTTAGAACCCATAACTACAGCTACTAATGACATATTATCTACCTCACCCCCTTAGATTTTTATTTAGTAACCCTATCCCCTTTATCCCCTTCCCCTTGATAAGGGGAAGGGGAAATTAGTTTGTAAGAGAGGCTTCGCCTCTCTTAGCCTTTCAGTTCCTTTTGTATTGTGTCCGCTATTTGCTTAAAGCCTAATTTGGGGAGATTTTTCAGTTGGTTGGATATGATGTTAACAATGCTTACTAGGTAGGCTTCCTTGTTTACCTTTTTTAAGAGTGGCTTCACAGTTTTTTCAATACTTGACTTTGAAGTATATGTATCTAATTCATCCTTTCTCTTTTGCATATAAAGGCCTACCGCCCATGATAAATAAGACCAAACGCCAAATTGTACTGCATATTCGTTTTTACCTTCTCTCTGAAGAAACAATCTCATCTTATCCCAGATGATAGATTGCTCCATCGGCGTGACTTCTGCGGAATATCTAGGCTTCGAATTCACCCATAAAATAAGCCTATTAAATTCTCCCCATGCTTCATCCTTTCTGCCCGCTTCCTGAAAATATAGTGGTAAGCGCAAATAAGTCTGAATTGAATAGAGCACGGAGCTTTTATCTAATTCCTTATAAGCCTCCCTTAATAATTTAATAGCACCATCCAAATCACCGCTATTCTTCTTAATGGTGGCCTGTTTCAGCAATTCATCAGGATTCCCCATTTGAGCCTCCTATAGCAATAATCTATCCTCATATTACTACTCACTCTTTTACTAGAGCAATATCCTTACGATAATGGCAACCCTCAAAGTGAATTCGGGGAAGATTTAGATACACCTTCTCTCTTGCCTCGGCGATGGTCTTACCCCTGGCGACCACAGTGAGCACTCTTCCACCGCTGGTTAACACCTGTCCCGGCTGTGAGCCTATTTTAGTTCCAGCGTGAAACACGAGGATGTCTTTGTCTAAATTATCCAGCCCGGTAATGGGGAGGCCTGTTTTGTAGCTGCCGGGATAACCGGCTGATGCCATTACCACCCCAACACAGGCATCCTCATTCCATTCCACATCTATCTGGTCAAGTTTGTTATCAAGCACTGCCAGCATAATATCCACCAGGTCAGTCTTGAGCAAAGGAAGGGTAACCTGTGCTTCCGGGTCACCAAACCTGGCATTAAATTCTAGCACCTTTGGTCCGTCATTGGTAATCATCAACCCACCATATAAAACACCTTTGTAGAGTCTTTCTTCTTGAGCCATAGCCTTTACTGCCGGCTCCAGGATGGTCTCCCTTACTGTTATAGCCAGGGTTGGAGTCACAAAGTGCGGGGGACTATAGCTGCCCATACCGCCAGTATTAGGTCCCTGGTCACCATTAAATACCGGTTTATAATCGCAGGCTGATACCATAGGAATGACAGTTCTGCCATCGGTAAAGGCGAAAGCGCTCATCTCCCTCCCAGATATTCGCTCTTCAATGACTACCCTGTCACCAGCAGCACCAAAGGCTTTAGCCTCCATTATATCGGACAGAGCGTCTAGTGCCTGTGGTGTTGAATCGGCTACAGTTACCCCCTTGCCAGCAGCTAATCCATCGGCTTTAACTACAATAGGAGGTGCCTGTCGCTTTGTATATTCTTTTGCCTTGTTATAGTCAGAAAAGCTGGTGCTCCGGGCACAGGGGATACTATATTTTTGCATTAGCTCCTTGGCGAATACCTTGCTCGACTCAAGCTCAGTGGCTCGCTTAGTGGGACCAAAAATGGGAATACCCCTGACTATGAAGTGGTCAACAATGCCATCAGCCAGAGGTGCCTCTGGACCGATAACAACAAGGTCAATCCTCTTTTCCTTGGCTATTTTAGCCAGCGACTCTATATCAGTGGGGCTAAGAGCTAGATTACAGGCTATTTGAGCCGTCCCGGCATTACCCGGAGCCACATAAATCTCCTCGACTTCAGGGCTCTGGGCTAGCTTCCACACCAGGGTATGCTCCCTAGCCCCACCACCAACAACCAGTATTTTCAGTGTTCACCTCCTTTAGCATTTATTGGGTATTCGGGGTCTTGACAAATGCTAATTTTTGTATGCATAATATGGCAAGAATTAAGCGACTCTCTGTTGTATTGTCAACAGAGGGTTATTAAACGGCCCGCTGTTGTGCTGCCAATAGCGGGCTATTTTTATTCTCCTTCATCCTTCTGTACCCAGCAATCTAATAGAAACTCTTCAGTTAGGCGAATGCGCACATCCGCAGCCTCTCTGAGATTTTTAGCCCATCCTTGCCACATAACAAAGGCGTTTTCTACATACTTGCGGGTATGTTCCTTAACAAATTTAACCGCCTCAGCCAAATCAGCATCACCTGACACTAAAATAGCGACATCGTAAGCATCAAGAAGCGCTAAACCTACCATATCCACAACAATCCTGGTATCCACACCCTTTTGAATATGCGTCGTATGCTCAATATCTTTGCCACACGATTGGCAATGAAGTTTGACTAATCTAGGAACGAGCCTGCCAAGCCTGAGTTGGAGATAGTCCACATAGCCAAGGCGGTTTAAGAATGTTTGGAGGCGTCTTGTGGCCTCAGAGTCCCCCTCAAGCCTGGGGACATGGTAATAATAAATACGTATTAGTTGACGTTCTCTGGTCAATTTCCTGGCGAGCTTTTCCACATCAACGATGTCTTGCCTGTGCAAGCCATCCCTAATTGCAAAATATAAATTGCTACCATCTATAAAGACCGCTACCCGCGATAAGTTCTCAAGAGTCATAGTTTACCTCCTTTAATATTTACCAATTTATCAACCTCACCCCCTGTGGCCCCCTCTCCTTTCTACGGGGGAAGATTGGTTTTGAAAGGGTCGACAGAGTCGCCTCTGGTGAGTTCCGCCCCTTCAGGCTACGCTACCTGCCTCATGCCATTCAGACTATCCTTCGACCTTCTTCGTATCTCCCGTGCCAAGCCGGTTAATAAAGCTCGTAGCTACCATCCTCCCGAAGAAAAAGGACTCTGTTTTTAAGCTTTCCTGGCCATCGTCCATAACTAGCAGGCAGATTGATGACACAAGCCATCAGTTGTTGATAGATTGTCTGGTCATTCCAATTACCCATTCCTTTTATCTGAGTAAACATAACATCGGCGTAAGCTCGGTTTCCGAGAAGGACAATCGTTTCCCTTATAGCTTCGGCACAAGTTTTGCCTGATTTTCCTTTTCCCATTAGGGTAATCACTCCTCTTATCTGAAGTTTCTCTACTCCCACTCTATGGTTGATGGGGGTTTGGAGGTTATATCATAGACTACACGGTTTACCCCGGGGACTTCGTTTACAATGCGATTGGAAATCCGAGCCAGGAGGTCATAGGGAAGGCGAGACCAGTCGGCAGTCATGGCATCCTCGCTGGTTACGGCACGGATGGCAACCAAATAGCCATAGGTTCTGTAGTCGCCCATTACCCCCACGCTTTTGACATCGGTGAGTATGGCGAAGCTCTGCCAAAGTTGGCGGTATAGCTTTGCCTTTTTAATCTCGTTCATTACAACAAAGTCAGCGCCACGCAGTATTTCAAGCTTCTCCTTGGTCACTTCACCAATAATGCGAATAGCTAAACCTGGTCCAGGGAAGGGCTGCCTCCATACCATCTCTTCGGGAAGTCCTAAAGCCAGCCCCACTTGACGCACCTCGTCCTTAAACAGGTCTCGCAAAGGTTCAAGCAACTGGAGCATCATCTTAGCCGGTAGACCACCAACATTATGGTGAGTTTTTATCTTGGCTGAGGCACTACTTCCCGAAGAAGCACTCTCAATGACATCAGGATAAAGGGTTCCCTGAGCCAGGAAATCAACCTTGCCTATTTTCTTGGCTTCCTCCTCAAACACTCTGATAAACTCCTCGCCCACCGCCTTGCGCTTCGTCTCGGGGTCTGTTACCCCTTTCAGGCGCTTAAGGAATCTTTCGCTGGCGTCAACATAGACAATATTCATGCCTAAATTGAGCCGGAAGACATTGAAGGTCCTCTCCACCTCCTCACGGCGCAGCAGCCCGTGGTTAACAAAGATACAGGTAAGCTGGTCACCTATAGCCCGGTGAATAAGGGTGGCGACTACTGCCGAATCAACCCCTCCTGAGAGGGCACTGATAACCTTGCCTTTGCCTACCTGTTTTTTAATTCTAGAGACGTTATCATTTATGAAGCTGCTCATCGTCCAGTTTCCCTTGCAGCCGCATACCCGGTAGACAAAGTTCTTCAGGATTGTCTTTCCTTCGGGGGTATGGGCCACCTCTGGATGAAACTGGAGACCGAATATTTTCTCATCATTGCCTATAACGGCAAAGGGCGAATTTTCAGTATAGGCTAAGGCGGTAAAACCGGGCGGCGGTTCTTCAACATGGTCGCCATGGCTCATCCACACCGGGGAGGAGGGAGGTAAATCGGCAAATAGAGGTGAATCTACCTCGCTCAAATGAAGAATAGCATGACCATACTCATGCTTCACTCCTGGTGTAACCTGTCCGCCTAGCTGATGGGTGAGGACTTGCATCCCGTAGCATATGCCCAATATTGGTAAATGGCTTTCATAAACATAAGCCGGAGCCAGAGGTGCACCAAGTTCATAGACGCTGGCTGGACCTCCGGAGAGGATAAATCCCTTAGGATTCAACGGGGCTATCTTTTCCCAAGGCGTATCATAGGGTAATAGCTCACAATACACCTGGCACTCGCGTATTCGTCGGGCAATCAGCATGCTATATTGCGAGCCAAAGTCGATGACAACTATAGCCTCGCGTTCAGCGGGAGTTATAGCTTCCTTTGCCGCAGCAGGCTGCTCACCACCTATCTCCTTAGCAATCTCCAGATAGGTAGAGACCTCAATATCGCCACTGGTTGCTACCCGGTGGCTCTCGTTTGGGGTTTGTTTTGCCTTACTTTTCACTTTGTCCATTTATCAAAGATTGCCACTTTTTTACTTTAACCTAGACTTTGTGACCCCTGCCAATTCACTCGCATCCTCAGTAGGCTTCTTGAGTGAAGTCGCTAGCTTTATTAAAAGCCTTAAGCGCCTCATCACCACGGTTAAGGTCCCTCATAATGCTACCTTTCCACCACCAGCTACAGGCATCTTGGGGCTCAAGCTCAATAGCCTTGTTAACAGCCTCCAGTGCCTCATCATAGCGCTTAAGGTCTCCCAGAGCAACACCTTTCAACCGCCAGTTAGAGGCATCTTCAGGCTCAAGCTCAATAGCCCTGTTTATAGCCTCCAGTGCCTCATCATGGCGCTTAAGGTCTCTCAGAATAATACGTTTCCACCGCCAGTTAGAGGCATCTTTCGGTGCCAGCTCAATAGCCTTGTCAATAGCCTCTAGTTTCCTTCCGGACTCACCTTCCGTCTTATACATTTATCAAAGATTACCACTGTGATATACTGTCGTCAAGAAGCAAGAGTAATGGAGAGTAAGCTGTCTTTATCTATCCAACAGCAAATTGAGCAAGGCATCTCTATCCTTAAACAGGGCGGGCTTGTTGCCTTTCCTACTGATACTGTCTATGGGCTGGGTGCCAGTATCGGCATTCGTCATGCTGTGGAGCGGGTTTATCGGGTAAAGGAGCGACCACGCAGTATGGCACTGCCCTTGCTTTTAGCTGATACATCTCAGATAGGTGAGGTTGCCGAGCCGGTGCCATCGATTGCCTGGCTTTTAGCCGACAAATTTTTGCCCGGTGCTCTGACAATAGTGTTACCTAAGTCCGAATCGGTCCCCGACATCATCACTGGCGGGGGTATAACAGTAGCGGTTCGCATTCCTGCCCATCCTGTTCCTGTTGCCCTTGCCCGAGGTCTGGGTGCTCCTATTGTGGGCACAAGTGCCAATCTGAGTGGCAAGCCAAGTCCCCTCACTGCCGACGAGGTCTATGCTCAATTGGGTGATAAGGTAGACTTGATTATTGATGGCGGCAGATGCCCAGGTGGTAAGGAATCTACTATAGTTGATTTGACCGGGGAGACTCCCATTGTTTTGCGGGAAGGCGCTATATCAAGGGAGGAACTAGAAGGGGTCTGTGGGGCATTGTATTTAGGGAGGTAGATTAAGCAGTGCGTATTGCTATCGGCTGTGACCACAGAGGACTAAATCTCAAGCAATCTATTATAACGCTAATCTCCCAAATGGAGCATAGCTATGAGGACCTTGGCTGCTATACTACTGACTCAGTAGACTACCCCGATATTGCCAAAAAGGTGGCTGAAAGGATAGCCGGAGGTGATTTTGAATGCGGTATTCTGATATGCGATACCGGCATTGGTATGAGTATCGTTGCTAATAAGGTTAAGGGAATCAGAGCCGCCTTATGCCATAATGCCTTTAGCGCTCGCCGGGCTCGCCAGCACAATGATGCCAACATCCTTTGCCTAGGAGCGGGAGAAGAGCAAGATACAGTTCGTGAAATTGTTGAGACTTTTCTTAGCAGTAAGTTTGAAGGCGGAAGACACCTACAAAGGCTAAATAAGATAAGAGCCATGGAAGGCTAATTACATAGGAGTTAGCTTGACAATAAATGGACGCTATGTTATGTTATGCTAATCGGGCTGAGGGTGGGATTGTCGGAGACTTCAAACCGTCCCCGCAGGGACGGTTTTTAATTACTATCTATGGGTGAGGGAGGAGATGAAAAGCGATACTGTTAAACGAGGCATAGAGCGTGCTCCACACAGGGCTTTATTGCACGCCGTAGGCTGGAGGGGGACTGACATAGATAAGCCCCTTATCGGCGTTATCAATAGCTTTAGCGAGATTGTCCCCGGACATATACACTTACGAGGTATCGCTGAGGCGGTAAAGGCTGGGGTGTATAGTGGCGGGGGTGTTCCCTTTGAGGTTAATACTATTGCTGTATGTGATGGCATTGCTATGAACCACCCGGGCATGAAATATAGCCTTCCCAGCCGTGAATTAATAGCTGATTCGGTAGAAATAGTGGCTGAGGCTCATGCTTTCGACGCCCTAGTTTTTATCCCCAATTGTGACAAGATAATCCCTGGGATGCTCATGGCAGCGGTAAGATTGAATCTACCGGCTATCTTCATCAGCGGTGGTCCAATGCTGGCGGGGCGTCTGGACAATAATGGCAAAGTTGAAAAGATTGACCTTAGCTCTGTCTTTGAGGCAGTGGGAAAGGTAGCCACGGGCAAAATGAAGCAGGAGGAGTTGGAGCAGTTGGAGGAGTTTGCCTGCCCCGGCTGCGGCAGTTGTTCTGGAATGTTCACCGCCAACACTATG
>Ga0209986_10003799_pt1 | contig 13066 bp, 17 predicted proteins | sample BlataG_FD_183168 | JGI IMG/M metagenome (GOLD analysis project Ga0209986, IMG submission 183168) | Deep subsurface microbial communities from Black Sea to uncover new lineages of life (NeLLi) - Black_00105 metaG (SPAdes) (version 2) | ecosystem: Environmental > Aquatic > Marine > Oceanic >...
AACGCAACAACCTTCATTAAAGTCTGGTCATCCACAAAGAACAAACTGTGACCAACCTCGTCTTAGGCGTCGCTTTGTCTATTTGAACCCAATAAAATACATATACCGCGAAGCCTAATTTACGTTTGATTGGGCATTTCTAGGGGCGACATCACTAATGTCGAACTTTAAACCATTCGTGAAAATCGTCAATGTCGTAGTTACAGTGACTCTGCCGCACAAGCTTGATTTAGAAGCCATTGCAAACGCTTTTCCCTTTGTGGAGCATCATCATGAACGGTTTCCAGGTGCAGTTTTCAGGCTAAAGAAGCCTAGAACGGCTACTTTGCTTTTTGGAACTGGAAAAATGGTTTGTGTTGGGGCTAAATCGGAGAACGAAGCGAGAAAAGCCGTTAAAAAAGTAATTAAACAGTTAAGGAAAGGCGGTATACTTATGGTTGGTAAGCCCCGCATAGCTGTGCAGAACATTGTTGCGAATGCTAATCTCGGTGGAAAAATTGACCTTGTAGGGTTCTGCGAGGCTGGAAGACGTGGTGGTGGCAGTATAATATACGAGCCTGAACAGTTTCCAGCAGTCATCTATCGCATAAGTGAACCTAAAGCAGTAATCCTCATCTTCGCTTCCGGAAAACTTGTTTGCACAGGACTTAGAAAAGAGGAGGAAGTCAACATCGCCGTCAACAAGGTCTTACGTAAACTAAAAGAACAAGATCTAATACACAAATAACCTAACTGCATGAGAATAAAATTTCTAGGTCATTAAGTGGAAAGGTAAGAGCCTTCTCTAAGTGGGGAATTAAATGAGAGTTTTCATGTTCGTGAACACAGAACTGGAAAAAGAAAGAGAAGTGTTACAGAGGCTACGTGGAATCCAGAGCGTTAGAGAGTTGTTTATGCTGTACGGAACCTATGATGTAGTAGCAGTCATTGAAGCGGATTCGATGGAAAACCTAAACCAAATCTATAAATGATAACGCAAATTGAAGGAGTGCAATCCGCAACAACAATGATAGCGATCGAAGGAAAAAGTTGAACAACTTAACGCTTGTCCCATACAAAGATATGCGAAGCATGAACGTGGTAGAAAGAGACTACGCCCGAAACTTGTTTAGGGAATTATAACCTTAGTGATCTCTCGCGTGCGCTCTCCGCCTTGTTAACCTAAGGCTTAATATAAGGGGCATTTAAACTTCGCTTATAAGAAGTGGTGTTCATGTCAGAACGTAAATATGTATATTTACATATCGAAAATGTTGTTGCCGCTGCAACCTTGAATCAGAAAATTGATTTAAACGCTGTGGTAAAAAGTTTTCCAGGCGTAGAGTATCGTCCAGAACAGTTTCCAGGTCTAGTGTTTAGACTGAAAAGACCGAAGACAGCTACATTGATTTTTAATTCTGGGAAAATGGTGTGTACAGGTGCAAAATCTGAGAAGGAAGCTCGCAGAGCCGTCAACAAAGTGGTTAAAGAACTGAAAAATGGTGGAATAATAATCATTGGCAAACCTGAGATGAAAATCGTGAACATTGTAGCCTCTATAAGTTTGGGTGGAATAATAGACTTGGAAAAAGCGGTACGTCCCTTAGGAAAGACAATGTATGAGCCTGAACAGTTTCCGGGGTTGATTTACAGAATGAGTGAACCCAGAGTTGTTATGTTATTGTTTGCAAGCGGCAAACTTGTTTGTACAGGAGCCAAAAAAGAACAAGATGTTTACGATGCAGTGAATAAGCTCCACAGAATTTTAGAGGAAAAACAACTCATACTCTATGAATAGACTTCAGCCATGTAACTTCAATTTCGCACGCTTTCATCTTTTCTATTTGAGCTTCTCAGTTAACTAGTTTACACGTTCAGAAATTCTTTCATTCCCATTACATTATTTGTTTCAATTTTTTAGCTCTGGAGACACTAATAGGCATACTGTAATGTTAAAAAGAACTTATATAATCATTATAGATGTTGAAAACATTGATTATCCACGTTAAAATGGTGCATGCGAATATGTTAAAGGAGATATTTATAGAGTAATCTGCATTAATTTTTAGGCGATATTTATGTCGGAAAAAAGCGCAAAATTTGAAATCTACAAAGATGCTGCTGAAAAGTTCAGATTTAGATTGAAAGCTCCTAACGGTGAAATCATAGCCTCTGGCGAAGCATACGAGTCAAAAGACGGATGCAAGAAAGGAATAGAGTCAATTAAAGAAAACGCTCCTAAAGCTGAAATTGTTGACACGACAGAGTAGAAAAGCCTCCAATCATCAGACTATTACCCACCTTTTTTTACTAATTGAAAATCGCTTTGACCATTCTTCAAGGACAGAGTAGGAAAATGGAATTTAAAGTCAGTGACCAGCACCGTTGTCTGAAATGCGGTGGCGAGAGAGCTAAAATCATCTGGGATAAGTGAAGATAGAAAAACCATCGCTGTGCAGTGTCCAAGCGCACACTCGCACATGCATAAAAAAGACACTGTGATGCTGATAGCTGCGTAAACATCCAAAGCGCGCGCGTTTCAGGAACGCGTCTATCTGTTCTTGGCTTTCGATTTTGTTTTGCAAACATTGTAGTAGCTGAATTATTAGGCTATCTCTTATGTAACCATCACAGTTAACATCTTCCAGTTTTTTCCATTCTCTTTTGAATGTTTTTGCCACTCTTTTTTCTCTCTGCATTTTTGTCCTTCTGTATCGCCACTAGAACAGGGCGGTCAGTACAGATTAGCCCACAATATCCAATTGTTTTTTTCCATCAAAATCTAAGTAAACTCATACAAAAAGACTGCATACCCCATCAAGAACCAATTCACTTTTCTGCTTTAACAAGCACCATTGTCTCAAAAAACGGCAAAGGACGCTTCGCAACAATGCTGGCTTTTAAGCCATTTTCTCCAAATCCTCGCAAAGTTTCGTCAACATTGGATAATGTAGACTGCATTAAAAGGATGCGCCCATCCTCTTTCAGATACTTCGGTGCTTTGCAAATGAAACGGTCAATAACTTGTCTACCTGTAGTTCCCCCAGCCCAAGCACGCTCAAGCCATGATTCATCTTCGGAAGGCTTTAGGGGCAAGTAAGGAGCATTAAAGAGCAACAAATCAAACTCTTCTTTTTCTTTTATTGATGATAACAAGTCGCCTTGTACAAAAAAAAGTTTATCCACAACACTATTCAGCTTTGCGTTTTCCTTTGCGCATCGAACAGCATATGGATTTATGTCAACTGCAACAACTTTTGCAGCTTGGTCTGCTATGACAATACCCAGTATGCCGCATCCAGTGCCCATGTCAAGAACAACTTCTCCTTTTTCAACAGTTAAACACTCAGCGAAAAGAAAAGAGTCTTCAGCAGGTTCGTAAACACTCGCGTAGACACGGAAAACATAGTCCTCAAAAAACACCTGCTTACTCGAACAGAACATTTGCTAAGGCTCCAAAATCTTCAGGTGCCAAGTCTCTCACTCGTTTGTCGTGAAATGGAAGAGAATCAGCTAATTTAACAGTGTTTTTCGTAGCATGCTTACATTTTATAATTGGTAGAACAGCGTTTCTAACCTTTCTATTGCGTTGTCTGAAAAGTGATTGAGCAAGCTGCTGAAATAACGCCTTGTTTTTCACGGTGAAAGGCGGCGGTCTTTTCGGTGTCAAACGAACAATAATTGAATTCACTTCTGGCTCGGGATAAAAAATCCGCTTCGGAATTTCGTTCAATAGCTCAACCTCAACACGCTGATAGGTAACAACCGTTAGCCACCCATAATCTTCGCTTCCAATGGAAGCCACAAGGCGGCTCGCAAATTCTTTTTGAAAAATCAAGACTGCACATTCAAAATTCCTGTTGAAAAGCCAAGAAAGCAGGGAGGAAGAAATATAGTAGGGTGGTACTGAAACAACCTTATTGAACTCTGATACATGTACCCTAAGTATATCACCCTCGATTATCTCAACGTTCGCTAGGTCTTTCAGCTGTTCATGTAAAACAGTTACAAGCCTTACATCTGATTCAACAGCTAAAACACGCTTGCATTTGTTGGCGAGAAAACGTGTTAGAAAACCTAAACCAGCCCCAATATCCAATACTACGTCGTTTCGATCTATTGCCGCATAACTGCTTATACATTGAAAAACTGAAGCGTCCGCGGTAAAATTCTGTCCTAACCGCTTCTTAGGAAGAATCCGATATCTTCGAAGTAGAGACTTCGTTTTTCCCAGGAGACTCATCACGCTCATTAACCAGTTAAGTTGCTTCTAACGAGCCCTTGTGAAGAGTCGATATTTGCTCTCGCCACCCAACTCCTCTAAAATCCTCTTAGTGATCAACTTAACAGGGTTAGGTATTTCTGTGCGCTTCTGAAGATCTTCAAAATTCTCAAATGGTTTCCTTTCGCGCTCGTTGATAACCTGCCACATGTACTTTTTCCCTATCCCTGGAATCAACTCCAAAGCATGCATCCGCGGCGTTATGGCTTGTATCGTATTAAAAAAGTTGACAACCTCCTTTTCATGATAAAGCACCACTTTGTTAATCACTGCTGGAAGCTCCATCTTCGCAGCAGCAGTTAACTCATCATACCTTATTCGACCAATAATATACGTGATTTCCTTACGATTTTTCTTCCCAACGTAAACGAGATCATGAGGTTTAAGTACAACACCTTCCTTAACTAAGGCTTCTAGCAGTGTGAAGAATCCTTCGCCTACAAGTTGAACAAGAGCTCCCGCTCTATATCCAGCCCTTCCAGTGGGATGTATTCCCGGGCGGCCATGAAGTAGAAAATCTAGCACATAAGCGTGCTCTTCATATCGCTTCTCCATCATGTTCACTCTAACTTAATCTCTTGTTGCTTAAAAACAATGAGCAAAAAGACTATTTCAATTTTCGATGTTCATCTAGAAGATTAATTATAGCTTCAAGTTTTGAAACTTCAATAATTTTGCGTCCACCAGCAAGAAAAACCTTTAACTCTTCGATACTCTTAGGCATGCAGTTAACAATTTCAACAGATTCCTCCTCTTGCAAACCAAATTCCTCTACAAGTTTTTCCACCAGTTTCTCACCCGCTTCTGCATCTACTTTAGAAAACTTGGATGCATAATCTAGTGTGCGACGCTGAAACTGATCTAGATTTTCTTCTCCTAAAGATTCCAGTAACTTCTTAACTTGCGGAATTATGAGGTTCTTCTCCGTTCTTGCCTTTTTTGACAATACAATCAGCCCTTATAAGGTTCTAAATGCTCAGGTCTAACAATAATCTGTTTGAGAGCTTTTCCTTGTGTAACGCTCACAACGTAGCTTCTTCCACGTTTTTCAATCACTGTCCCGACTTTACCATGATAACGCCTGTGAGGCATACCCTTCTGGACGCTTGAATCTATTCCAACGACCACACGACCTCCAAGCTCATACGTATAAAGCAGCTTACTTAATCTCAGTTTACCCTTTTCCCTTGGCTTTTTTTTCAAGAGACGACGTGTTCCTGCCCGGAAACCCTTTGATTTCTTCATTTTCTCTGCCTCTTAACATCTGTAAACACGTTTAAAACATCAAGCTCTATGGGCTTCGCTTTGTTTTTGAGAATTTTTGAAATGTTAGGTTCGGTTCTCCCATCATCACCAGTCACCAATTCCTTAACATACAGTCCTCCTTGACAACGTACTCTCACTTCAGCCTTTTTAGGCGACAATTTCTTTATCGTAACCTCGTATATGTACCTTTCTCGTGTTAAGTCTGCCCGTCTATGTAAGACGCGTATTGGGGTTCTCTGCTTGATCAGTACCTTTGTCAGTTTCTCTTCTAGAAGGCGCATATTTCCAGCCGTTATCTTACTTTCGAACCCCACAACGACACGATATTCTTTTTGCGCAGATTCAGCTCTTTTCAGTTTTCTAACAACATCTCTATCTGCAAAACTCAGATCCGAAATTTCAACTCTTCCTTTGGCATAGGCATTTGCAGCCTTCCTCAGCTTTTCGAGGTCTAAGAACCTCTTCATTGGCTGTGCGATTTCTATTACGAAAGGTCTACCGTTACCAAGCATACGGGCGTCAATATCTTCCCTTCCTGAAGCATGAAAGGACGCTGCGACGCCTTTTGTAGCATCTAGAAAAGGTTTCTCAATTATTTCTTCTACTGATTCTGGGTACATTTTTCCGGTCCAGTTGCACTCTTCACAGCCTTTTCCCCTGCAGTTTGAACACAACCATTCTGATTGAGGTATGCCTCTAATCAGTTTTCTATAACGTCCAGCTATATAGAGCGGATTTACTTGAAGCTTTACTTCTTCTGTCAGTGGATTAACAAGCACAACAACCTCAGGTTTTTTATGTTCCACTTTTTTTCCGTTGCTTTCTGCGATTTTCTTACCTATTACTCGCCCAAACTCATTTCGCATGTTCTCACCATAACACACTTTGAATTCAGCCTTAAACTCATCTTCATGTTCCTCAATCACAACGGGAAGCCGTATACCCACCAAGAAGTTGCTGTATTCATAATCCTTGAGCTTTTCTAGGGCGTTTTCTACAAGTTCGTCAACAATTTTGAATTTGCCTTTACATAAGAGGCAGGTTTTTGCAAGGTTTTTTCTTGGAACCGGTTTTTTCAGTTTATAAAGTGTTTCTTTGGCTGATTTGAAGAAGCCATTTGCCGCGAGAATCCTAAGAATTCTTATGCCCTTCTTGTTTCTGGAGAGGACAAGCGTATGAGCTTCAAACGCTAAAACAGTTTTTATCGCTTTTCCTCTTTCACAATTTTCCATTTCATGACCGAGCAGGGCAAACTGTCTTCCCAAGCAATGATCACATAATGGGTATTTTTCAAGCATCCTTGAAGCTTTTTCAAGAACCTTCACAGCATTACTTCCCTTTTGTGGCAGCTCATGTGCTACTTGAAATCTAGGGGCATCCCCCTTTTGAAAAATGGTAGTTTCTTTTTTCTTCGTAGAGTTTTTAGCATCCGGCGCATCATCGAGTATTGCTTTAAAAGCTCCTTCACATCTTTTTCACTTGTTCCGGAACCTCTTGCTACACGTCTTATTCGTGAAGCATTCAAGATCTTCGGGTTTTCCTTTTCTTTCGGCGCCATAGATTGTATTATTACACGCCACTTCTCCAAGCGATCCTCAGCCATTTCCAGCATTTCCTCCGGCACATCATAGGACATACCTGGAATCATCTTCAGAAGTTTTCTGAAGGGCCCCATTCCCTTCACAGCTTCAAACTGCTCATACCAATCTGTTAAGGTGAATTTACCGCTTAAGATTGCCTTAGCCTTCTTTTCTGGAACCTTTATCTCTGCTTCACGTACCTTCTCAAGTAGGGTTTCCAGATCACCCATACCTAACAATCTACCTACAAAACGAGAAGGATTAAAAGAGTCAATATCTTGTATTTTTTCGCCCATACTAATGAATTTTATAGGTGCACCAGTAGCTGCAACTGCGGAAAGGGCACCGCCTCCTCTGGCTGACCCATCTAGCTTTGTTACGAGGATAGAACCTATAGGTGTTGCCTCATTGAAGGCTCTTGCCTGAGCCATTGCTTGTTGACCAATCGTTCCGTCAATCACCAGCATGATTTCATCTGGTTTTATTTTTTTCTCAAGCATCTTCATCTCTCTGATTAGTTCTTGCTCTTCTTTGTGGCGTCCTGCAGTGTCGATAATTACAAGGTCCCTACTGTCGAATTGTTTCAGCCCTTCTGAGGCCAATCTAATGGGGTTTTTCGCCTTCGGATTTCCGTATAAAGGTATGTTAATTCTGTTTGCCAGTTGTTGGAGTTGTGGGTAAGCGCCTGGACGATATGTATCGACACAAATCAATGCAGGCTTTAACCCTCTTTTCTGGAAAAATCTTGCAAGTTTTGCAGCAGCTGTTGTTTTTCCAGATCCTTGAATGCCCACAAGCATTATTATCTTCCTCTTCGTAGGCTCCACCTTTATTGGAATTGGTTTTTCCCCAAGAAATCGTGTTAGTTCTTCGTGGACGACTTTTATCACGTGTTCACGTCTTGAAATACCGGGAACAACTTTTTCTTTTAGCGCTCTGTTTTCAATTCGCTTTGAAATATTGAGGACAAGTTCAACATTTACGTCCGCTTGAAGCAGAGCTCTTTGTATGTCTCGGACAAGTTCTTTAACAGCAGCCTCATCGACGATGGAGACTCTGAAAACCTTTCTTAAGGCTTCGTGAAGCGAAGATCCCAAACGTTCTAGAACCATAGTTACATCCAAATTTTAAGTCTATTACGCCTTTAAATAGATATTCGATTTTCAAACTTAAATATCCACAAACTTTTTACACCCTCAAGGTCTAAAAGTGCTTGATGATTGAATTTGACCGCAGAAGTTGAAGTTATAGAGAAGAAAGAGATTCCAAGTGGAGCTGCTATGCTTTTCGGCTTTCCAGATGTTGGATTAGTCGGTGTCATAGCAGCTTCACATCTAGTATCAGAGCTTAACCTAACTGAGGTGGCATATATGGATTCAAGGTTGCTACCACCTCTAATTGTCCTGCACGAGGGACTGCCCCATTCACCTATAAGAATTTTTGGAAACCACGACATTCTTCTTGCCGTTTCTGAAACAGCCATATCAGCGGACACAATCCGTCCCATAATGCATGCTTTGATTGACTGGGGAAGAAACAAACGTGTTAGAAAGATGGTTTCAATGAGCGGCATCCCTGTTCAAGACAGACAAGACATCAAGAAATTGAAGGTGTTTGCTGCAGCGTCAAACTCGGAGGTTTTGAAAACGGTTCAAGATAAGGGTGTGGAAGTGTTGAAGGAAGGCTACATGGTTGGTCCTCAAGCAATTATGATGCAGTATTGTGTTAAGAAAGACATACCAGCTATCACTCTACTTGCACAGTGTTTCTTCAACTATCCAGATCCAGAAGCAGCAGCGGAATTATTGAAGGAATTAACAAACATTACGAAGATAAAAGTAGACGTTTCAAACCTTCTGGAGAAAGGTGAGGAAATCCGATTGAGAGCTAGGGATATAATGAGACGAACTCGACAGGAAATGTCAAAAATGAAGAAGACACAAGAATATGATATACCATTGTATGTCTCATAGCGTGGTGGTAAAATGTCAACCCGAAGAAAACGCTCAATTTTTGAAATAATCAACGAATACTTTGAGAATTTGGAGGAGTGGACAGAAAGACTTAGAGAAGCATCGATTGAAAAGCCAAGCTGGAATCATAGAGCTTGCACGATGGAACCGCTCCGTGACATAATGGTGACCCCTACAGAAGTAATAGTTACTGTTGATTTGCCCTTCGCTGAAGAAAACACAATAATGGTTAAGCCTGTGGGCAGAGATACTATTGAGATATTGGCAAAGATGAAAAGGAAAATACGATTAAACGATTTCGGCATAACACACTACAAAGGTGAATTCCATACACTCCACTGTCGAACACGCATCCCAGTACCTGTGTACACGGATAAAATGGAAGTTCACTTCAAAAAAGGAATTCTAGAGATTCATTTATCCCGGAAACATGAAAATGAAGTTTAAAAGAATAAATTGGAAGCCTCAGCGCTGGGTTTACATTATCCTCACAAGTCAGATTGCTCTTTTTGCATCATCGACTTCAAGACATATTTGTTGAACGAGAAAATAAGTCTTAATGAAAAATCTTAACTGTAACATGCATTAACTCTTTAAAGAATCCAACAGGTGAAAACTATGACGGTGGAACGAGCAATCCATTTTGCCATGTTCAGCCTCATATTAGTGGGTTTATGTGCAATAAGCGCTTGGGCAAGCTGGACCTACCTATGGGAAAATCTAATACTAGAAGTGGCAAGCATAGCACTAAGCTGGGGAGTAATACTCTCAATACTCTATCTAGGGTTTAGACAGCTCGATTGGGACTGGTGGAATTGAACATTATCCAAGAAAACAGCAGCAATTGACTAAAAAATCGTTACGTCACAGATATGATACTCACGGTTTTTCCCTGGATACTTCAATTCTACACTGTCCACAAAGGATCAAAACTAGAAATGGTTTTCTCTAAACTGACGTCTCATCCTACTTGGTCCTAACAATTTTCACTCGGCCCAGTATTTGCCAATATTCAATTTCAACACCTGAGACAAGTTTTGCCTTCAGATCTTCGTCTTCAGGAAAAGGCGCATCTAAATACTCATACGTTTCCAAATCCATTATTTGAACACCAGAAGACGAAACCGAGAAAACTTGCCCACTCCCCTTATTAATTAATGGCACTTCCACATTTGCATCCACAGGCTTAACAAAGCTTCTCTTAGCGCCGTCAAAAATACCTATGGCAACGATTCTTGCCTTGGCTCCTCCATGTTTTCCAGGTTTTGATTTAGTTATGCCAACTATGTGACAAGGCTCGTCATCTATAATGATGTATCGACCTTCACGTAGGCTTCCAACACTAGCAGGTTTACTCATACCATCACCAATCTACTGTTCCCTTATCCACAGCAATTTTAAACAACAGCGTTATATAGATTAAGGTATCGCTGTATTTGGAAAGTGAAATTATTGTTCAAAAGCGTCGGTTTGGTCGCCCGTTTCGACAAGAAAAAAACCATAAAACTTGTTGAGGATATAACAAAATACCTAGGAGCAAAAGGGTTAAAGGTATACGTGGAAGACACGTTAGCCAAGAAAATGGAAGCGCCAAAAAAGACTCTGCCTCTAGAACGAATGAAAACTGATTTTATAATAACAATTGGCGGAGATGGAACAATTTTAAGAACCTGCGTCTCAATCCCAAAACCAGAACCGCCAATACTTGCAATAAACATGGGTGTTCGAGGTTTTCTAACAGAGGTGGGGCCGGAACAGGCCTTTAAGGCGATTGACAAGTGTTTAAAGGGAGAATTCAGCCTTGAAAGATGCATGAAACTTTCGGTCTCAACAGATGGCATAGAGTTCCCAGACGCCTTAAATGAAGTATTAATCACAGCTGACGAGCCGGCAAAATTGCTTTACGCACAGATAATAAAGGATGGAAAACAGATTCTAAACTGTCAAGCAGATGGATTCATGATAGCTACGCAAACCGGCTCCACTGGTTATTCACTCTCAGCCGGAGGACCTGTTCTAGATCCATGCATAAATGCCTTTGTGTTAACACCCATATGTGCTTTAAGCGTCTTCCGTTCAATTGTGTTTCCAGCGGATTCAAGTCTCACAATCAAGGTTCTCAGACCGAGAGACACTCTTATAGTAATTGATGGACAACACCGAAAAATTATAAGTTCTGAGCTTACAAGCCTAACCGTTACGCGTTCCAAAAATGAAACTTCTTTCATAAGGTTCAGGGAAAACTTTTACCATCGCTTAAGAAGCAGACTTATCTTCAGAGACTAGGGGGAGAAACTTAACGAATAAAACAGGCAAAAGAGTCATAGTTCTGGACACATCAGCCTTTATAGCTGGTTTCGACCCGTTTTCAATAAGCGAAGAGCAGTATACTGTTCCAATGGTTAGAACAGAAGTGCGGGGAAGCTCTATGATCCGGATCAGATTTAGGACTGCAGTAGAAAGCGGAAAGCTAAAAGTAAGAGCACCAAAAAAGAGTTTTATGGATAAAGTAAAAACCTCAGCAAGACTTGTCGGAGACTCATTTTTCTTGTCAGAACCTGACCTTCAGGTTCTAGCATTGGCTCTAGAACTTAGGGCAATGGGCCTTGCTCCATCGATTGCAACAGATGACTATTCGATACAAAATGTTGCAAATCAAATGGGCATAGAATTCGCTTCACTTATCACTCTCGGTATCCGCTTCCGCCTACAATGGTTGAGATATTGCCCTGCATGCCACAAGCGATATCCAGCCAATTACAAATCCGAAAGTTGTGAAATATGTGGCACGGAATTAAAGAGAAAACCATTAAGAAAAAAATTGCTTAAACGGTATTAACTCGACAAGATTAATAAACAAAAGGTTAAAATTTGGTGAAAAACTTTTGAGTTTCGTTGAAAGGAAAGTTTCCTATTTCAAGGAAGCAGGCAAACAGAACACTGATGCCTTATTGAGATTTGTTAAAGAATATGTAGAAAAAGAAGGGTTAAGGGACATAGTAGTTGCTTCAACAACTGGCGAAACAGGAGTAAAAGTGTCTAAAATCTTCAAAGGATGCAACGTTGTCATAGTTACACATTGCTTTGGTTTCCGGGAACCTGGAAAAATCGAGTTAAAAGAGGAGTATAAAAGAGAAATTCTAGCAAATGAAGCAGAGATTTTCACAGGCATCCACGCGTTAAGCGGTGTAGAACGGGCAATTCGTAAAGATTTTGGTACAATCCAACCCTTAGAATTAACCGCTAACACGCTTAGGCTTATGGGTGAAGGAACAAAAGTATGTGTAGAAATTACCTTAATGGCTGCAGATGCTGGTTTAATTCCAGTTGACAGAGATGTAATAGCCATCGCTGGTACAGGCAGGGGTGCGGATACAGCACTCTGTATACAACCTGCAAACACTGGAAAATTTTTCGATTTGAAGATAAAGGAAGTAATAGCGAAACCAAGAAACTTCTAAAATTTTCTAGCGCGCGCTAGACTTCGTTACTGTCCCTTTTGCTAAAATATGTTATATCATGATGCTCAACATAGCCGCATTCCTTAAACAGCTGTTTGGATGTAGCGTTGTAATCTTCAATTAAGGCACAGAAAATTTTAATATTGCGTTTTCTGAGTACTTTTTCGGATTCAGCGATTAAAGCCTTAGCAAGTCCACGATGTCTATACTTTGGGTCTACAGCTAAGCGGTTTATCCAGCCTTTTCGCGTGCTACAGCTTATGATGACTACTCCGATAATGTGGTTGTCTTCAAAGGCTCCTAGGAAGAAGCCAGGATTTGTCTCCATTTGTACTGCTATTGCTTCTTCACTGTCTCTTCCTTTTGGTTTGAATGGTAATTTCGCTTTACGCCAAAGCCCAACAATTTCTTCATAGTCGTTTATTGTTAGTCTCCGAATTTCCATGTAAACACGCTGCAGGGCTTAACCTTCTTTTCCAACCTCTTTTACAACGTCTCCAATTATTTCTAACGCTGAATCAACAA
>Ga0209986_10003800_pt1 | contig 13065 bp, 8 predicted proteins | sample BlataG_FD_183168 | JGI IMG/M metagenome (GOLD analysis project Ga0209986, IMG submission 183168) | Deep subsurface microbial communities from Black Sea to uncover new lineages of life (NeLLi) - Black_00105 metaG (SPAdes) (version 2) | ecosystem: Environmental > Aquatic > Marine > Oceanic >...
TCACTGTTCCTGAGGGAGCCACTTTAGTTTTTTCTTTTGTTGGTATGTCGACTCAGGAAGTCCCTGTGGGCACATCAAATGTAATTGATGTTGTTCTGGAACCCGACTATGCACGACTCGATGAAGTAGTGGTGATAGGTTACGGTACTCAGAAAAAAGGTGATCTCACAGGTTCGGTTGCCGTTGTGGACATGGATGCAGCCATGAAGATGTCCACCAACGATATGACGAAGGCCATACAGGGCCAGGTTCCCGGGGTAAGCATCCAGAGTGGCGGAGAACCCGGGGCAACACCCCAGGTTAACATTCGCGGTATCGGAACCTTCGGGAACAATGCACCGCTCTATATCATCGACGGAGTGGTCGCACCCATCAACGACATCCCGGTTTCCAATATCGAATCCGTCCAGATACTTAAGGATGCATCCGCAAGTGCCATTTACGGATCACGGGCGGCCAACGGGGTTGTGACCATTACAACCAAGCGTGGCAAGGCTGGGAAAATCCAGGTAGAATACAGCGGATACTATGGGATTCAGAATGTTCCTGAGAGCCGGTTTTACGATGTATTGAAGCGTGAGGATTACCAGATGCTCCTGAATGAGGCCCTTACCAACGCGGGACAGCCCCTTGCACCAGGAAATGATCCAAGTTCCCCGGACTACATTACGAACGTTGAGACGGACTGGCAGAAGGAGGCCCTGAAAACGGGATCCATCACCGAGCATACTCTTAACATAAGCGGGGGTAACGAGGTGTCAACCTTCAACGTTAACCTGGACTATCTTGATCAGATGGGGACCCTCGAGGGACCGGGGCCGTCTTACAAACGTTACGGTGTCGGCGTAAACTCCGACCATAAAATCGGGAGGTTAACCTTCGGGGAATCCATCCATTACACGGCTACCGACCAGAACCTGATGAAGATCCTGCATGTAGGTACACCAATGTGGGATATGGTAAAAGCCATCCCGACCATGCCTGTCTATGATGAGAACCGCGAAGGTGGTTACGGAGGTGCCGACAACCAGATCCACAAGGCCATCACCCTTAACGTGATCGGGGTGAATAACCTCATGACCAGCCAGACGGAGCGATACAGGTTTATCGGCAACGTATACGGGCAATATGAATTTATCCCGGGACTTGCCTATAAGCTCAGCCTAGGTTATGAAAGGACCGACTGGAGGAATTTCTATTTTGAGCCTACCTATGATCTTGGATGGTTCTTCCAGAATACGGTATCCAAGATGAATGACTGGAGGGGATACGGGCATACTGAGACCCTGGAACAAACCCTGACCTTTGACAGAGTATTTGGCGATCACCACCTGACCGCCATGATCGGGAATACCATCCTGAATGCCGGCATTTTCAGACTGCAGGGCCATGCAGAAGAATTCCCGAAACCCTACACCTTAACCCTGAACTCCGGATCTTCCGGGATCAGCGTGTTCAATGACATAGAAGAGAACCGGCTGCTTTCCTATTTCGGACGGCTGATCTATAACTACGGAGACCGTTATCTGTTGACGGCAACCATCCGCAGGGACGGATCATCCAGATTTGCACCCGAATACCGCTGGGGAAATTTCCCCTCCTTCGCCGTGGCCTGGAAGTTGCATAATGAATCCTTTATGCAATCTGTCGACGTAATAAGCCAGTTCAAACTCAGGGGCAGCTGGGGTATCCTCGGTAACCAGGAGATCGGTAATTATCGTTACAGCACTTACGTGAACCCGTATTCGCATGCCGTGTTTAACGGGGTCCTTGCACCAGGTGTCATTCCTCTCGAGTTCGGAACTCCGGATATAAGATGGGAAGAGAAGAAAATCTATAATATTGGGGTTGACCTTGGCTTCCTTAATAACCGGGTCATGTTTACGGCCGAGTACTATGATGCCACCACGTACGGTTTGCTGGTATCGGTACCGATACCCGAGTCCACCGGTGTGTACAACTGGAAGTCACCGACCGTAAACGGGGCAACCGTTCAGAATAAGGGGTTTGAATTCCAATTGGGCTATAACGAGACCCGGAACAAATTCCGGTATAGCGTCAACGCCAACCTTACAACCATAAATAATGAGGTCCTGGCCCTGGGTTATGGGGACATTCCTATCTATGGAACGGGATCAAGAACGGCTGTTGGTTCAGAGGTTGGCGAATTCTACGGATACATCATCGAGGGTATATTCCAGATCTAGGCTGAAATTGATGCGCTGAATACGGCCTCCCCGACCGGGATTTACCAGGATGTGAATACCTCCCCGGGAGATTTCAAATTCAAGGATCTCAACGGAAGGGATGCCGAAGGAAACCTTACAGGGCAACCGGATGGTGTGATCACGGACGACGACAGGGACTATCTTGAAAAATCCGCCATCCCGAAACTGAATTTCGGACTGAACTTCAATGCTTCCTATGATAATTTTGATTTCTCAATCAGTGCATACGGAGTTGCAGGTAATTATATCTTGAATTCGATAAGGGGAGCACTTGAAAGCGGAGGCGATTATAATAACCTCTCCACCAACTCGCTGAACAGGTGGACACCGAGCAATACCAATACGGATTACCCGAGGCTTGTATTCGGTGACCCGAACCAGAACAGCCGGTCTTCGGACAGATACCTTGAAAAAGGTGATTACATGAAGATTTCGAACATCCAGGTGGGTTATACCCTTCCTGCCGCCCTGACCGGCAAGGTAAGGATTTCCCGGATCCGGGTTTATCTGTCGGGGCAGAATGTCTTCACCTTAACGAAGTATACCGGTTTCGATCCTGATTTTGGGTATAGCAATATATTCGACCGGGGGGTGGATAATCCTACTTACGCTAACAAGGTATTTACCGCCTACATGGCAGGTATGCCCAACCCAAGGACCTTCCAGGCCGGCATCCAGGTTGGATTTTAAATTGAAGTATCATGGAAGCAATGAAATTCAAAAAACTAAACAATATGAAATCGGTTAAATATATCGCAGCAATGCTGATCATTACATTCTTCGCAGGATGTAATGAAGATTGGCTTGAACTGTCCAATCCAAACCGCCCAACCCAAGAGAATTTCTTCAAAAGTGAAAATGATTTTGTGTTGGCCACCAATGCAATCTACCAGACCCTTTATTACGACGGGTCCTACATGCGGTTCGCTCCACTTGCCCTCGATCTGAAGGGAGATGACGTTAAGGGTGACAGTCCCTGGGGCACAATCCATAACACAGGAAGATTTGCCCTTCCCAACAACGATATCATGTTTGAATGGCCGTGGGTAGTCTTTTATGGAGGAGTGCATCGTGCCAATCACGTGATTACAAAGATTGACGGGATTGAATTTGAGAACGAAACCCTGAAGAACCATTTGAAGGGCCAGGCTTTATTCCTCAGGGCACTGTATTACTTTCATCTTGTTACGTTCTTTAATAACATTCCCCTGATCCTTGAACCCTACGAGAGCACGGAATCTTTCTATCCCAGTCAGGTGAGGCCCTCCCTGGTATGGGACCAGATTTATGCGGACTTCTTAGCCGCAGCTCAACTGCTGCCAAGCGAATGGAAGGGGAATGATCTAGGAAGGGCAACAAAAGGTGCTGCCATGGGTTACCTTGGCAAGGCTTACCTTTTCAACCAGCGATGGAGCGAGGCAGCTACCCAATTCAAGAACGTTATAGACCTGCCCAACTATGGACTGATGGAGGATTATGACGATAACTTCACGAGGGAATTCGAAAACAACATGGAGTCCATCTTTGAAATTCAGTTCGACCGCAATGTCGGGGGAACCGTGCTGGGTTGGGTCGATGAACCGGGTAACGACTGGAGCAAGTGCTCTGCAAGAGCCATTACTTACGGGGCCGAGAATTTCGGCTTCTCCGACGTGCTTCCTACCCGCTGGATATTCAATGAGTTCCAAGTTGAGCAGACCACCGGAGGCGAGGTGGACCCGAGATTAAAAGCCACCATCATGTACGACTATCCCAGCGCCACAATGTATGGTGTGCCTTTCAGGGAAGCCTATGCTGATACCACCGTGATCTGGCCCAGCAAGTACCAGAACGACGACGATCCAGAATATGTAGATATAGGCAATGAATTTGACTGGCGCTCGGGAATTAATGAACGCCTGATGCGCTATTCCGATATCCTGCTAATGTATGCCGAATGCCAGAATGAACTGGGTGACCAGGCTACCTGCGCCCGGTATATCCAGATGGTCAGAGACCGCGTGGATTTACCGGACCGGGAAGCAGAATTCACAGGATACACTCAGGCACAGATGAGAGAGCAGATCGCTCACGAACGAGCACTCGAGTTCGCTTTTGAGGGCCACCGCTTCGATGACATCAGGCGCTGGGGCTGGCTACAGGATCCTACGAAACTTGCTGAACTGATTTCCCATGACATTGAATTCGAATCTTATGTCGCCGGAAAGGAGTTTTTCGCCATTCCACAACAGGAAATGGATACGAATGAGAACATACGTCAGAACGACGGCTATTAAGAAATCATAGTCCCAGGTTTGATGCAGTGGTTAGGTTGTTAGGTTATTGAGCCGCTATTGTTCACATAATTGAGGTCGATGTGAGTCAATAGCGGCTCTTTAAAATTACTTTATCCTGTTGACTAGTCTGTGTCCATCATCCCCGTAGCATAATCTTCTGAATAATAAAAATTGCGCAACTGAAATAAGATTTATAGATTCAAACCCGAAATATCCTGTTATCGAAAAAAATCTGAAAGCCATGAATAAATCCCCCTGGACCATCAGGCATAAAAACAATCTTATTCTGCTTTTACTGCTCGGGTCCGCTCCATTAATTGCGCAGAATATTGACATCAGGGTTCATGACCCGGTGATGATCAGGCACCAAGACACTTACTATCTTTTCTGTACAGGCCGGGGAATCTCTGTTTATTCCTCAGCCGACATGGTGGAATGGAAAGAACTGAACCCAGTGTTTGATACCCCCCCTCAATGGGCCCTTGATGCAGTAGCGGGTTTCAGGGGACACATCTGGGCTCCGGACATTTCCTTCCATAACGGGATCTACCATCTCTATTATTCCGTTTCTGCTTTCGGCAAGAACACGTCCTGCATAGGACTCGCCACGAATACCACCCTTGATCCAAAAGATCCTGAATTTAATTGGACCGACCATGGAAAGGTAATCGAGTCGGTTCCCGGGAGGGATCTCTGGAATGCCATTGACCCGAATCTGGTATTTGATGAAACGGGCACAGGCTGGCTGGTATTCGGCTCCTTCTGGAGGGGAATGAAACTGTTCAGGCTGAATGAGGAACTGGATGCTCCCGCAGTCCCCCAGGAGTGGTATACGGTTGCCGCAAGGCCGAGGGATTATTACACAGACGAACAGGATCCGGGTGAGGCTGCCATCGAAGCCCCATTCATATTTAAGAAGTATGACTATTTTTACCTTTTCGTATCATGGGATTTTTGCTGCAGGGGACTCGAAAGCAATTACAAGATCATGGTAGGGCGTTCCGAAAAAGTTAACGGGCCTTACCTTGACAAATTCGGCCGTGACATGAAGTTCGGTGGGGGCAGCCTAGTCATGGAGGGGAATAAGGACTGGCCCGGAGTGGGCCATAATTCAGCCTATACCTTTGACGGAAAAGATTATCTGGTTTTTCATGGCTATGATGCAAGTGATGGGGGAAAATCAAAATTATTAATAAAGGAATTGGCATGGGATGTTGAAGGATGGCCTTTCATTGAAGAGTAACAAATGGTTAAAAATTAAATAATTAAATACAGAAGGATGAAACGAACAAATAAAGCGTATAAACGGCATCTGCTCTTAGCGGTTTTTATGGTTGCCGGATTTTTATTTGCCGGGCAACTGACAGCCCAGAATGCACGGATTAAAATTGACATTGACCGGCAGATTGGAGAAGTCAATAAAAACATTTACGGAAACTTTGTGGAACACCTCGGACGCTGCGTTTATGGAGGGATTTACGATGAAGGCTCGGCACTTGCTGATGAAGAAGGAATCCGCCTGGATGTTTTGGAGGCAGTGAAAGAATTAAACGTTTCACTAATACGCTACCCCGGAGGAAATTTTGTCTCGAACTACCATTGGCTGGATGGCGTGGGGCCCAAAGATGAACGTCCGCCACGTATGGAACTGGCCTGGGCACGTTTGGAAAGCAACCGCTTTGGAACTAATGAATTTATTGATTTTACCCGCCGTATTGGAACCGAACCTTACTTTGCAGTCAACCTTGGGACAGGCACCATTAAAGAAGCGCAACAATGGGTTGAGTACTGTAATGTCAAGGAAGGTCCGTATTATGCTGAACTTCGAAAAAAACACGGTTACCCCGAGCCTCATAACATTAAATACTGGAGTCTCGGGAACGAGATGGATGGCTATTGGCAAATAGGGCACATGAATGCCGAAGACTATAGCAAAAAAGCCCGTGAAGCAGCGAAATTGATGAAACTGACTTCGCCGGATATCAAGTTAATTGCTGCCGGGTCATCCAATTATCGTCCGAATACCGACCCAAACGAATGGAATGCTACCATCCTGCACGAACTGCGTGATGTGGTAGATTACATCGCTTTACATATTTACGTGGGCAACGTTGCCGACAATTATTACAACTACATTTCTACACCGTTGGTATTGGAAGATCGTACACAGATCGTGAAAGGAATAATCCTGAAAGAAATGGCCTATGCACAGCGTGAAAGTGAAGATCCGATTTACATTGCCTGGGACGAGTACAATGTTTGGTACCGTGCGAGAGTGGGAGAGGCGATGACCGGAATCCGTGCACTTGAAGAACATTACAATTTGGAAGATGCTCTGGTGATTGCCGGGTTTTTAAATGCGTTCATCCGAAACGCTGATGTGGTTAAAATGGCCAATATGGCGCAGTTGGTTAATGTGATTGCACCAATATTTACCAGCGAAACAGACATGTTTAAGCAAACCATTTACTATCCGCTTGCATTGTTTGCCAATAATGCATTTGGAACTTCACTGGATGTAGCTGTTGACTGTGAAACCTATGATACCGGGGAATTTTTTATAGGTTTGGCCGAATCCAGGACCAAACAGGAAGATGTCCCATACCTTGATGTATCAGCAACCTATGATGAAGGTAAAGTTACTATTTGTGTTGTAAACCGGAATAAAGATAAGACCATTACCACGGATATCATTTCGCAGGAGGGTAACTTTGATGGCGAAATTGAGGTTTTCGAGATTAATGGGCCTAATATTAAAGCGGTTAACGATTTTGGAAAAACAACTGTCAAAACAGTGCAGAAAGAATCGATAAAAACAAATAATTCTGGGAAGATAGAATATACTTTCCCGCCCCATTCAATCACCATGATGAAAGGGAAAATTAAAATATAAGCAGGAAACACATTACTTTTTATTGATTTAATTTGGATGGTTCATAGAATGGGAAGGGGTGGTTAATACATAATTTAACAACACCTTTTTTGTATTTTAGTTTGAAGTAAAAATTGAATTACCTAAAAAAAGAGCAATGAAACATTTGATTATAATATTAATTGGCATTCTGATTGTTTTAGAAAGTTGTAATTCAAAACCGAATCAACAAAGTCAGGTAGAAGCTGGTCCGGAATTCCGGGAATGGGCAGAAACGCCGCCTATGAGATGGAATAGCTGGGATTGTTACGGGCCAACTGTCACCGAGTCTGAGGTTAAAGCCAATACCGATTACATGGCTGAACATCTTTTAAAACACGGGTGGCAATATGTGGTGGTTGACATTCGCTGATATGTCGAAAACACAAAAGCCATGGGTTATAACCAAACCGATCCGGACAAATTGCTCATGCAGGACTGGATTTCAACCTTGTTATCCAATCTGAGTGATCGTACAGATGAAGAGCAATGCCGGAAAATGATGAAGCAATGTGCCATCAGTCATTATGAACACCTGCAAATGGACAGCTTTTTAAAGCCTTATGAAGGAGACCTTAAAAAGTTCAATAAATTTATTAAAGAGAAATGGGGGTGGAAAGTTGATTATCAAAAAGAAGCCGGCATTCTCATTGCCGATGAAAATAAAAACTATTGTATTTGTCCAATGGTGAACCAGGAGAAAGGTGTAAAATCTTCCGTTTTGTGCTATTGTTCCGAAGGATTTGCCGAACTCATGTTTTCAAAAGTGGTTGGCTATCCAGTGAAAGCCAAAATTATTTCATCCATCCACCGTGGAAATGATCGTTGCCGGTATGAAATCAAGATATGCTAAATTTTTCATCTCAAAATATCCTAAAAATTATACCCATGAAATTACAAAACCTTTTAATTGCACTTCTTCTGTTGCCGCTTATCAGCTGCAAAGAAAAAGTTCAGGAAAAACCGGGAACTGCGGATTACAGCACTAGCGGAGTTCCGTTTAACAAAGTAAAAATCAATGACGGTTTTTGGCTGCCGAAAATTGAAACCAACCGGACGGTAACCATTCCATCGTCGTTTGCAAAATGCGAAGAAACAGGGAGAATTGCTAATTTTGTAAAGGCCGCTAAAAAAGAAGGCCGATTTGGTACCGACTTCCCTTTTGATGATACCGACATTTATAAAATTGAAGGGGCTTCATACAGCATGTCTGTTCATCCTGATCCCAAACTTGATCATTATGTGGACAGTCTGATTGATTTGATTGGTAAAGCACAGGAACCGGACGGTTATCTTTACACTGCCAGGACAATCAACCCGGAACATCCCCATGATTGGTCGGACAGCGAACGCTGGATCAAAGTATCGGAGTTAAGTCATGAGTTTTACAACTCCGGACATTTATTTGAAGCCGCTGCTGCCCACTACCAGGCAACCGGAAAACGTAATTTACTGAACATTGCATTTAAGAACGCAGACCTGCTTGATCAAGTTTTTGGCCCCGGAAAACGAAATAATGCCCCCGGACATGAAATCGTAGAAATGGACCTGGTAAAACTCTACCGCATTACCGGAGAGGAAAAGTATCTTAACCTGGCTAAATTTTTCATCGACTGCCGTGGAAAAGAAAACGATCCTAAAAAAGCTTATTCACAAGACCATAAGCCTGTAGTTGACCAAACCGAAGCCGTAGGCCATGCTGTACGGGCAGGCTATTTGTATTCGGGTGTTGCCGATGTGGCTGCACTGACAGGAAACCAGGCCTATCTGAATGCCATCGATCAGATTTGGGACAACATGGTTTCAAAAAAGTTTTACATCACAGGCGGGGTTGGTGCCGTTCATCATGGAGAACTGTTCGGAGAAAATTACGAACTCCCCAATTTAACCGCTTATAACGAAACCTGTGCTGCAATAGCTAACGTTTTCTGGAACTATCGCATGTTTTTATTGCATAGCCATGCCAAATACACCGATGTTTTGGAGCGTAGCTTGTACAACGGGGTCATCAGTGGTGTTGGGTTGGATGGTAAAACATTTTTCTATCCCAATCCATTGGAGTGTGATCTGGATTTTCATTTTAACCGGGGTTCACTCACCCGTCAGCCATGGTTCGACTGCTCTTGCTGCCCAACCAACATGTGCCGTTTCATGCCATCGGTGCCCGGTTACATCTATGCCAAATCCCAGGATAAAATCTTTGTTAACCTGTTTATTCAAAGTTCATCTTCGGTGAATGTTGCAAATAATCAGGTTACGATCAGCCAGGAAACCAATTACCCCTGGCAAGGTGATGTAAAAATTGAAGTTTCTCCTGAAAGAGCTTCCCGGTTCTCAGTATACCTTCGTATTCCTGGTTGGGCAGTCAATAAACTGGTACCCAATGATTTGTATACCTTTGAAGATGTAGATGAAAATCAGGTTTCATTAAAAGTAAACGGTGAACCGATTGAGATAGTGAAGGATAAAGGTTATGCCGTATTAACCCGTCAATGGGAAAAAGGTGATGTGATTGAATATACCCTCCCGATGGACATCCGAAAAGTAAAGGCAAACAAAATGGTTGAAGATGACCGGGGTAAAGTTGCATTGGAAAGAGGCCCGATCGTTTATTGTGTTGAAGGTGTTGACAATCAGGATATCGATCAGTTGAGTATTTCAGTAAACACAAAACTGACAGCCAGCTTTGAACCTGAATTATTAAATGGTGTCGAAGTGATTTCAGGTCTGGGTAAATCGGGAAATAAAAAATTTACAGCCATCCCTTACTTTGTATGGAACAACCGCGGTGCCAACAAAATGAAAGTGTGGCTCCCTGAAAAATAAAACCTGTTGACTCGAATAAGGTTTCCCTGCTTTCTGCCGGGGAAACCTTTTCAAAACTAAAAAGAATAAAAAACCATCCTTCTATGAGAAAGAAAATGTTATTACTGGCTGCGATTGGCAGCTTAATGATTGCCTGCGACAAAAGCGAGATTGCTGATGTATTTAATATTCTTGACATTACCGATACCTATCCCCAACTGTACGATTTTAGCCACTTTTTGGAATGGGGGCCATACAACTTACACGATCCTTCGGTCATCTTCACCGGCGATTATTATTACTGCTACTCAACCGATGTGGCCTACGGACAAGCAATTCAGCGCAGCAGCATCATGGTCCGCCGTTCAAAAGATTTGGTGGAATGGGAATATATTGGTTGGGCTTACAATGGGTTGCCCAAACAAGCTGTTCAGTACATCCGAGAAAACGGCGGTGAACCATTTGATGGCGTTTGGGCTCCATACATAATGAAATATAACAATGAATATCGCCTCTATTATTCCTTGTCCTCCCCCACCCCAAAATTAAGTGCTATCGGACTGCTTACCAGTTCATCGCCTTTGGGACCCTGGGAAGAAAAAGACCTTGTGGTTACCTCAAAAGACAACATCCAGATGACCAATGCCATAGACCCCTCTGTGGTTGTCACTCCCATAGGGGAACATTGGATGTACTACGGATCAGCCTGGGATGGTATTTACATTTTACAACTCGATCCGGAAACAGGATTAACCAAAATTCCCGGAACAAAAGGAAAACGAATTGCAGCCCGGGGATGGACAGGAAACCAAGTAAACGGGAATATTGAAGGACCGGAAATCATTTATAAAGAAGAACTGCAAAAGTACTTCCTGTTCATATCCTACGACTGGTTTGAAACCAAATACAATGTTCGTGTTGGCCGTTCTGATTCTCCTACCGGACCATTTCTTGACTTTAACGGTAACGACATGAATGAACAGGCAGATAATATTCCGATGATACTCGCTCCCTATCGATTTATTGGACACGGTGGATGGCAGGGGACTGCTCATTGTTCCGTATTTAAAAACGATGGCAATTATTACATGGCTCACCAGGGGCGCCCCGGAGTAGATAAATATTATATGGTAATGCATGCCCGGAAAATATTTTGGACAGAAGACGGCTGGCCGGTTGTTTCTCCAGAACGCATTGCCAATGTGGCTCAAACGGAAATTAAAAAAGAAGAGCTCATCGGACAATGGGAACAAATCATTCTGGGCTACCGTGTCGTACCGGGTTATGCGGAAAAACAAATTTCGGCCGACATGCAGGTAACTATCACCCTGACAATCGATGCCAATGGCTCATTAAACGGAAATCCGGCCAATTTGTGGGTGTTTGAGAACAACCGGTTAACGATGAGTTGGGAAAACGGATACACCGACAAACTAATTGTAAATCGCGGTTATGACTGGGAAAACCTTAAAGAAAGCCTTGTATTTACAGGTTTAAATAATGAAGGAACAGCCATTTTTGGGAAAAAATAAAAAATGTTTTAAAACCTACGAGTAAAAAGTACTAAATACTTTTATTATTTGGGAATCATTTAATAATAACTAAATCATGAAAAAGAATACGATCGTCAATATTAAAATGTCTGATTGTAGAAAATTTTACTCAAGTTCATTTTGTTAAGGTTTGGAATAAGACCCTCATAGCTAAGCCCTTGTTAACTTCAAATTTTTAAGTTAACAAGGAGATTTTGATTCTGGCACTAAAGAACTGAATAAAATACCTTCAAATCTTATCAATTAAGATAAGAAACAATCCGGCAGGGGACTATCGGCAGATCTTCCTCAGACCTCCATACTTACGCTAACTCTTCTCCCTAAATGATGTAGTACTAACCGAATAACAGTATAAAAAATATCCGGAAATTACCCGGAATGACACTTCCGGAAGATTGAGATGACCGCTTGTCCCAAAGTCAACCAGGGAAGAATAAGAACAGATGTTGGAGCTTGGATGTTCTGGTCACCTCTTAATAATTCGCACGCCAAATATAGGGCCTGCTATATGACCTTCATGAGGCTGGAACTTAATGGTAACTTTTTGCTTGTCATAAGTCATCACTTCAGGAATCTCATATGAAACATCCATAAACTGGCCATTGTTTCTGTCAGAGATGTTTTCCGTGGCGAGTAATTCCCCGTCTATCAGAATATCGAATGTCCTGGAACCGGGGAATCCACCCCAATAGTCAACGACCAGTCCCATCGGCTGACCTTTTAGTACTTTCATATCAAAAGAAAACCATCCATCTCTGGACTGCCGGTTTTTCCTGTTTTTAAATTCACCAGCCCTGGTCTGTTCTCCCTGGAAATTATGATCACGTTCAGACTGCATTTCTCCCGGTTGAACAAAATCAATAGTCATTTCTTCGAGTTTCTTCTTACGTTCCAGTTGAGCCTCGTATTCCAATTGATATTTTTTCCATGCCTCTTCTGAGAAAATATCCCAATAGACTGAATAACTGCGTTCATGGGTTGCATAAAAAGGCTTCATCAGGATGTCCCTTGGTTTACCCACACCCTTGGTCATAAATGTGTTAGCCTTGCCAGCTACTGGCTCCATCCAGTTGGCCGGGTTTCGATTTTCTGTCATCAACACGGGCACAAACATGGCATTACTTGCCTCAGTATCATCTTCCGGTCCCAGATCTCCCGCCAGTACCAAAGGGCCGTGCATAATGGCCACACGATTGGAATCGTCCGGCATCGTTTCGAGTCGTAGTGTAAAAGGGATATTTACTTCTACCTTGTCTCCTGTTTCCCATTTCCTGCGAATGGCAATAAAGCTG
>Ga0209986_10003801_pt1 | contig 13060 bp, 10 predicted proteins | sample BlataG_FD_183168 | JGI IMG/M metagenome (GOLD analysis project Ga0209986, IMG submission 183168) | Deep subsurface microbial communities from Black Sea to uncover new lineages of life (NeLLi) - Black_00105 metaG (SPAdes) (version 2) | ecosystem: Environmental > Aquatic > Marine > Oceanic >...
TCCATGTTATTAGAATATCTTCCTATCGCCGTGTTATTAATCCTTGCCTTGTTATTGGCAGGGATTGTAATTGCGCTTGGGCACATGTTCGGCCCTCGCCATCCCACAGAGCGCAAATCAATGCCCTACGAGTCAGGGATGAGACCCATTGGTCCGGGCACCCGCAGGATGCCGGTCCATTTTTATCTCGTGGCTGTGTTATTCATATTGTTTGATATAGAAGTAATGTTTTTCCTCCCCTGGGCAGTTATCTACAAGAAGTTAGGGGTTTTTGGTCTTGTAGAGATGTTGATCTTTATAGCTATCTTAGGGGTTGGTTATGTATATGTGTGGAAAATGGGAGCTTTAGAATGGGAGTAGAACAAAAGCTCGGCAATATGGGGTTTGTAACTACAACGCTGGAACAAGCAGTGAACTGGTCGCGCACAAGGGCAATGTGGCCTATGCTGTTCGGTCTAGCATGTTGCGCAATCGAAATGATGGCTGCCCAAGCTTCACACTATGATATGAGCCGCTTCGGTATGGAGTTGATGCGCGCCAGCCCGCGTCAATCTGATCTAATGATTGTAGCAGGGCGAGTCTCACGCAAGATGGCTCCAGTTTTGCGCCGTTTATATGACCAGATGCCGGACCCTAAATGGGTGATCTCGATGGGGGATTGTGCATCTTGCGGCGGAGTTTTTAACAACTATGCAATTTTCCAGGGAGTGGATGAAGTAGTCCCAGTAGACGTTTACGTGGCAGGCTGCCCGCCGCGCCCCGAAGCCCTTATACACGGAGTTGTTACCCTCTATGAAAAGGTACAGGGTGAAAAGCTCACGGACTGGGCCTAAGCAGATAATCTTCAAAAATAATCCAGCCCAAAAAAAACTGGTTGATAATAAAAGTGAATCAAGAGAACACCATGAGCGAAAACCTATCAGTTATTAGCGAGGCGATAAGAGAACGCTTCGCCGCCCAGGAATATGCTTTTCTAGGTGAAGTCAGTCTGATCGTTAAACCCGAACAAATTGTCGAAGTCTGCAAAGCTCTACGAGATGAATTCAATTTCGAAGTGCTAACCGAGGAAACCGCCGTAGATTACTGGCCCGAGCAATCGCCGCGCTTCCATGTGGTTTACAGGATGCGGTCACTCCAACACAACCTTATCCTGGGGCTGCGGGTTCCACTCGAAGGCAACGCCCCGTCTATACCAACAATTGAAGGTATTTATAAAAACGCAAACTGGTTCGAAAGAGAGCTGTGGGACATGTTCGGCATCCACGTCGAAGGTCATTCCGACCTGCGGAGGATTGTATTACCGTACGATTGGGAAGGTCACCCTTTGCGCAAGGATTATCCATTGGGTTACGAAGAGGTTCAATTCTCATTCAATTTTGATGAGATTGACATTCGCAAGCCGTATGCCAAAGAATAAAACCGAGATAAAGCGAGCATCTTACTGTTCACGAGATATCTTATGCCTGATAGACCAACCCTCACACTGACCGAAGCCTCGATGGAAGAGATTAAGCACCTGGTGTCTAACCGTGCCATCGCGGGCGAGACCGTCCTTTTGAACATGGGACCGCAGCATCCCAGCACGCATGGTGTCCTGCGTCTGCTGCTGGAATTGGACGGGGAAGAAGTAGTCCGGTGTATACCTGATGTGGGCTACCTGCACACTGGTATAGAAAAGAACATGGAAGCTAAAACCTATATCAAAGCCGAGGTGATGTCAGACCGGCTGGATTACCTGAATAACGTCGGAAATAACCTGGCGTACTGCCTTGCCATAGAAAAACTTACTGGGCTAGACGTACCTCCCCGCGCACAGGCTATCCGGGTGATTTTGACCGAATTACAACGCATCGCTTCTCATTTGATTTTTTTAGCAACTACCGGGCTGGACGTAGCTGCCACATCCATATGGATGTACTGCTTCCGTGAACGTAATCTGATACTCGATATAATGGAAATGTGTTCCGGTCAACGAATGATGACCACCTACATACGACCCGGAGGTTTGTGGCGCGATGTACCGGCAGAGTTCGAAGGTGAGGTACGCAGTTTCATCAAAGTATTTCCCTCCCGAGTCGATGAATACGAAGCACTGCTGACGAAAAATCCGATCTTTTTAGATCGCACGAAAGACATAGGCGTCCTGACTCAGGAAGACGCTCTCAGTTGGGGTGTAACCGGACCAATGCTGCGCGCATCTGGCATCCCCCATGATCTACGCAAATCGCAACCATATTCGGGTTACGAGCTGTATGATTTTGAGATTCCCACGCGCAGCGAAGGAGATACCTTCGCACGCTATATTGTGCGTATTGAGGAAATGCGTGAAGCACTTCGCATCGTCGAACAAGCATTGGACAAACTACCATACGGACCAGTGCGAAGTGATAACCGAAAATACGTACCACCACCCCGTTCCGAGTTAGGCACCAGTATGGAAGCGCTTATTCACCATTTCAAACTCTGGACAGAAGGTTTCAACCCTCCGAAAGGGTCGGTTTATGTTGCAGTTGAATCACCGCGCGGTGAGCTGGGCGTCTACCTGGAGAGCGACGGCGGTCCCAAACCTTACCGGATACACTGGCGTACGCCATCATTCACAAACTTACAAATCCTGCCGCTGATCGCCAGAGGACACTTAGTTGGTGACCTTGTTTTGCTGATCGGCACTGTAGACATTGTCCTTGGAGACGTGGACCGCTAACCTTCATAGAACGAGGAAATATGCTGGCTGAAAAATACACAACCGAAATCCAAACCATTCTGGCGAAGTATCCACCGGAAGAGCGGCGAGCCGCTGTGATGCCGTTGCTTTACCTGGTCCAGCGTGATCAGTTGTACGTAGACCGCCATTCGATGTCGGAAATCGCAGAAATACTAGGGATTTCGACCACCGAGGTCGCGTCCGTGGTGGGTTTTTACAGTCTCTATTATGACCAGCCTGGCGGAAAATACCGCATCCAGGTGTGCACTGATCTCCCCTGCGCTTTGCGAGGTGCAGAACAGTTCATGGAGCAATTGTGCCAACGACTGGGGATCAAACCTGGTGAGACCACCTCAGATGGTCTATTCACTGTAGAGCCGGTTATGTGCCTGGCGTCCTGCGACAAAGCACCAATGTTTCAGGTCCAGTCAGGTGGGGGTCTGGCGTATTACGAAGACCAGACGGTTGAGAATGCCTTAGCGTTGATCGAGCAGTTACGCACTGAGGCTGCCAGCAAAGGCAGTGCCAAACGGAAGGATGAATATGAGTAAATATCCCGCCGGTGAAAACAATTCATACATCCTGCTGCGCCAGCGAGCAATTCCAGACTTAGACAACCTGGATGTCTATCGCCAGCACGGCGGGTTTACGGTACTCGAAAAAGCGATCACTTCAATGAAACCGGATGAAGTAATAGAAGTGGTCAAGGGTTCCGGGCTGCGCGGTCGTGGGGGAGCAGGCTTTCCGACCGGATTGAAGTGGTCGTTCATCGACAAGGACAACTGGCCGCATTACGTTGTCGCCAACGCCGATGAATCCGAGCCGGGAACCTTCAAGGATCGCGAGATAATGGAGGGAAATCCTTACCAATTCCTGGAGGGCATAGCAATTTGTGCTTATGCAATCCAGTCCAGTGCCGCCTATATCTACCTGCGGGGTGAGTTTTGGCAGATCTCAGCCAACCTGGATCGACACATAGAAGCACTTGGGGTAGCCGGTCTACTCGGTGACAACCTCTTCGGGAGCGACTACTCCCTGCATATTTACACCCACCTTGGAGCCGGCGCTTACATTTGTGGTGAAGAGACAGCCTTGCTAGAATCCATGGAAGGGAAATTAGGTCAGCCACGCCTGCGCCCCCCGTTCCCACCTTCATTCGGTTTGTTCGGCAAACCAACGGTGGTCAACAATGTGGAGACATTGACTAACGTACCCCCAATCGTGGAACGAGGCGCCGAATGGTACCGCACTATGGGCACCGAGAAGAGCTCCGGACCCAAGATTTTTTCACTTTCGGGTCGCGTATCCCGCCCTGGCAATTACGAGCTTCCGTTGGGCACTACTTTCCGCGAGCTGATCTACGAACATGGTGGAGGCATCCCAAACGGGCGCTCCATCAAAGCAATTATGGCAGCCGGGGCGAGCTCAGCCCTGATCGTGGCCAACGATGAAGCGTTGGACACACCAATGGACTACGAAAGCGTTCCTGCCCTGGGGGCACAACTCGGCTCAGCCTCGGTGATCGTGATCGACGACTCGATCAGCATCCCATGGCTGATAAACAAGACCACACATTTCTTCAAGCATGAATCTTGCGGCAAATGCACGCCCTGCCGGGAGGGTACTTATTGGATGATGCACCTGACAGATCACATTGCAAACGCTAACGCCACCCAGGAAGATGTGGCTTTGCTCCACGATGTAGCAAGCCAGATCAGAGGCAAGTGTTTGTGCGCATTGGGAGAATTTTCGATCGAGCCTGTTTTAAGCGGTATCGAGCGCTTTAAGGCGGATTTTGACACCGCTGTTAGTGAGACAAACAACAACTGACACGTGACACCTGACACGTTTTGGAGCAGCGAATGACAAAGTTGGTGACACTGACAATCGATGGGATGCAAGTAAGCGTACCAGAGGGGACTCTGGTGGTGGATGCGGCTAAAAAGATTGGCATCGATATCCCGGTCTTCTGCTATCACCCCAAGATGGAACCAGTGGGTATGTGCCGTATGTGCCTTGTGGAGATCGGTCGTCCTGTGATCGATCGATCCACAGGTCAACCAGTTTTGGAGGACGACGGCAGCCCCAAAATCCAGTTCAGTCCCAATTTAGAGACCGCCTGCACCACCCCGGTTGGAGCGGGTATGGTGGTTCTAGGAGCTACAGAAAAGGCCAGGTCGGGACGGGAGGACATCATCGAATTCCTGCTGACGTCTCACCCGCTGGATTGTCCAATCTGCGATAAAGGCGGCGAATGCCCACTGCAGAACTTAACCATAAAATATGGGTCAGGGCAAAGCCGCTATCTTTACGATGAGAAAAAACATTTCGTCAAGCACGTCTCCCTGGGCGAATTGATCTTTCTTGACCGCGAACGCTGCATTCAATGCGGGCGGTGTGTGCGTTTCCAAAGCGAAATTGTGGACGACCCGGTGATTGGCTTTTTCCATCGGGGTAGAGCCCTTGAGATTGTGACATATTCAAATCCGGGATTTGACTCCTACTTCTCAGGCAACACCACAGATATCTGCCCGGTGGGAGCCTTGACAACTGCTGACTTCCGCTTTGGAGCCCGCCCCTGGGAGCTTAACAAGGCTGCTTCAATTTGCAATCACTGCCCGGTTGGCTGCAATCTCACTATGAACGTTCGCCGTGAGGCTGCTTCAGGCGGTGACTGGGTCGTTAAGCGTGTGATGCCGCGCCAGAACGAATCGGTAAACGAAATATGGGTTTGTGATAAAGGGCGCTTTGGTTACCATTTCGCGGCCAGCAGTTCGAACGACCAAACCAGCTTCAAACGTCTCAGCCAGCCTTTGGTGCGCAAGAACGCAGGCTCGGACCACCCTGGCGAGCTGGTTCCCGCAAGTTGGGACGAAGCGCTATCGGTGGTTTCCGAGCGATTTGCGGAGGCTGGAGACGGTTTGCTGGCTTTAGCAGGGGGACGTCTTGCCAACGAGGACTTGTTTAATCTAAAACAGTTAACAACTACTCTAGGCGGCGAAGCGGTTCTATATACACATATGGCTGGTGGTGAGCTTACGACACAGCTTGGAATTCAGCCAGGATCGGATATTGGCACAATGGGACAAGGAGATGCCATCCTGGTTGTAGCGTGTGACCTCGTGGAAGAAGCGCCGATCTGGTGGCTGCGGGTTAAACAAGCGGCTGAACGCGGATCTCAATTGATCGTCCTTAACTCGCGATCTACCAAACTGGATCAGGCGGCTGCTTTTGTCCTGCGGTATCCTTTTGGCGCTGAGACATCCGCTGTATTAGCGATGTTAAACGCACTTTCTGAAAAACGCTTGAGATTACCCGAGGCTGTCCAAGTGTTAGAGCGTGACCCCACTCTGCAAGCGGCTGCAGAGGTCTTTTCCGGTGCAAATAATGCCTTGATCATGTATGGAAGTGATTGCATCGGACTGACTGAATCTCAAGCTCTTGCCCAGGCGTGCGCTAACCTGCTGGATGCCACAGGGCATGTTGGTCGACCGAATAACGGGCTCCTGGGCGTGTGGCCGCGAGGCAACGACCAGGGGGCTTGGGAGTTAGGCTTCCAGACACAGACTAAGTTAGAGGATGCGTTAGGAGCAGCAGCGGCTTTGTATATCGTGGCAGCTGACCCCGCCGGAGATGACCCCACCTACTTGGGTCAATCGGGGTTTGGTGGAAAAGCTTTCGTAGTTGTGCAGGATCTCTACCTGACTCAGACCGCCCGCCTGGCTGACGTTGTCCTGCCTGCTCAATCATGGATCGAGCGCGATGGCAGTTTCACTTCTGGCGAACGACGTGCGCAACGATTTTACCCCGTTATTCCCCCAAGAACAGCACCCGCCAGCCGTGCGGAAAGCCCGAGCACAAATAAAGCTCCCCTTCTGATAGCCGGAGACGAGGTAATGGAAAGCCCCTTACCTGACTTCGCCATTACTGCTATGATCACATTACGAATTGATTCGGAAGCCCGAATAACAGCCTCAAGCGCAGCGAGGGTGTTCGATCAGATGGCTGAAACGGTGCCCGCATTTAGTGACCAGACCTACTTGGAACTGGCTCAGGTGCATGAACAATGGCCAATTGTCGGTAGGGATGACCTTTATTACGGTGGTACATCATACGAAAATACAGGTGGGTTAGGCATGCAGCTTGCGCTAAATACCAGCGATACCCCATCAACCACCAGGCTTGCGGGCACAACTGTAGAATTTATACGCATGCCAAAACTTGGGCAGATCGCCTTTCCGATTGCGCGTCTATACGACCGGGGAAAGACATTGATGCCTTCCCAACTGCTCCACGAACGTATTGGTGAACCTTACATCGTGCTCAACGTCAATGACGCTGAAATGCTAAGAATTCAGGATGGAGATGTGGTGCATATGACCGTGGCAAACCGTGAGCCTGACTCACCTGATAGGGTAACCGCGGGGCAAACTGTTGTGGTACAGGCTCGTTTAGACCAGGAACTTCCCGAGCGGGTTGTGCTCGTGCCGCGCAGTTTCGGAATTCCGATAGACAAACCGACGCCTGTTGAGATCAGGCGTACAGAATAACAAATATTGACTGCTTGCATAAAAGGAAACGGCATTTCTGGCAACTTGATATAACGATCATTGAGGATGTTAAATGGAATATGGTCTGATACTGGAATGGATAATCAAAGCGGTCCTCATGCTACTGATTTTACTTATCGGCTTTGCATATACGACCTATCTCGAACGCAAAGTCCTGGCTCGCATGCAGGTCCGTTATGGTCCAAATCGCGCCGGACCCAAAGGTTTACTGCAACCTGTTGCCGACGGTGTGAAGCTGATCTTTAAAGAAGAACTGATACCCGCCAAGGCAGACAAGCTGTTATTTATCCTTGCCCCAGTTATTACCGTTCTTCCAGCCCTGACCATCCTGGCAGTGGTGCCGTTTGGCGGTACAGTAAACCTGTTTGGACGAGAAATCACGCTCTCCATCGCTGGAGATCTCAACGTGGGCATTCTTTACCTTACCGCAGTAACATCCATTACTGTATATGGAATGGTACTGGCAGGTTGGGCATCGAATAACAAATACGCCATGATGGGTGGTATTCGTGCCACGGCTCAAGTGATCAGCTATGAACTCGCTCTTGGTTTAGCCTTTATTGGCCCCATTTTATTAGCCAGCTCAATGAGCGTTAACGAAATTGTGAACGCCCAGGGTCGCATGGGCTGGTTTTTCATCTATCAACCAATTGGTTTTATTATCTTCTTGATCGCCACCTTAGCGGAAATCAACCGCGTTCCGTTCGACATGCCTGAGGCTGAACAGGAATTAGTCGCTGGCTATCACACTGAGTATTCGGGTATGAAGTTCGCGTTGTTCATGATGACCGAGTACATAAAAATGATAGTTGTTGCCGTTCTTGCAGCCACTTTTTTCCTGGGCGGCTATCTTGGTCCCTTCGTGGATCAAATACCCTGGCTGGGACCGGTCTACCTTTTTATAAAAGTGTTCATTCTAGTATTCGGCATTATTTGGGTGCGCGCAACCTGGCCGCGTTTTCGCTATGACCGCCTGATGGCATTTGGTTGGAAGATCTTGCTGCCATTAGCAGTGTTGAATGTATTATTAACGGGTGCCTTCATTATCCTGTTCCCGGGGGTCATCCGTTAGACCTTATGCTTATTTGGTTGCACAGCACCCTTTTTGGAGGTAGGTAATGTTTGCGATTGAGCTTGCTCGCGGTTTGTATACCACCTGGCGCGAGATGTTTAACAAGCCAGTAACAATCCAATATCCGGATCAGAGACGACCGGTGTACCGGCGCTTCAAAGGACGTCACTCTCTTCACCGCTATGATAATGGTTTGGAGAAATGCATCGGATGCTCTTTGTGTGCCGCGGCATGCCCAGCCGATGCGATCTTCGTTGAATCGGCTGAGAATACAGACGCAGCGCGTTTCTCCCCGGGCGAACGCTACGCCAGCACCTACGAGATAAATATGCTGCGCTGCATTTACTGCGGTTATTGCGAGGATGCCTGCCCGACTGAGGCAATTGTTTTGGGTGACAATTACGAACTGTCATTTACGGACCGCCACGATGCAATTTATACGAAAGAAATGCTGCTTGAAGCGTTGCCGGAAGGCGGCAGTTCAACACCTCAGGAAGTCAAGCCTGGTGTATACACTCGTTCTGTACCTGAAATGAAAGACCCGGTGGATTGATGATAATAGATCGCTGTGACCTTTGGTTAAATTGCCCCACCAGAACATTTTCTCAAGAAAAAACCAAATTCTAGCGATCAATATGGAGTGGACAATGATCCCTGACATGATCCTGTTTATTTTATTAGCCATCGTAGCGGTCGCTTCTGCGCTTGGGATGCTGTTAAGCAGAAGTGCCATCTATTCGGCTCTCAACCTGATCCTTAATTTCTGTACCGTTGCCGTACTTTACTTGCTATTAGGCGCCCCATTTATCGCCCTTGCACAGATTACCGTCTATGCCGGTGCGATCATGGTTCTGTTCTTATTCGTAATCATGCTGCTTGGCGTCGAACAACTGCGCAAAGGCTCAGCGTTGCCATGGCAGCAAACTTTAGCCATCATTTCAGGGCTGTTACTGCTGGCTCTGACCGCTTATGTAATCTTCATCCGTCCAATGACGCTGCCCCAAGTGAGTCCCACTCAATTAGGTTTCGGAACACCGGGAGCAATTGGAGAAATCCTATTTAACAAGTACCTGCTTCCATTCGAAGTGACCTCTGTTCTGCTCCTGGTTGCCATGATCGGCGCAATCGTACTGACGGGTAAAAGAGAACCCAAAACAAAAACGTGACCAACAGGTCCTTATACGCAAAGCCTTGCAGCAGGTGGAGGTGATTAATGGTCCCCATTCAATACTTTATCGGCTTATCCGCAATTTTATTCACTATAGGTATTCTAGGAGTCCTTATCCGGCGCAACGCGATCATCATCTTCATGTCTGTCGAATTAATGCTGAACTCCGCAAACCTGGCGTTTATTACTTTTGCCCGTATGTACCAATCCCTGGACGGGCAGGTTTTCGTTTTCTTCGTCATGGCAGTTGCCGCTGCGGAGGTTGCTGTCGGTCTAGCGCTGATCGTAGCCATCTTCCGGAACAAACAAAGCATCGATGTCGATCAGATAAACAGCCTGCATGGTTAAAGAACCCTGTTGGATTTTCAGTAAAATACCGATTTTCGGATCAACGATCATCTAAACAGGGTCAACAATCTGAGTTCTTTTGAGGTACGCCTATGTGGTTGAGTGAAGCAGTATCAAGCGGTCCGCAGTTCTTTTACCTGGTACCCTTGGTTGTTTTATTCCCGGTGATAGGTCTGCTGGTCAACACGGCTTTCGGTGGTCGAATGAGCGAGAAAGCTATCGGATGGTTGGCGAGCGCCGCCGCCGGGCTTTCGTTCGTGGTTGCCGTGTTATTAGGCATCTCTCTCCTGAGCTATCCCGAAGGCGCAGTCGTTCCAATAGTGGATTGGATCACCATCGGTGAGCTTAACATCAACTGGGGTTTCCAGGTGGATACGCTATCGGTGACTATGATGCTGGTAGTGGCAGGAGTCGGCACATTGATCCATATATACTCCATCGGGTACATGCACGACGATGTGCGCTTTCAAGGCGACCCGGGGCGCTACCAGCGCTTTTTTGTCTTCATGAACCTGTTCATTGCCATGATGATGATCCTGGTCAGCGCCGATAATTACCTGATGCTGTTCGTGGGCTGGGAGGGCGTCGGTCTTTGCTCTTACCTGCTGATCGGCTTCTGGTATGACAAGGGCGAAAACGGAATTGGCAACGCCGTCGCCGGGAAAAAAGCCTTCATAGCCAACCGTATTGGTGACTTCGGCTTCATCCTCGCAGCTTTTATCATGTTCTGGGTTTTTGGCACATTTGAATTCAATGCAGTCTTTGAACTTGCGCCCGAAGTTGCGTCCTTATTTCCAGCGGCAATAGTGGCGATCACTCTGCTCATGCTGGTAGGAGTGACCGGAAAATCGGCTCAGATTCCGCTCTTCGTCTGGCTTCCGGATGCCATGGCTGGTCCTACCCCAGTCTCTGCGCTCATCCATGCTGCCACCATGGTGACCGCCGGTGTTTACCTGATCACCCGTTCCGCCGCACTGTACAATCTAGTACCTCAGGTGCAGAACATCGTGGCGCTGGTTGGTGCCGCAACAGCACTGTTTGCAGCAACAATCGCAGTTGGGCAATTCGACATCAAAAAAGTGCTGGCTTATTCAACCATCAGCCAATTGGGGTTTATGGTGGCTGCAGTGGGAATGGGAGCTTATGTTGCAGGAATGTTCCACCTGGTGACACACGCCTTCTTCAAAGCCCTGCTGTTCCTCTCCGCTGGCTCGGTCATATTAGGTTTGGAACACGCCCACCACCATATGGAGCACAACTCACAGCTCAAACTGCCAATGGATGAAAATGACCTCCATTTCGATCCCCAAGACATGCGCAACATGGGTGGGTTGAGAAACCGCATGAAGATATCCTTCTGGGTCTATCTGATCGGCGCTATCGCCCTGACAGGCATCCCGCCTTTGGCAGGGTTTTGGTCGAAGGACGAGATTCTGACGGATGCGGCTAATTTCAACCCGCTTGCTTACTGGATGATGCTCGCTGCGGCTTTCCTGACCGCCTTCTACATGGGACGCCAGATTCTGATGGTTTGGTTCGGCAAGCCGCGCAGTCTCCCCGCCGAACATGCTAACGAAAGCCCCCCGATCATTACCGTGCCGTTGATCATCCTGGCCGCCCTTGCCGCGACAGGTGGCGCGCTCAACCTTCCGATGTGGCACACATTTACGCACTGGCTGGAAGACAGCCTGGGGCACCTGCATGCAGTCGAATTTTCACTTCAAATAGCCGGGGTGAGCTCATTTCTGGTGTTGGCGGCCATTTTCTTAGCCTGGCTGCTCTACGGACGCAAGTATCAAGCCATGCAGGAACTGCCTCCCGACAAGCGACCGGACGACCCGCTGCGCCCGATCCTCGGTCCTGTATTCACTGCCCTGAATCACGCGTGGTGGATGGATGAATTGTACTGGACGATCATCATTAACCCGTACGTCTCCCTGGCTCATTTCCTGGCAGACGTGGTCGATTGGCGTTTCTGGCACGACTGGTTCCACGACACCGTGATCGTTGGAGGTTACAACAAACTTACACAGGTATTATCAATTCAGATCGATCTTGGTGTGATCGACGCCGTAGCCAATAAGCTGGGCGACTCTGTGAAACGAACCGCTGCCAAATGGCGTGTCATTGAGACCGGCTACGTGCGCAATTATGCCCTATCGTTTTTTATTGGTGTGGTTCTTATTCTTGGATACTTGATATTACGTTGATTCGTTACCCTTATCCCCCCGATCAAATTCTCCCCTCAATCAAGGAGATAGGCGCTGGGGAAAGGGATAAAACGCAGTTCGCGGCGATCGGTCGGCAACTACCGTGTGAACCGCTGGAGGACAAGATATGAATTATTACATCGACCCCTTGACCTTGGTCACATTCTTCCCCGTGATTGGCATCGTGGTGCTCCTTTTTCTACGCGCTGACCAGAAGGTACATGCGCGTTGGGTGGCTCTAATCACTTCGCTGATCACTTTTGGCATCTCTCTAGCCATATTAGTCCAATTCAACCCAGCCAACCCGGATCTCCAGATGGTCGTATATATCCCATGGATCCAGGTCGCCGGGTGGAACATCTCTTACTTTATGGGTGTGGACGGCTTGAGCATCCTCTTGATTTTATTGACCACGTTACTGACGTCATTATCCATCCTTTCCACCTGGACTGCGGTACAGGACCGGGTGAAGGAATTCATGATCTTTTTCCTGTTCCTCGAAATGGGAATGCTGGGAGTATTCCTGGCGCAAGATCTGTTCTTATTCTACGTCTTCTGGGAATTCACGCTGGTGCCGATGTATATGTTAATCGGCATATGGGGTGGCAAAAGACGGATTTATGCAGCGATCAAGTTCTTTCTATACACCATGGCGGGATCCATCCTGATGCTTCTGGCAATCCTGTGGCTGGGTATATATAAGGGCACATTTAATGTCCCCGAACTGGCTGCAATGGGCGGCATTCCACCCAACTTGCAGTTCTGGTTGTTCCTAGCTTTCGGAGCGGCTTTTGCAATCAAAGTACCGATGTGGCCTCTGCACTCCTGGTTGCCGGATGCGCACGTCGAAGCACCCACTGCTGGATCGGTAATCCTTGCCGGTGTACTGCTAAAAATGGGCACCTACGGTTTTCTGCGCTTCAATCTCCAGCTCTTCCCTATAGCTTCCGTAAAGCTTGCGCCGTGGGTGGCTGCCCTGGCAGTCAT